>Ga0082212_10000665_pt1 | contig 49975 bp, 39 predicted proteins | sample TergutNt197P3_FD_71548 | JGI IMG/M metagenome (GOLD analysis project Ga0082212, IMG submission 71548) | Neocapritermes taracua P3 segment gut microbial communities from Petit-Saut dam, French Guiana - Nt197 P3 | ecosystem: Host-associated > Arthropoda: Insects > Digestive system > Gut ...
AAAACCATCTCTGTGTCATAACAAAAAAAATCCCCTCCCATTACATGTAAACTACAATATCGCATTACTTATACCCCTCTGCCTTGAAATAAGTGTAAAAGTCAGGATAAAGCAGTTGCACCTGTGGCCTTATCCTTGGAGGGTCAGCGAATGTCAGTGCCAATTGTTTTTGGGAACCGCTATAGCTCGTCTCCGATATGTCTCGTTTTTATGCAAAATATTTAACTATTTTATAATCAGGTAGTTATGTGTAATTTGAAAAAAGTTCCTGTATTTTTGAAAAATTTGTGTAAACCTGCATTAAGTCAGTGTAAGCTTTTGACTATTGATAGATTTGGTAGAGGCTTTGCGAGTGAATGGACGTTGACTTTTTGTTGCAGTCAGAAAATTGCGTTTTTAGTTCCATCCTCTTCAAGGATGGAACATCTCGGGTCTGTATGTCTGCAAAAACCTTATTTTCAAAAGGTTCTGACGGCCTTTTTTAATCAACGGAGGTGCTTGAATGAAAGCCCATAAACTACTATGCGCCGGAGCCGCATTTGCGATGCTGGGCGCCCACGCCCAGGCGCAGGAGGAAGGCTTCTTTGGGGGGGTCAAGATGAGGGGCGCAGTGCAAATGTACCCCAGGGAAGACAAACTCATGCAGTACTATGGCGGGGCTGGCTACGAAGTAGGCTACAACTTCAGCTTCGGCAGGATGAGCGCAGAGTTAGGGATACTCTACAAGCCGGGCCGAAACTACATGCTGGATTTGTCCCAGATGGAAAACCTCCACGAAAGTCCAATCAATGAGACTCACTCTGTTGATAACAGGAGAAATCAGCTCAACGGGATGACCTTCAGGATTGCCTACGAAAAGCCTATGGACGGTTTTTCTTTTAGGGGTGGCCTGCAGTTAGGCGCTTTGAAGTTCAGGCAGGAGCTTGTGGCCGACATCAGGTCTTCTGCCGGTACTCTCCCCAACAACCCGCTGTGGTGGGACACCTACAACATAGTCCACGACGAAGGCGGTCTCTCCATCAGCCCCTTCTTCGGTGTTTCCGTGCCAGTCCTGACCAACCATTTTGTGGAGGCCAACCTGGTGATGCTCAACTACACGTCTGGCCACTACGTCCACGTGGCAGGGACGGTGGAAGCCCAAAGCCCCGCCCAGAATGCCCATACCACAAAGGACTACATCAAAACAAACGGCCGGCTGATTCCCCACATCGAACTAGCCTTTGGCTTTCGTTTTTAGAGAGGTATTGCTATGACAAAACGAACAAATATCTCTTGCCTGACAGCCCTGGGGCTTTTTCTTGCCGCATCTCCGGCCCTCTTCTCCCAGGTGACCACTGGGCAGATTTCTGGCAGAGTGACAGACAATAACGGCAGGCCCGTCGTCGGCGCCAGGATAGTGCTCACAGCCCCCCAGCTCATGGGCCAGCGCGAAGTCACGGCCGACGCGAATGGCGAGTGGCGAGCTGCGTTGCTTCCCCCGGGCGACTATACAATCAGGTTTTCTGCCAATGGCTTTGTGGGCGCATCGGCGGCCAACGTCCGCGTTGGCGTCGGCTCCCAGCTGAGGCAGGATCGGGTCTTGAGAACTGTAGCTACGGCCACCGAGACGGTGGACATCGTGGCCACCGACAACACCGTAGTCGACAAGGCCGACACCAGGACAGCAGTCAACTACTCCTACGACAACCTGCAACAACTGACTGGTGCCCGCGCCTGGGGTAGCGCCATTAACTTTACGGCCGGCACGACTCCCTTGGGCGAGCGCTCATTCAGGGGCGGCACTACCTCTGGCAACACCTACAGGCTCAATGGGGTAGAGATCCGGGAGGGCCTATACGGCCAGGGCTGGCCGGATGACTTTATCGTTCCTGACACTATCGAGGACATGGCAGTAGTGCTGTCTCCCACCAATGCCAGGTTCGGGCGAGCAGGCGGTTCGGTTGACGTTGTCACCAGGAGCGGCGGCAATGAATTCTCAGGCACCGTCCGCTTTAATGCTGGCAGAAACAACTGGGGCTCCCAGGGTGCCAGCTTTAGGGACAACATGTACAACTACGTCGGGGGCGCAAGCGCCACCAACAACAACGTAAACGATGCGCTCAACGGCAGGAGCGTAAACGTCACACTGAGCGGCCCCATCATCAAGGATCGTCTCTGGTTTTCTGCTGCCTCCACCATCGTCGCCAGCGATACCAGATTCCGTAATATATACAATTACAGCGATACAAACCAAAACTTCAGGACTATCCGCGCCATAGATACCGTGGTTTCTGGCGGGACTACGACTTATGTGCAACATCCGGAGATTGACGCCCTGACAGCCGTAACGGTGGCCCCCCACCCAATTACCGGCAGGCCTTGGCCTACCCTCGACCCCGCCACCGCCTACGGGAGATTGATAAGCGAGGGCTATGGCCTCCCCAACTGGAATTATGGCCAGGTCTTCCAAAATGACTATTCAAATGACTTTTACAACGCAAAGCTAACCTTCCAGATAACACCCAACCACAGGCTCTCCGCCGACGGCCACGCCCGCACCCAGCTCCACAGTGCAGGCGAGTCCCAGGTCTGGAACAGGACACAGCAGATGAGTCAAAACGACTTCTCTAACTTTAGCTGGAGAGTCGACTACAACGGCATCCTTGGCCCTTCCACCTTCCTTGAGGCAAAGATAGGCCGCATGGTGATTCTTAACCGGTTTGCCTTTGGCGACACGGCCACCATGGCCCCCAACTGGCCCGCTGTAACCCTTTTCATGGATAGAATGAGTGGCAATCCAGTCTATAACAATAATCTCCACACGGATAACTGGGGAGCGTTTATTGGCCATGGCCAGGGCGGCGAGACCAACCGAAACAACCTCTCGGGTAGCCTCAACCTGACTATGCACCGCAATTTTTGGGACATGCGGCACCACATCGACACCGGCATTGATTTCTGGCAGGTAGACGGCATGTTGAGCGGCGGCGACGCGCCAGGGAATTTTAGTACCTACGTGGGCGGCATTTTTGAAAAGACCGACGGCGACTGGCTCTTCCCCGTACTGAAATACATGGGTGCTGGCCTGTATGGGCAGAACCCCGGAAACGGCCAAACAGGGCTGGCGCCTGTGAGGTTCCAGAGCCTTGGCGAGTACGGCACGTACAAGACCGAAAACACCGCCCTGTACTTTAACGACCAGGTGGCCGTCAACGACCACTGGAATGTCATGGTAGGCCTCCGCTACGAAAAGAACGTCGGAAAAGATGCCTATGGCAAAGAGGTGTTGAGCGCCTCTGACATTAGCCCCAGGTTCACCCTCACCTTTGACCCTAAGGGCGACAGCTCCCACGTCTACAAGTTCAACTTCACACGCATCCGGCAGGACTTCCAGATGGGGCTAATCGAGGCGACTTCTAGGTACCGGCGCAATAGTGCCCAAATACAGTACGGGTGGAACGGCGCGGCTCTGCCCGGCGGCCAGCCCGACCCGATGACCCTCGGCGACATTGACCCCGTCACCGGCCAGCAGATGTACGGCCTGAGATTTGTCACCCTGGCCCAGTTGGTAAACCCTGCAAACTTTGGCCCCGTGGTGAACATACAAGACACAGGCCAAACCCACTTTGGGCAGGACAGCCTCAAGCCCATGGCCAGCACCGAGGTCAACATCGAGTACCGCCGCAGTTACGGCCGTGGCTCGTACTTCAGGACGGCATATGTCTATAAGTGGTTTGACGACATCATCGCGAGAAGGGTCAACTACGATCAAAACAATATTTTTAGTATGACGGTACCCGAAGCTCCCGCCGGAGTCCGACCCATGTACAGCAATAAATATTACATCTTCAACGACAGCTCCCTCTGGCGCGACTACAACGGCTTTGAGCTGGAGACTGTGACCAGAATTAATTCTACATTCACCCTGAACCTCAACTACACCTACTCCATGGCCCGTGGCAACACGTATGGCGGCGACCTTGAGAGCGGAGGTGGGCGACCGGACTATACTACCCCCCGTTACACCCAGGACACATACCACAACATGCGCGGCACGCCAATGAGTCAGCTGGATCCCGAGGGGGCCCTTGGTACCGACTATCCACACATCGCCAACATAGCCATCGTCGCAAGGGTGCCGGTTACCAGGACTGGGTGGGTAAGCTACTCCGTTAGGATGAACTACACGAGCGGCAGAAACTTCAGCCTGACCGGTAGCTATCCCATATCCGAGAGCTACTTTAGCGATACCAGGAACTATTACAGGGGGCTTGCCGAAAACCCGAGCAATCCCTTTTATCCCATTGCTGAGTCAGGAGCAATGGTAATGCCGACCACCTGGAGCAAGTGGTTCTCTGCACGCGGCGCCTACCACCGGAATGACACTTACAGCGTCAACGCCACCATTACTTGGGAAGTTCCCGTCTACAAAAAGATTAAGTCCATGGGGCAGATAAATATTTCCAATATCTTTAACGCCCCGTACCACAGCGATTGGGATCGCTCCCTGTGGGATCAGCGACCAGCCGGCGGTAGCGCAAACTATCAGCTAAGGCCCGATAGATACGGCGGCTACCTAGCCATCGCAACTCCCAATTATGACAATTTCAAAACCGGGTACCGCTCTGCCAGCCTAAGCATGGGCCTTAAATTCTAAAACTGGAGGAACAAGTCATGCGAAAACAATTAATTAGCAGTTTCGTGGGCCTGCTTCTCGTAGGTATGGGAAGCCAGGCTTTCGCACAGCAACAGGGCTGGCAGGGGGGCATTGCCCTGCCCTCTGCCAATGAGGCCCTGAGGCAGTGGACCAACCAGCCACTCTGGGGCGTCTGCCTGGACGGCGCCTATGCGTTGCCCATAGCGGATTCTAGATCCAGCTTCCGCGTAGGCCTCGGTATCAATGTGTTTCCGGGAAAGGAGGGCAACTTCAACGTCGTCAGCACCGCTCCCAGAACCATCAGCCTGACTGGGATACAGCTGGCCGGGGACATCGTAGTCCCCTTGGGCAATTCGTCATTCTCAGCCGTGACGGGCTTTTCCCTGAACACGTGGATAAAGGACGTGTCCGGCAAGCTGGGCTACCCCTGGGGCGAAAAGCTGAGCGACGGCACCATCGTCATCCACCCAGCTGGCACAATGGACAACAACGTGTCTGGCACGGTCGATAATGTATTTGGCAAGTACGGCCTGCGATTGGGGCTGGAATATACGCTAAACGACAAGGTCACTCTCTCGGCTCTGTTCCAGATGACCGAATTGGGGACGGACTCGGAGTTTATGGACTTGGACAAGTACGGGACTACCTACGCTGCCAATGGCACATCTTCATCGCTGACTAGCGGAGTGGTCACCTACGGCAAAAAGCGGGTACTACCCTCATGGATTCAGTTTGGGGTGCGCTATAACTTCTAGCTCGTTCTAGCTCGTTCTAGCTCGCTCCAATTCAGAAGTCGGCAATACTGCACGGGATGGGGATTTTTCTCCATCCCGTTTTTTTGCCTGGTAGGTTCAATGGTTCTTCGGTGTAGCGCAGGACAGCTTATACCAGTTTCGAGTTACAAGTTACAAGTTACGAGACCAAAACCAGTGTACCATGCGGATCTGCGTATAGCATTTATTGCATCAGAAACTGGAAATGGTATTATACCGTTTTAGGTTGCTAATTTGAGTGTTTGTTCAGCCAAATTTTGTTTTTATTTGATTTATGCAAACGATTTCTAAAGTTAGCAATGAAAAATGGTATTACTGCAACTGTCTACCGCCTTTCGCAATCAAGGTTCGCCTCAGCGTGTCAATGGCCCAGCTTGAGGCCCTTAGCTGGATGTCTCCTCTGTCGCCGTGTAAATCATAGGCGTTGCAGATGATGTCTGGTGTCATATTCGGCGGCCCTGCGAGGGCTATGTAGCACCTGCCTACCTTGTCCGCTCCTTCTGCCTGGGATGCATGTTCGTCAATGGCAGGGCCGGCGTTACCGGTTATGGCAATTCCCCAGGTGGCTCCCAATTTGTTCCTGATGCGGGCCGCCATTTCTCTGGTGATGGCTTGGCCTACGGTGCCGTTGGCATTGATGAAATCCAATGGAATGCCTATCAGTTCGGCTTTGGCCTTGGGAGTATAGGCCACGGCCCCGCCAATGAAGGATCGACTGGCCCCAGGCTGACCGGCTAGGCGGGATGCCAAAATCCCACCGGTGACGCTTTCGGCCAGGGCCAAGGTTTCGCCCCTAGCGCAGAGCATGTCCAAAAGAACCGACTCAGGCCGCCCTTCCCCGATGCAGATCAGATCTGCCCCGAGTTCTTGCTCAATATCTTTCTGTGCGGCCTTTAGCTCTGCTTCGCTCTCCGACCTTACCAAAAACTCTATGTGGGTCTTTGGAGCAAGAATAGTCCATTGCGGGAATGAATGGCGTTCCCTGATATGCCTCGTCCTTTCGTCCAAAACGCTCTCGCCGACTCCGCTCACCACTAGACGCAAGGTTTTAAGCGGGCGTCCTGCCAGGGCCGAGATGCGTGGGTGGATATCCCTCTCCCACATCGCCATCATCTCCTTCGGCACTCCAGGCAACATGACGATGCGGCAACCGGCATGGCCCTGCGGGCCTTCCCAATAAACACCTGGAGCAGTCCCAAGCGGGTTGTGGATAGCCACGGCCCCTTGGGGTATCAGAGCTTGCTTATAGTTGTTTACTGTGGCTTTGCGTCCCCTCGCCTGAAAAAACAGGTCGATTTCCGAGCGAATCTGTGGGTCTTCATGCAACGGCACGCCAATTATTTCTGAAAAGGCTTCTTTGGTAATGTCATCAAAGGTTGGCCCGAGTCCACCGGTGGCGATTATCATGTCTGAGCGATGGAGAGCAGAGGCGATACAGGCCTTGAGGGCCTCGGGGCTGTCTCCTATGCAGGTCTTTAGGTTCAGCTCGAGGCCCAGCTCAGCCAAACGGCTGGCAATCCAGATGGAATTTGTGTCCATCCTTCCGGCGTTCAACAACTCGGAACCAATGGCGATTGTTTCGATGCGCATGGGGTACTTTTGTTCTCAGTTTTCTGTGGCTATCTTGCAATAAGGAACTGCTATTATAAACTTAATCTGGCTCTGCTGTCATGGTCCCGTAGCTCAGCGGATAGAGCAACCGCCTCCTAAGCGGTAGGTCGCGCGTTCAAGTCGCGCCGGGACCACCAGCAGAAAGACTCGAAAAAGACTTGCTGGAATGATATACGGGGTTGCTTGGGAACGGAGCCTGATTCTTGGGGTGGCATCGGCTTGCCTTTTCGTGCGGATCTGCTACCTTTTGACTACCCTGCGCCGGATCGGCTGCGGCTGTGAACAGTTTTTTCTTTTTTCAAGCCGTGTGCTAACATTTTTCAACAGGCCAAAGGGAGGGGATGATGGGAAGCGTACAGGCACTCGAGAAGCCTCGGGCCGAGATCGGCCTCGAAGCGATCCCCGGGATCGTAATCCCTGAACATCCGCTCAGTTTTGGGGAGAGTCTCAAGACACTTGCGCTTGCCCTGGGCCCGGAAGGGGCAGACTCTCTGGCAGATTTTCTGAGAGATTGCGAGGTTGAGTAGATACCTCGTTGACACCAACGTAGTTTCGTTAATAGTCAAGCAAATGCTTGGCCGCCTAAAGGGAGATGCCCAGAGGGAAATGGCGGACTGGTTTTTGTCGCAAATGCAGGACTCGCCGACCATCCTCAGCTTTGCGACTGTTGCGGAGCTCAAGCGATGGGTGGTTTCCAAGGAAGACCCTGCCGACCGGAAAAAAACCAGCTTGGCAATTGGCATTTTTTTTAGATCAAGCCACTACATCCACAGCAACGACCGGATACTGGACGCATGGGCCCTCCTTGCCCAGGAAGCCCGCCGGAGGGGCAGGCTTGCCTTCGGCGGCCCCAACAATTCGCAGATCAATGACATATGGATAGCTGCCACTGCCTATGCCTGCGGCTTTACGCTACTCACATGCGACAAGGGGTTTGACTGGATGGCCGAACTGGGCGTAGACGTATTGAGGTACGAGGCATAGCCTATGCCATCCAAATATGAGGGCGATTTTCCGCCTCTCCTTGTTTTGAGGCGATATCTCAAATTGCTCTTAGAACACTGCAAAGAACGGGGTTGCTTGGATACGGAGCCTGATTCTTGGGGTGGCATCGGCTTGCCTTTTCGTGCGGATCTGCTACCTTTTGACTACCCTGCGCCGGATCGGTTGCGGCTGTGAACAGTTTTTTCTTTTTTCAAGCCGTGTGCTAACATTTTTCAACAGGCCAACGGGAGGATCCATGCCAGCCATAATTGTCCCCACGGAATCGCTACAGAACCACCTCGCAGGGATGCTCCACGCCGAACATGTAAAGGTCCGGGAAACCAAGTATGGCATACAAATAGTCCCCGTCCCCAGACACAAAGATTTCCCATTATTCGGGATATTGTCGGACATGGACTACTCTACAGAGCAATTCATTGCAGAAAAACAGCAAGAAAAGGCACTTGAATTATGACGACAGGCTACGGCCCTGTCTACGTCTTAGACGCATGTTCGTTGCTGGCATACCTGCTGGGTGAGCCCAAAGGGGAGCGGGTCCGCCAACTGCATGAGAGGGCCAACAATGAGCCAATCGAACTAAGGATCAACTGCATAAACCTGACAGAGGCATATTACGTAATATGCAGGAAGTTAGGCTCCGAGCGTGCTGACGATACGATAAAATAGGTATTGGACGGAATGCCCATAAAGGTCAACTACGACATGGCCCTTCAGTTCATTTTTGAAGCGAGGCGGCTGAAGGCATCTTATGGCTTGTCTTTGGGCGACTCATTCGCGCTGGCCGAAGCAAAATCCAGCGATGGAACGTTGGTCACGTCCGATAACGATTTCAGGGAAGCGGAGAAGGCCGGGATTGCCGCCATTTTTTGGATAAACGACTGACTCTGCTGAGTGGCCAGTTTTCAGGCTATTCACCCTTTTGGAGAAATTCTGGCTGGGAATTTCCTCTTTGGATTGATAATAATAATAATAATATTTACTTGGGAGGTGACGTGCCTATACTTTCCGCATTTTACGGCTTGATCATTTACATGTTTCATAATGAGGGCGGCCACAACCTGCCTCATATCCATGTCGAATTTAAAAATAAAGTGGCAGTCATCGACCTCAAGGGCAATATCCTTAAGGGCAAGCTGGACGGCAACAAGAAAAAGCTCATTGACGCCTGGATGATCCTGCATCAGGAAGAGCTGGAGCTGAATTGGGAGCTGTGCAAAAAAGGTGAGTCCATCATCAGGATCGACCCTCTGAAGTAATCAATACCGAGTCGCGATCAATTGACAAAAAATGCAAAACGACTGTGGTCTTGGGTATTTCCAAAACCATGGTGAACGCCTACGCCTCCATAGCTGATACCAAGTTGCGTTCAAAATACTTTGAGCGCAACTTGGTATGAGTAGCATGTTTAAGCAATGGGGATGGAAAACATGACCGCCGTGCCGCGCCCTTCGCCCTCGCTGTGAAGGGTGATGGCGCTGTTCATCATTCCCAGCAGATGCTTACATATTGCCAGCCCTAAGCCAGTGCCCCCGTACCTGCGAGAATAGCCTTCATCTGCCTGGACAAATTTTTGGAACAGGCGTTTTTGGCTGTCTGGGTTGATCCCTATGCCTGTGTCAATCACTGAAAAATTTATGACCCCGATACCGCGCTCCAGAACAACATTCACCGATCCTTCATGAGTGAACTTCAGCGCGTTGGAGATAAGGTTTATCAATACTTGCCGCAAGCTACCAGGGTCGGCCAGCACTTTTGGCATTGATTCAAGATTGTCCGGCATGTTTAGCAAAACCCCCGCAGTCCTGGGCAAGCTGTTGGCCACAATGGTGACTTCAGAAAAACTTTCCAGAAGGCAGACCGGCTCCAAAGTCACCTGGAAGGCCCCGGACTCTATCTTTGACATGTCCAGAATGTCGTTGAGCAACTTTAGCAAATTTTTTCCTGATGAGTAGCTGTCTTCAAGCATCTGCCGCATTTCGTCTTCATCTTCGTACAGACCGTCGATGATTAGTTTTGTAAACCCCATGATCCCTGTCAGCGGAGTCCTGAGTTCATGACTCGTCATTGTCAGGAATTCCCTTTTGAAGCGGTCTGCGTTTATCAATGCTGTATTTGTTTTTTCAAGCTCTTCGGTCTTATTCTTAATTTCATCCAGCCTCTCCCTCAGTTCTGCCAGCAGATGTGTATTGAAAACCGACGCTGCCACTATGTGTCCGAGTGTCGAAAGCTCATCCCGCTCGCTCTCCATGTGATGGTCTGGGTCTAATCCTATTAAGGCAAATCCCATCAATTCAGATTGAAATTCGAAGGGCACATAGTACGGAGCCAGCTCATTTTTTGGTTGCGGCTTTTCCTCTGCGCTCTCATTGATATCTTGGGGCTGGTATTTGTTGCCAGATTTCTCCCCGAATTCGATCTTATTTTTGGATGCCGCCCCCTGCGACTCATCCTGGGCCTCAATTATTGGCTCAATACCTGGCAAAGCCTGCTTTTCGAGCCACTGTGGCTGGGAGAGGAGCATGGGCATATCGGGGAACGGGTTTGGAAACGGCAACTTCCACCGCTCTATCATTTCTTTTGGGACGCTGATAGAAAAATATGGCTGAAATGCCTCGGAAGATTGCTCTTTTATCCAGACCGCGCTGGCCTTTGTGCCAAGCTCCCTTAAAAATAATTCAAACAACATGCCGGCAATTTTTTTTGGCTTTAGGCCGGTGGTAAAAATATCTGTCAGATACTGCAATAGAGACAATTTGTGAGATTGCTTAAGCAATTTGCCTTCTAATTCAGCAATTTTTTCTTTGTAGGCTTTTTCTGTAGCTTCCAAGCCCACATCCCCGCAAACAGACTCATTATTTGAATCTGTCCTATCTTCTATTTGGGTATTCCTGGGTTTTTGTGGAGGCATTTCGTCTCTGCTTGGCACGCGGAAAAACTACTACACCCGAGTATTTTACAACAAAACTGCAAATGCGATATATTATTGTGTGGGCTGGGGTGCCGCTGCTCCGAAAATGTTGGCGCAGAGGAAAGTCCGGACTCCAAAAAAATCCTTTTTGGCCAGGATGTTTAGACTTCCAGGGCCTGAGAGGGCGGGCACCAGGCCAGTTAACGGCTGGGCGGAGCGATCCGACGGAAAGTGCAACAGAAAAGATACCGCCTGGGGCCACGCGTGGCACAGGCAAGGGTGAAATGGCGGGGTAAGAGCCCACCGCTGGGGCGGCAACGAACCAGGCAAGGCAAACCCCCTGGGGAGCAAAACCAAATAGGCCGGCGCGCCCAGCGTTTGTCATGGGCTGAAGGTTGGCCCGACCGAGTCGGCGGGTAGGTTGCTAGAGGTGGCAGGTGACTGTCATCCCAGAGGAATGGCACTCTCACACAGAATCCGGCTTACAGGCCCACCTTAGAGTAGTTTGGCTCTGATTTGCCAAGCTACTCTAAGCCATGTCTCCGTTTACAGCCTGGGAACTGGCATCATGCCTTCATCTTCCCATCCACCCAATCGGCGTTGCCCTTTACTGCTTCTACTGACTTGTCAAAGGAGGCCTTTTCGTCGTCTTTCAATTTGACTTCAATGATTTTTTCTACTCCGCCTGCACCCATGACGACGGGCACGCCGCAATAGAGACCCTTGACGCCGTACTGGCCATCAAGCATTGCCGCGCAAGTGAGTACGCTCTTCTTGTCCAAGAGGTAGGCTTCGGCCATCTTGATGGCCGATAGGCCAGGGCTGTAGAAGGCAGAGCCTGTTTTAAGCAACCCGACGATTTCGTCCCCGGCCATGGCGGTACGCTTGGAGAGTTTGTCAAAGGTTTCGCGGTTCATCAACTGGGGCAACGGTATTCCGCTGACTGATACAAAGTCGTACAAGCTCACCATGGAAGGCCCATGGCCACCCATTACAACTGCCTGGACATCATCAGCCGCAACTCCCAACTCCATTGCGACAAAACAAGCAAGGCGAGAACTGTCCAGCACCCCGGCCATGCCGACTACGCGTTCGGAAGGCAGGCAGGTAACTTTCTGCATTGCATAGACCATTGCGTCAAGGGGGTTGGTGACAACAATTACAAATGCTTTTGGAGCACTTGCCTTGATTGCCTGGCCTACTTTTTCTATGATGCCAAAATTGATGTTAAGCAGGTCGTCTCTGGTCATGCCTGGCTTTCTTGGCACGCCAGCGGTTACGATCACCACGTCTGAGCCTGCGAGGTCGCAGTATTCATTTGTGCCAGTCAGAACCGCGCTTGTACCAATGGAAAGCCTCCCTTCCATTATGTCTAGGGCCTTGCCCTGCGGCACGCCTTCAACGACATCTATGAGGACAATGTCGCCCAACTGCTTTTGGGCCAGCGCCAAGGCCATTGTTCCACCAATCTGGCCTGCCCCTACTAACGATATTTTCTTTCTAGCCATGATTTCTCCCTAAAATTAATTGCTCAAAGGCGATGGTGATCTCCTGCTGGATATTACAACATAAGTACATAGCCCAACCATGCCGATAATTGCAAGCCATTCTCCTACAGAGCCTTCGATGATACCGGGATTAAGGATATAGAAGCCGTCCTGCCAGGCTTCATTCATACGCACCATCGCGCCAATTACGCCAATAATCGCGCCACCGGCCATGAGGCCAGATGCTATCAGGATACCTTTGTTTTCACGCTCCTTGGCACTTTCGTCTGTATCGTTGGCTTTTTTCTTGTTGACGAAATGGCTCAATATGCCGCCCATGAACAGGGGCGTGTTGAGCTCGATGGGCAGATACATGCCAAGCGCGAATCCCAGGGCGGGTAAGTTGATTATGCGGAGTACCAGCGACAAAACAATGCCCAGGCCAAAGAAATACCATCGAAGGGGCATCGCTGTAGTGCCAAAGATGCCTTCTAAAATGGCCCTCATGGCGCTGGCTTGGGGAGCGGCGTACTGACCCTCTGCGCCAAAACCTCCCTTGCTCATTACAAACATGGCAACGCCACAGAAGAGGGCAGCAACCAGGGTGCCCACAAACTTCCAGCCAATCTGCCTGGCGGGTGTCGAGCCTATCCAGTGGCCAATTTTGAGGTCTGTGCTAAATGCGCCGCTGGCGGCCAATGCGGTGCAGACCACGCCGCCCACCATCATGGTGACAAACATGCCAGTTCCGCCTGTGAAACCAAGCTTTAGCATGACCAAGCCTGTAATTAGCAGGGTCAGCATGGTCATACCGCTAATGGGGTTGGTGCCGATAGTGGCTATGGCCCTAGCGGCAACCGGTGCAAAGAAAAAAGAAATAACCATGACGACTGCGGTGCCAAGAAGGGCCGGGACGATGGCATCTGTGATGCCGATGCCGAAGGAGAAAAATAAAATTGTGGCTATGGCAAAAACAGCAAGGCCCACAGCCACAAATGATCCTGGGATGCTACGCTCAGTGCGGCCTGGCACAGCGATTGTAGCGGAGCCTTTTTTTTTGAGAGCCTTTAGGTTGCTCACGATGGAGCGCATCATGCTCGGCAGGCTGGAAAGGACGCCCATTACACCTGCTCCGGCAATACAGCCAACGCCAATGATGCGGACGTAGTCACGGAAAATTTCTGCCGCCCCCATCTGATCCATGGGAATGGTGCCAGGCGGAACGATACTGGATATGGGCGCATAATATGCAATACCGTGAACCATAGGCACCAGCACAAAAGTGGCAAAAAACGAGCCGGCGGCAATGATGGCTGTATACCGCAATCCAATGATGTAGCCGATGCCAAGGGTGGCGGCACTGTTGAGGTAGTCAAAGCGCATGAATGCTTTTTCCTGCATCCTCCCCAGCCATTGTGAGGGGCCGACATTAATCAGGCGTATATTTTCTGCCATCGTCCTGAACAAATTGGTCAGGCCGTCGTACAGTCCCCCAATGAGGGCAGCCATCACTAGGGTTTTGGCTTGATTGCCCGCCTTTTCTCCAGTAACGATAATTTCTGTCGTGGCCGTGGCTTCGGGCCAGGGAAATACTCCGTGGTTTTCAACCATGAAATTGTGGCGGAGGGGTATGAGAAACAATATACCAATCGAACCACCAAGGAAACTGACCATCACTACCTGCGCTAGGGATGGGGTTTCTACCCCGCTACCCGGAATAGTAGCCAACATGTATAGGGCAGGAATGGTAAAAACCGCGCCAGAGACCACATGGCTACTGTTAGCACCAATGCTCTGGATGATGACGTTTTCTAAGATGGTATTCTTTCTGGCAAAAAAGCGGCTGAGACCCACTGCCAGAATGGCAATTGGAATTGCAGCCTCAATGCCCTGGCCCAGCTTAAGCGCCAGATAGGCGGCGGCCATTGAAAATATGGCGCAAAATACGAGCCCCAAAAAGATTGCCCTAGGAGTGGTTTCCAAAACTCCATCGTGCGGCACGAGGGGGACAAATTTTTCGCCTGGCCCAAGTGGCCGCCTTGCATTTTCGGGCAATCCCTTTATATTGTCTGAGGGTGGATGGGACATGGTGGCTCCGGTGGTGCAGTAGCGAAAAGGTATATCATACCAGTTTCAAGCTACAAGATGCCAACCGGCTACTACACTATTTTCTAATACTGATTTGAAAAATGCCTGACGCACATCCGCACTGGGCAAGGCTTTTCGTCTCGTAACTCGTACCTAGGAACTGGTATTACACGTTGACCACATGGGTTCCTTTGCAAAGGGCTGTGACATGTATTTTTGGCGACTTTCTGAGCTTGTCGCGGAATACTTTTGTCATTTCGCCCATAAACGCGCCAAGCTGGGTTTCCTCAACCATATTGATGGTGCAACCGCCAAAGCCAGCCCCCATTAGCCTCGCACCGTGGACTCCATTAATCTGGAGGGCCCCGTCAACAAGTTTGTTCAGTTCTGCGCAACTGACTTGGTACAAATCCCGAAGGCCGGCATGGCTCGCACATAGCAAGTCATTCACTGCTTTGAGGTCATTGTTGCGCAGGGCCTCGCACATCTTGAGAACCCGGTGATTTTCTTCAATGACGTAATGGCATCTCTTGTAGACTGTTGAATTTAAGACACTTCTATTGCTCTGCAAAAAGTCCAGGCTGACATCCCTGAGCGACTTAATGCTCGGCTCAATTTTTGCGAGGGCGGCAACGCCTTCTTCGCACTGGCCACGCCTCTTGTTATATTTACTCTCGGCCAGTTTGCGTCTCACCTGGCTGTCGCACAGCACTATAGACAAGTTGTGATGCTCAAATGGTACGTGCTGGGAGCTCTGATCCTGGCAGTCAAGCAACAGCGCGGTATTTTCTTTTGCTTTTAAATTGCTATATTGATCCATCACTCCACAATGGACGCCCATAAATTCGTGTTCAGTCCGCACTGCGCTCCAGGCCATGTCATTTATTGACATCTCCAGGCCGAAAAGCTCGTTCAGGCCATAAATGACTCCGCAGGCAATAGCAGAGCTACTGGACAATCCTGCATTTCTTGGAATGTCGGCCCCATAGACAAGGTCAAAGCCTGATACCTGGCGGTCAATGCGTTGTAACTGCATAACGGAGCCAAGCACGAGGTTTGGCCATTCCAACCCTGTTGACTCCAGTGTCGAAAGGTTTGTCTGAAAGGTAGAGTCAAAGTCAATGGAGTGCAGACAGACCTTGTCATCCTGTCGGGGGGTAAAAGCCAGGACTACAGATTTGTCTACTGCCCCCAGCAAAGCATAGCCATCATTGTAGTCGGTATGTTCTCCAATGATGCTGATGCGGCCCGGACTCCTGACCACCATTGGCGCGCTAAGACCAAGGTCTTTCTGTGCTTTGATTACTCTGTCGAGAAGTGGTGGTTGTGAGATGGCCATACTGACCTCTTGAGCAACTCAATGGTTAAACGATACACCCATCGCACTAGTACCATGTAACGCTTTAGATGCTTGCTTAACGGCGTAGCAAGTCCGCCTTGCAAGCATCTAGCGGCCGTGATTTGCGGGCAAATCCCGGCCCTAGTGCAGTGTAACATTTAAGTGTTACACTGCACTAGTCATTGGAGCTCATAACTTATTGCATTATTGTAATAAATTGTTTGACGGAAGTTAAGATGGACACTAAAGGCTCTATTTTGCGGGTTTTTTTTTAGCTGAGGACGTGCCTGCAAAAATTATTACGAATTATTAATCAATGGAGGCTCGGTCTCGCAACAAGCTTCAACTTCGGCAACTCTGGTTTCCGAAAATGATAATGTTTATACTTGTAGTACAGCAGTTCAACTTTTTGTAGTTGAACTGCTATGCCGACAAAGCCTAGCCCTGCGCCGTTGAAGGCTACGGGGTAGCCTTTAATGGCATTGCAGGGCTTGGGTTTGTCAACTTTGCTCGCAAATCCTTGCCGCTTGTTGCTCGTAGGTGGGCTCTGCTCGCCGTAAGCGAACAACAAAAGCGTAAATAGCTATATCTGGGGTAGTTTCAAAAACCCAAGTATGCGCCGCATCCTTTTTTCCGCTGCCTGCTCTAAAGTAGCATCCAGCTTTATTCTGGACACAACCAGCCAGCTTTGTTGGATTTTAAGACCAGAAAAATTCCGGTTTTGAAACCAGCTCACCCATGTATGGAGCTACAAGTGAAAGTCTTAATACTCGGCGTCAATGGATTTATTGGCTCGCACCTCACAGACCGAATACTCAGCGAAACAACCTGGGAGATCCGCGGGATGGACTTGGCAAAAAATAAAGTGACTGAACACTTTGACAATCCCCGCTTCAGCTTTTTGCATGGGGATATTTCTACCAGCTCTGAGTGGATCGAGTACCAGGTGCATGACTGCAACGTCGTATTGCCACTGGTAGCTATTGCTACGCCAAAGGTGTATGTGACCGATCCGCTTAAAGTGTTTGGGCTGGATTTTGAGGAAAATCTGAAGGTTGTCAAGTACTGCGTCAAGCACCACAAGCGAATTTTATTCCCCAGCACATCAGAGGTGTACGGGATGTGCAATGACGAGGAATTTGATGAAGAAACCAGCCAATTTGTAACAGGGCCTGTCCCAATGACCCGGTGGATATACAGCACGTCTAAACAGTTGCTGGATCGCGTTATTTGGTCCTACGGGCAACAAAGGGGACTAAAATTTACGCTGTTTAGGCCATTTAATTGGGTGGGGCCAAGGCTGGACAGCCTGAAGGCCGCAAAGGAGGGGAGTAGCCGGTTGGCAACGCAGTTTGCTTGGAATTTGCTTAGCGGCAAGCCGCTCAACCTTGTTGACGGCGGAAATGCCCTGCGCTGTTATTGCGACATCGACGATGCCATCGATGGCCTCATGTCGATATTGCGCAACGAGGGTGGCAAGGCTGACGGCAAAATATTCAATATTGGAAACCCACAGAACTGTTTAAGCGTCCGCGAAATTGCCGAGTTGATGATTGGGATTTGGGACGTCCATCCATTCCGCTTGGAGCGCGGCCTTCCACAAGGTAGCGTCGTGGATGTTGTCAGCGGAGAGTATTATGGTAGCGGGTACCAGGATGTGGCGAGGAGGGTTCCAAGCATCAAGCGAATGCAGGAAGTCTTTGGCTTCCAACCAAAGACCGGCATTACGGAATCTCTGAAGAAGATGCTGGACTCCGTAATAGACGAGTTTATGTCCCTGGAAAAGATGTGACAAAAAAAGAAAAATTGCAATTCGCACTGGCATGGCTTTCCCTTGGCCTGTTGCCATTAGCCCTGAGGCCGCTTTGGCAACCAGACGAGGGAAGGTATGCAGAAATTCCTAGGGAGATGCTTGCAAGCGCCGAATGGCTCACTCCTCATTTGAACGGCGTCCTATACTTTGAGAAGCCCCCATTTCAGTACTGGCTCTCTGCCATATCTATGAAATTATTTGGGGAATCGGCGTTTGTTGCTCGACTGCCGCTTGCCTTGGCGGCATTTTTGACAATGTACTCAGTTTGGAAGCTGTCCAGGCGGCTTGGAAGCCCTTGGCCAGTTTGGGCGTCCTTTGCTACTGCATCCAGTCTGCTTTTATACTGCTGTGGCCAGATTCTTACGCTTGATGCCCTATTTAGCTCGTTGTGCGTTTTCTCCCTCACCGCATTAGTGGAAGCAGTCAGTCATAAATATTATGAATCGCCGCCCCGATTGGTTGCTGGGTGGACACTTGCCGCTTTTGCCAGTGCCAGTTGCGCCGTCCTGACCAAGGGGCCCGCGGCAGTCGTCCTTGTTGGCGGCGCGCTGTTTTTTAGCATTTTCGTTGCCTGGAGGGATGCCAGGTTGCGGTCTGCAATACTTAAGACCCTCTTTTCGCCATATGGCCTGCTGTTATTTTTTGCCATTGCAGTCCCTTGGTTTGTACTAGTCAATTGGGCAAACCCTGGCCATGCACACTTCTTTTTCTACACAGAGCATTTTGAGCGTTTTACGACCCACAACCACGCCAGGCAAGGCAGTGACAACCCCATACTCGACAAGCTATATTTTGTGCCAGTAATTCTGCTCGGCCTCCTTCCATGGCTCAGTGCCTGCTTTGTGGGGGCGAAGAGGGCATTGAAGTTTTTGAGAAACAGAACAGGGCCGAATACGCTGGACGCCCCGTTGAAAAGATGGACTGTAGCGTTATTGATTGTGGCCTTTGCCTGGCCCCTGCTGTTTTTTTCGGCTTCGGGTTCCAAGCTGATTCCCTATGTGTTGCCCTGCGTTGCACCGATAATAATCCTGGCCTTTGCCTTTGAGAGGGACCTGGACGGGTTCGTACCCTTAAGACGCACTGGTATGGAGATGCTGAGTCTGGGCATTGTATTCTTGGTTACAGCCTTAATCGTTTTGTTATTGCCTGGCATCTCCGCAAGTCCGGCCCGTTGGGTGGCAGACTTGCATAGCTCCAGCGGCGGGCCCTGGATACTGTTTTTGGGCCTGGGATATGCTGTCATGGGCCTATGGGGTATTAGGGGGCAAGGCCTAACGGCCTCTAGCTGGATGGCATGGCACTCAGCGCTGTTAATTGTTTTGACCATAGCCGCCCAACAGGTGAACGGCGCAAATAGCACCATAGACTACCTGGTGGCTAAAGCCCCAAAAGATCAAAAAATCCAGTGGATTAGCCATGGAACCTACTTTCAGGCGTTGCCTTTCCTTGTGAAAGACCGCATAACCGTTGTTGGCGGGACAGGTGAGCTTGCGTATGGGAAAAATCGCTTGATGAATGAGGAGCAAGCGAAGTGGTTCAACGAAGACCCACAGGCATTGACCAGCGTTGCCCAGCAATTGAAAGACGAAAACCCCGAGATGCCCGTGTGGGCGCTTTCAGATAAAAAGGCCTGGCGAAATATGGGCCCGGAATTAACAGCGGCCTGGGAAGTTGTAGATAATTCCTCGCCAAAGGCAATCCTGTTGAGGTTCATGCCGAGTCGCGACTAAAAGATCATATCAAGCGGTAGCAATAAAATAATTATCACGACGCAAGTAGCATCAATATATTTTTGAAGCGACGACCGCCATGGCTGGTCGCAGTTTGGCGGCCATTGCACCCAGGCTCAAATAAATACTGTTGGCATCCCTTTCGCCATTATTTGGGACTGGTGTCAATATGATGACCCTATTAAGCTATTTGAGCAAATTTGTACCATACATTTCCCGCCTCAGCCGACGGGCAGATTTGGCTGTGCCGGTATTCGTCCTCCTGGCAATCATCGTCCTAATCCTTCCCCTGCCAGCCTTTGCTCTGGACGGCCTAATTGTTGCGAATATAACTGTTTCAATGTTAATTCTGTTGCTTGGCATGTATGTCAGCAAGCCACAGGAATTCAGCGCTTACCCTTCTATCCTGTTGATAATCACCCTCTTCAGGCTCGCGGTCAATGTGGCTACTACAAGAAGGATTTTGCTGTACGGCGGCGAACAAGGAGTCGACGCTGCTGGCCATATGGTCAGGGCCTTTGGCCAATTTGTGGTGGGCGGTAGCTATGTTATCGGGCTCGTGGTTTTTCTCATACTGCTTGCAATTCAATTTTTGGTCATCAATCATGGCGCAGGGAGAATCGCTGAAGTCACGGCCCGCTTTACTTTGGACGCTATGCCAGGCAAGCAGATGGCTATTGATGCGGATCTTAATGCTGGTCACATAGATGAGCAAGAGGCCAGAAAGCGCAGGATGGATTTACAAGAAGAAGTCAACTTTTATGGGGCCATGGATGGCGCTGTAAAGTTTACTCAAAGGGATGCCGTAGCCTCATTTTTGATCCTGCTGGTCAACATTGTCGCAGGCATCGCAATTGGCATTCTTAGATACGATTTGCCGGTCGTTGGGGCTATGGAGATATTTACTCTCCTGACTGTCGGGGATGGCCTGGTTACTGCCATACCCAGTCTTTTAATCAGCATCGGCGGGGCTATTCTTACTACCAGGAGTAGCAGTAAGTCCGATAACATGGGGACTGAAGTAATAAACCAATTCTCCAAAGATGGCCGCCCCCTCTATATAGCTGCAGGCGCGCTTGCTTTCTTTGGGATGATTCCCGGCATGCCGCTAGTACCCTTTTGGTTTATGGGTGGGGCCACTGGAGGGATGGCCTACGCCATATCCAAGCTAGCTACGAAGAAGGCAAAAGAAGAAAGCATTGCGGAAGCCAAAGAAAAACTTAAACCTGACGGGCCGGAGAGGGTAGAGGCGCTTCTCAAGATCGACCCATTGGGCCTTGAAGTCGGTTATGGCTTAATTCCGTTGCTGGACGTTGCCCAGGGCGGCACCGTGCTTGAGCGCATTAAGGCCGTGCGCAGACAAATTGCGCAGGAAGTAGGGGTAATCGTGCCCCCTATCCGTATTAGGGACAATCTCCAGTTGCCTGCCAACACTTACCGCCTGTTGATGCGTGGTGAAGAAGTTGGCCGAGGCGAACTTGAGCCCGCCCAGTATCTGGCGATGAATCCAGGGACTGCAACAGAACCGTTGCACGGTAAGGCAACCAAAGAACCTGCATTCGGCCTACCGGCATTCTGGATATCTGAAGCTCAAAAGGACAGGGCTCAACTATCCGGTTATACCGTTGTCGATGGGCCAACAGTAATGACGACGCACATCTCCGAGTTGCTTAAACAGAGAGCCCCAGAGTTGCTGGGCCGCCAGGAAACTCAGGGATTGTTGGAAAATCTCAAGGATTCTTCGCCCAAGTTTGTAGACGAGTTGGTGCCGGGTATTGTGCCAGTCGCTGTACTTCAAAAAGTGCTTCAAAACTTGCTGAAAGAGCGCGTTTCCATTCGAGATTTGGTAAGGGTTCTGGAAGCCTTGGCGGACGCCGTTGCTGTAACCCGCGATCCGATAATGCTGACAGAATTTGTAAGGCAACATCTAGGGCGCGCCATTACAAGCCAGCATCTTTCAGAAATCAACGAGTTAGGGGTTCTGGTGCTAGACCCATCTATTGAGCAGATATTCCAACAGGCAATAGAAACAACAGACAGGGGCAGTTTTCTGGCAATGGATCCGGCTAAGATTCAGGAACTGATCGTCCGAATTACTAACGGCATAAATGAACTTTTACCAGGGGCTCAGCCGGTGATACTCACCAACCCAGTTGTAAGGCCGCACCTGTTTCGCCTTTTGGAAAGGGCCATGCCTCACTTGGCAGTCCTAAGCCATTCTGAAGTCCCTCTTGATGTGCGGGTAGTTAGCTTGGGGACAATATCATGATCGTGGTTTCGTGGAGTGACTAATGCGTGTAAAGACATATGAGGCGGCCTCCATGCAGGAAGCACTCGCGATGATAAAAGAAGAGATGGGCGAAGAGGCTTCCATTCTGTCCAACAAAACGCGCCACCGGACAAGGCCGGATGGAAGCAGAGAAACATATATGGAAGTAACTGCCGCTGTTGATGAGGCTAATTTGCCCGAACCTGCTCTACCTGTAATAACAGATGGGACGTACGGCCTTCGGCCACCGCTTGCCTCTACCACAGGTAGGTCAGCAACACATGCCAAGGCCGCTAAAACAGCCAGCATTGCCAATTCATCCCTGCCACAGCCACCGGCCTGGCAAATCCCCAAATTTCCCCAAAAGCAGCTGGCGCCGGAGCCTTCTGTCGATCTGCAACCGATACGCCGCGAACTTGTAGAGATCAGGGGTGCGGTTGAAGCCCTCAAAGAACAGGAAGCCCGCAATAGTTCAATATATTCTCAGTTGGATCAACTAAAGACCATGCTGAACCGGATCAGGCATGGGATGGCTGGCGCACCGCACCAGCTCCCACCTGCCCTGATGAGCCTTTATGGCGACCTTGCTGCCAATGACGTTGACCCGACGACCGCAGTAAGGCTTTGCGAATACACTCAGCGTGCGCTAGTTGACCAGGGCGGGGAAGAAAACATAGAACCTGATAAAGTGCGGATATTCATGCGCCGGGTTATTTCCGACTTTATACCCATTGCGGCCCCCATACAGCTTGACCCCAACAAAGTCCAGGTTGCAGCCCTGGTGGGGCCCACCGGCGTGGGCAAGACCACCACCATTGCCAAACTAGCGGCATATGCCAAGCTGAACCTAAAACAAAAAGTGGCTTTGCTCTCAATGGATACCTTTCGAATTGGCGGCGCAGACCAGCTTCAGCAGTACGCCCAGATACTTCAGGTTCCTGTACACGTGATTATCACTGTGGATGATCTCAAAAATGCTTTAAATTTCTATCAAAACCACGCGCTGGTGCTTATTGATACTCCAGGCCATCAACAGGGCGAGACAGACCGCTTAGAGCAGCTCGGCACTTTCCTGGAAGCACTTCCCCTTGTAGAGACCCACCTGGTGCTATCTGCCACTGCAAAGCCTCGCGACTTAATCGAAGTCGAGCAACGCTACGAGAGGCTGAGGCCGAACCGCCTGATATTTACAAAGCTTGATGAAACCTGCACTTATGGGCCAATCCTCTCAACAGTTATACGTGTTAAGCGGCCTCTGAGTTACCTCGGGACAGGCCAGGAAATACCGCAGGATCTGGAACTCGCCACAAGCCGCAGGATTGCCGATTTGATACTCCCCCCTGCGCAGGTGGCGCCATGACCGGGCTGAAATCCGCGCCGAATCTTGTTGCAAACCAGCAATTGGAAGATGAGTCCCTCTTTCATTCAAGAGTAATAGCCATAACTTCCGGCAAGGGAGGGGTCGGCAAGACAAACGTTGCAGGCGGCCTTGCAATGTCTCTCGCAAAGGCCGGCCAAAAGGTCGTAGTCCTGGATGCCGATTTCCGCTTAGCCAACTTGGATGTGCTATTGGGCCTATCTCCAAAGCATACCCTGGAGCATGTTTTGCGGGGCGATCGAGTCATTGAAGAAATTATCTTGGATGGCCCATTCGGCATACGTCTGATACCAGCCAGTAGCGGTATCCAGGAACTCTCCAAGCTTGAGACGCAAACGGAGCTAAGGCTGATCCAGGGGCTACAGCGGGTTGCGCTGGACACGGACTGGCTGTTGATTGATACAGCCGCAGGAATCCATGATTCGGTAATCAAAATGCTGATGGCGGCTCAAGAGGTCGTCCTCGTCAGCACTCCGGAGCCCCCTTCCCTGTTAGACGCATATGCGATGGTTAAAGCGATCCATAGGATGGATCCGACCAAGCCGATTTGGCTCCTCGTCAATAATGCGCAAAACCAGGAAGAGGCTGAGGAATCGCTGGACGCGCTCCAAGGAGTCACCCAGCACTACCTGGGCAAGGAAATAAACAGCTTGGGACTGATTCCGTCAGACAATCATGTTTTGCAGGCCGTGAGGCAACAGCTTGGAGTAGTTGATCTCTTCCCTGATAGCCCGGCCGCAAAAGCCTTTCGTGCAGTATCCTTGAGGTTAATGGAAAAAGTGCCGCTAAAAAGAGACGGTTTTAATGCATTCTGGAAGGAGCTGAGTCAGAGTTAGGCCATGGCACCAATCAAAGGAGATAAAAATTTTCCTGTAACAGATCCACAATTCGTGGAATTGTCGACGTCTGTGGCCCATACCGTAGGAGATACGGCAACAGCCGCCTATCGCTCAGCGGTTTCTGTCCCTGAGATCGACATTGCCACGCTGGATGGAAGCCAGGAAACATTAGGGCCCAGTAGTCCCAAAGGGCAAACTGTTCAGGATATCAACCATGGTAACAGGGACGCCCTTGTCATGGAAAACCTCCCTCTTGTAAAATACATCGCCCACCGCATAGCCAGCAGGGTTCCTTCACATGTAGACGTCGACGACCTTGTAAATGCGGGCATTATTGGTCTTATAAATGCCGCCGAACGTTTTGAGCCAGGGCGCAATATAAAATTTAAGACTTATGCCGAGCAACGGGTCAAGGGTGAGATTTTAGACAGCCTCAGAGATTTAGACTGGGTGCCCCGCACGATGCGGCGCAAAAAGAGGGAAATTGAGGCGGCCTTTCATATTCTGGAGCAGAAGTATTGCAGGGCGGCCGCAGATGAAGAGGTGGCTGAATATCTGCAAATTTCCCTTGAGGATTTTTACAAATCGCTGGACGAGCTGAAAGGGGTAACCCTTGGCACTTTCGCAGACAATGAAACCCAGGATGGCGAGAGCATCATTTCAATAATTCCCGACCCTGAAGCAGAAGACCCACACATAGCGTTGCATGAAAGCGAATTACGCAAGATATTAATAAAAGCCGTTGAAGAGCTTCCGACAAAAGAATACGAAGTTGTGCGACTCTATTATTTTAGAGAACTGAACATGAAAGAAATTGGAAACAATTTGAAAATTACTGAAAGTAGGGTGTCACAATTACACACAAAGGCTATTCTAAGGCTAAGGGGGAAGCTCCTGCGCCAACATGTTGATGGGAGGTAGCTGCGCGCCATGGCAAAAATTCTGAGCCAGGAAGAAGTCGATGCCCTGCTTAAGTCCCATGTCAAGGGCGGCAAGGCTCCGTCATCTACTGCAGAAAAGCCTTCGTCAAAATCCAAAAAAGCAGCTCCCCAGAAAAAGGTAAGCCTCTACAACTTCCGACGACCTGACAGAGTAAGCAGGGAACAGATGAGATCCCTGCACTTCATGCACGATCGCTTTGCCCGCAATTTCAGCTCCAGCCTTTCGGCCTACTTGAGGTCGATCACGGAGGTGAATCTAATAAGCGTTGAGCAGCTGAGCTATCAGGAATTTCTGCTTTCGGTGCCCGACCCGACCTGCTTTAATGCTATTTCGATGAAGCCACTTGAGGGGGCATTGGCAATGGAAGTCAATCCCCAACTCGTTTTCCCAATTATTGACAAGATGCTGGGCGGGCCTGGCGATGCAATCAGGCATCTCCGCACGATGACAGATATCGAGCAGTCAATTTTTGACGGCGTATTAAAATTGGCACTAGAAGACTTAAGGGACGCTTGGAAGGGCATCCTCGATTTGGATTTTAAGGTACAGGCAAGGGAAACATCCCCGCAATTGATTCAAATCGTAGCGCCTAACGAAGTCGTCATCCTGATTGTCTTTGAAGTAAAAATGGGGCCTGTCGCTGGCATGATTAATATAGCAATACCGAGCATCATCCTGGAGCCAGTAGCCAATAAATTCGACCAGGAGATGTTCACAGGGTACAAAAAGAGTGCCACCTTTGAAGAAGCAAAACTGCTCGTTTCCAGCCTCAAGCTCTGCGACATGGCAGTTTCAGCCGAAATTCGTGGCACTACGTTGCTCTTGGCGGATGTTCTGCACCTGCAGATTGGAGATGTGATACCATTGACGAAAAGGCATGATGCAATGCTCGATCTTACTGTTGATGGAATCCCAAGAATGTTAGGCTATGTGGCCCTAAACACTAATAACAAGCGGGTGTTCCAAGTCACTTCCAGCCGACAGGAGTACTAATAATGGATCAAGTGACAAAGGATCTTACTGAAAAGTTAGGCGAATGCTTTTCTGAAAGCACATCGTCGGTATTTTCTATGCTTACAGGGCGAGAGTTTTCTGTCACGTCTGGTTCCGGCGAGGTATACGAACATAGCGATTTAGCGGCCAATCTTCCCTCAGATTCCATTTTTGTCAAGTCAACATACACAAAGGGTGTTTCGGGGACAATTCTGTTCAGCCTGCCCCTGCGGGAAAGTACGATTCTAGTCGATCTGATGCTTGGCGGGGATGGTGCGCCGTCTGACTCTCTGGCAGGTGATAGCAAAGATGCCTTGTCCGAAACATTTAACCAGGTCATGGGCAGTGCCAACCAAACTCTGTCAGACCAGGCAGGTGAAACGCTGAGCATCTCCGGCATAGAAATTCTGGAAATGGAATCCCTTGATGCATCGTCCCTCGAAAGCGCCCTCGGCCCCGGACCATTCCTGACCATACCGTTGGCAACAACTCAGGATACCCTTCAGACTAGCATCCACTTAATCGCAGCATCGCTCCTTTACGAACAACTCAAGCGCAAATTGGGCCTGGAAGGCCAGGAGCCGTCGTTGCAACCAGCTTTGTCTGCTCCAGTGTACGGCGGAGGAGGTGGCGGTCCTCAACCTTTCCAGCAAATTGCCCCGATAGCGACTTACGAATCCAATGTGGATACTAAAAACCTAGACCTGCTATTAGACATTGAATTGCCAGTCGTAGTGAGGATGGGTCACACGGAAATGCCGCTCGGAGAACTGCTTAAGCTGACGCCTGGCTCCATACTGGAATTGAATCGCCCCGCCGATGCTCCGGTTGATTTACTGGTTAATGGAAAACAAATCGCCAAGGGCGAGGTTGTAGTTGTTGACGGTAACTTTGCCTTCCGAATAACAGAAATCGAAAGCACTGCCCAGAGGCTACAGAGCCTGAGTTAGAATATGTGGCGCAATTATTCGCAGGTAACCGACCTGATAAAATCCACAAGCTGTTGCTGGACACATGGGTTGCCTGCCACCGCATAGCCATTATTCCACCACCCATCGGTACCATCCCAGTCAGTAATAATTCCCCCAGCTTCCTGCAACAACAGGCTACCGGCTGCAATGTCCCATTTTTGCAGGCCCATTTCAAAATAAATATCATAGATGCCAGCCGCCGTGTGGGCCAAGTCCAGGGCCGCGCTACCAGCCCTGCGGATGCCTTTGGCCCTGTAAAAGAGTGGCTCAAGCACCTTTAAATACTGCGTAAATCTCTCGCCGATCTGAAAAGCAAAGCCTGTCGCCACGAAGGAACCGTCCAGGCAATGATGGTCTGAGATTGAAAGTCGCTTCGGGACACATATGGATTCTAATTCTGCAAGCCCGCCGAGTTGTCTTTCTACATCAACGTTTTGGAACCAGTATGAACCATTGCCGCGCTCGGTAAAAAAGAGATCGCCGTGCATAGGATCAAAAACACAGCCTATGAGTGGAACCCCACCCTCCCAAAGAGCTACCGACACACACCAATGGTGAAACCCCTGAGCAAAATTCAGGGTTCCATCCAGTGGGTCGACGATCCAACATTTACTTCCACCGCCAAAATTGCCAGTTTCTTCGCCCAAAAAGGAATGATCTGGAAAACGCTTGCCCAGAACCTCTCGGATAGTTTGCTCTGAGGCTCTGTCGGCTTCGGTTACCAAATCATTTTTTGTTTTTTCCGCAATTTTTTCTGGATCAAGGTTTCTGAAGAACCGCATTAATACTTCTCCGCCCTTAAAGGTTGCTTCGACAGCTACTTCTCGAAAATCATCTTTCATTTTTTCTCCTTTATTTGGACAGTTTATTTTGGCACAGTGGACAGAATGTACTATAGTTTTTAGCCTGGAGAGCTAAATGCCAAAGATAATAAATATTGAACCGACGCCAAACCCAAACGCGCTGAAATTTGTTGTGAGGGAGCCATTGCTCGAAAATAGAGCGCGCTCATTTCAAGACTTTGCATCTGCAGTAGGAGACCCACTAGGATCAGCCATTTTTGCATTAGGCAGTGTTACGTCTGTCTTTTATATGGACAAATTTGTTACTGTCAATAAGCTTCAATCAGCAACGTGGGCAGAGCTGATTGATCCAATCTGTGAGGTCATTGAAGAATGCAGGATTGACAACGAAGCGACAAATGTTGAAGATGTCGGGCCATCTGAAGCGGACGAAAAATTTGGGAAGATTATGGAGATAGTAAACAATAGAATTCGCCCTGGATTGGCCGGGGATGGCGGTGGCCTGGAGGTTATCTCGTTCGATGGCAAAACCCTCACCATTGCCTATCAAGGCGCATGTGGATCCTGCCCTGCTGCTGGCACCGGCACCCTACAATTCATCGAAGGGCTATTGAGGCACGAGGTTGACCCTTCGATCAGGGTATCAATGTCCTAACCCGACAATGGTGCGATTTTTAAGTCGCACCTGATATAAGACAACAATTTAATAATATTTGTTTTAGCGGCTCCGTCGCACAATTTGCTCATCCGCTGGAACTACGAAGGAGATTGGCGAAGCGCTCGGGATTTTTATTGCAGTGTTAGCGGTCGCTGCGGCAACCGCTGTTCCTGCCGCCGCCCCAATGGCTGCGCCCCCCAAGGCATGGTCAGCCTGATTCTTCTTGTCTGTGAGGATGCCAACAAGAGCACCCAAGGCCGCCGTGCCTGCAATAACTTTGGCGTTTCTGGCACCTTTCGCGTCCCCTGTCACCACAAAAATGCCCCCATCGATACTTGCGCCTCCAATTTCGGTAAGTTTGATTGCAAGTACGCCCTCCCCGTTAGCCAGGCGTCCCGTGGGAGTGCTTTGGCTGACGAGACCGTTTACGGGAGTTCCCGCAGTCCAAACCATCTGGCCTCCAACGGAAATATCTTGGGCCAAGCTACCTTCCCATGCATCGCCTGCCTTGTGAGAGTCGGTAGTCAACTCCTTGGAAAGCGTGACGAAAAGCTCTGTGCCCTTTGCAATGGCTATCACCGTTGGTCTGGCCCTTTCGGGGCGATTGCGCTCTGAAGGATTGGAGGCATCGGGTTCAGGGGCCGGGGCAACCTGTTTTGTTTGCTCAACTTCTTTGGCAATTTGCTGAGCCTGCTCCAGTTTTTTTCGGGCAGCGGCGAGCTCGTTTTCTTTTGCTTTCAACAGGTCAGCTTTATGCTGTTCGTTTTCAGCACTTTGAGCCAATTGCTCTTTCAGTTCATTGTGTTCTTTCTCAATTCTATCAAGGCGTTCCTGCTCGACCCTGGTAGCCTCATATTCGGCGATGATTTCCTCCCTCGTGGGCTTTTTTTCGCAACCAACTGTGAGCGCTAACGGCGCCAGGGCAAGGGCAAGGGTAAAAATTCGATCGTTCATGTAAACTCCTAAAAGATCCAAATCCATTATAGCCACAAAAACAAAAACCTCCCAACGGGTAATCGTCGGGAGGGAGCCTGTGCGCTTTGGTAAATTCTGAAAATATTCAGACTATTTGTCTTCTTGGGCCTGTTTATCTTCGTCAGCCTGGCTTTTTTCTTCGGTCTTTGCCGGCTCAGAACCTTCCGGCTCTTGAGTCTGGGCGGCTTCTGCTTCCGGCTCTTGAGCCTGAGCGGCTTCTGCTTCCGGCGCAGGTGTGGCTTCCTGATTAGTTTGATTGCTTACTGGAGCTGGTTCTTCAGCTTTTTTGTCGCAACCAACTGCGAAAGGCAAAACGCTCAACGCGAGAGCATAGATGAAAAGTTTCATAATATCCTCCAAAGGAACTCGAATGAAAAGTCTACCCAAAAAATTTAACAAGGGCAACAATTATTTTAATTCGAGCCGATTCCGCTATATTTTTTTCATTATCAGGTCCGTTAGAGGGTAGCAGTATTTAGTTTTCCTGCCAAATTCTAGTATCCTTTTCATATGCGATTTCTCGGCAGTCATGTCTTACACTTTTTCATCATGGGGCTAGGCATCTCCGTGGTTCTGGGGATGCTGAAGCCAACGATGCGCCCCGAGCGCACTATCAGGAGCATTCGGAACCACGCCCTTGGCCTAGTTGGACTGGGCCTGGTATTGGCCTGGGTTATGTACATGTTGCCAAGATCGCCCGTCCGCTTTTAGCTTCGATGAAACCAGGCACAAATGCGCAAAATAAAAGTTGGCCAAATTGCTTCAAGCGCAACGGCCTGATTGTCAGCCGTTTTTTTGGTGACGGTTGCTTTGTGCATAACGGTTTGGGCCGCCTCCTAAGGTGTTGGCTGGCTTTTGAGGAAAGATTCCCTCGTATTGGCGTTATCAGGCGCTTTTGCTGGGGGATACTTGTCAAATATCATCATGATGATTGTTTTAGCTATGCCGCGGGTTTGAGCTTTTGGTTTTTGATTAGCATGGTTCCCCTTGCAACCCTTTTTTTTAAGATATTGATGATATTTTTGGGGAACCACGCATTTTTCCAGCAAGCACAGGACATTTTGATAAATGTAATTCCATTCATTCCAGAAGATTTTTTGACAAATGCGGTTAGTCAGACTCGCAATGTGAGCAACAGTATGGGGTTTGCCTGGATTGTGCTTCTGTTTGGTAGCTATTGGGGCATGAGCCAGTTGGATAAGTCACTTGCACATGTGTTTGGCGTGCGAATACATAAACAACTTCAAACAAGGAATTACCATATTTTACGCCAAATGGGGCTCCTGGTGAGCGGGTTGGTTCTTTTAGCCTTAGTGCTTGCTTTGTTAGTTGGAGGCGGAGTCATGAGAGGACTGTCGCCCGCTAATACCAATTTACTTATGGGCAATTTGTCAATTCTTATCAGTTTGGTAACTACAACGCTAATATTCCTATACGTACCACGTTTGAGCGTTGCATTTCGCCATGCTTTTTTGGGTGCGATGGTTTCCACATTACTTTGGACTATTGCAAGGTGGGCCTTTAAAATTTATGTTGCACATGCGCTTACATGGAACATTGCTTATGGGTCGTTGCTGGGCATCATTGCTGGTTTGACGTTTCTCTACTATACATGCGCCATTTTGATGCTTGGCGCGGAGGTAACAGCGGCATTTTACGTGAGAGCAGAGGAAAAAAACTCAGTAGAAAAAGTTTTTAGTTTTCACTTTCTTTCTGGCGACTGAAGACTGGCCAGGTTCAACATGGTGTCAGTCCCTCGCAAAATGTTCCAGTTCCCATGGTATTTCGATAGAAAATTCAACCAGCCCGGCCGTTGCCCCGCCTTTTTTCCATGGCGCCTGGTGAACTAATTTTTTTATGCCGCCCTTTTCGATGGTATATGTGTGGGGTTCGCCAGTCTCCAGGATTTGGCGCATAATGGCCATCGAGCGCTCGCTGTGGCAACCCTCCAGGTTTCTGCCCAAAAGCTCCCTGCCCCCATACTTTTCAAAAGCGGAGAGAGCCTTGTCGTTCATGTAGGCAATCACTAAATCCTTGTCTACTACAGTAATTGCCGCCCCAAAGTTTTCTATCCAATTTTGCATTTTGTCCTCTATTGCAATTGTCCATTATTTCACACTGGGATAGACAATCCATTTATCCTGGCTGGCTTCCAGTCTGATTCCTCTCGATAATCCAGTTGTGAGTACTTCTGCACCGCTGTCTTGGCATCTTTTGAGCACTTGTGGGGTCGGAAAACCAAATCTGTTGGGATATTCGGCGGTAAATAGCACTGTTTGGGGCTTCAGCGCGTCAATCCACTCCTGACTGGTGGCCGTGCCTCCGCCGTGGTGGCCCGCCTTTAGCAGTCTGCGGCCGTCCCACGGTTCGGGGTCGCCCATGTCTATCATGTCTCTCTCCTGTATTGCCAGGGCATCGCCCATGAACCATATTTCATGCGTATTCCATCTTACTTTCAGCACAGCCGAAACCATGTTTGGGTCTGGCAGAATAAGGGGTTTTGGTGGCCAATGCACCGAAAAAAGCGCATCCCCTCGCGACCAGGAATCGCCGCGTTTTATTTCATATGCCCCACCAACATTGCCTCCAGGGGCTAGTTCGGCCCAGGCGCTGTCTCGCTCTCCTACAACAGGGATGGACAGGGAGGCTGTAGGCCACAGCCTTGCAAGGGTCGCCCACCCACCTGAATGGTCGGAGTGGGGATGGGTTATGACTAAGTGGACTGGCTCCCTCACTCCCCGCCGGCTCAGGACTCGTACCAAACGCCTTGCAGACCAAGGGGCCGGCCCTGTGTCTATCAGTGTGGCATCAGCACCTGGGATCCTTAGCAACAGCGCATCACCCTGGCCGATATCAGGCGCATCCAGCGTCAGAGTTTTTACCCTGCGGCCCGTACCCCCTGTGGCGACCAGGCATATTGAGCCGGCCAGTAGCCAGACGGTGAGCATCCTGCTTTTTGTGAGGGTCGCCCGAAAGTGGGCAAGCAAAAGCCAGCCAACCGCTAAGGCAATCCAGGGCCAAAGTATCCCTGTCGCCAAAGGGATTATTCCGGCAAATATCGGTACCAGGCTCAAAGTCAAAAAATCTAGCATCGAGGCTGTTAATACTACTAAAGGCGAAATTGGCAGGAGCGTAAGGGAAAGACAGAGGGGTAGCAATACCCATACAAAAGGCAGTACGACTAAGTTGGTGATAATCCCCCATGCAGGTATGCCGCCATTGAGGAGGGCTAGTAGCGGCATCGTCGTCGCCCAGGGCGCAGCTACGCGGGCAAGCCAAATAGACCATTTGCCAAGCAACGGCGAGGCAAGCCCCTGTATCGGCTCTGTTATCCAAATCAGTCCCAGCATCGCCCACCAACCCAGGAGAAAACCTGGCACGCATCCTGAGGCAGGATGCAGAACTAGCCATAGTAACAGCGCCAGATGCAGGCTTAACGCGGGGGGAATTTTCCATCCGAAAGCTCTTCCTGAGACCCATGCAACACCCATGAGCATCCCTCGCCATATTGGGGCTGTAAACCCGACCAGGGCTACAAAGGCAAGGCCAGCCAGTATCGCACCCATGCCGCCACCCCTTTTAAGAATCTTTCTCAAAAGAGCTTCTATTGTTGCCATTACCAAGGTTATCTGAAGACCGGAGACTACCAGTAAATGCAGTATGCCGCTCTCTACAAAGGTGCCTGTGACTTCATCATTTATCGGATGTACGCCCAAAGTTAGGGCACCCCAGATATCCCTGGCAGGGCCAGAACTAATCGGCAGAGATTGAAACCTGTCCATCATCCAGCATCTGAAGCGCAACAGCAGGCTGGGCTCGGGCGGGCCAAGGCTCTCCATGATGAGTGCCGATGGAAGTGCTACCTGACGTTGCCTTCCTTCATTTCTTGCCCGCCACAGGGGCCTTTCCGGCAAAAAATTTGGGCCTGCCTTTGTTGACCGCAGTTCTGTCCTAAAGCGCACAGGAGTGCCAGGCAACGGAGGAGCCTCACCGCCGGAAGGGACGCTCAAGGGCACTGACATGCCCCTCATATTTGGCGGCGAAACTACCTCAAGCTTGCTCTGTAACCGATACCCGCGATTTTGCCAGGGTTCGCAAATGACGCCTTCAAGTTCCTGATATCCGGTTGGCATATTTGTGTCCCAGCGGGCAAGCCTGGACATCCCCAGAAGCGTCGCCCAGATGACAATCAAGCACATGCCGACATAGCGCAGCGACCGTAAACGCAATAGCCCAAAAGAGCCTAGGGCGGCAATCCAGCCAATCCAGAAATATGGCTTTGGCATGACCCCGTCCCAATCCTCAGGTATGAGCCACGGAAGGGCGGAAGCCAGCAACAGAGCCCAGGCCAATCCCCAGCCTGATGCTCCGGCAATCCGCAACCAAAGACTCTCCCTGCCCTGCATCAAGTTCATGTATATTTATAGCAGTTTGCTGTGGTTGCTGTCAGTTGCATTTGGTATTAATCCGCTATAACAAGATCGGGTCTGATTTTGCGGTGCCAGATTGCTTTTCTGTACGCTATTGCTAATCTTGCCCCTTGCCAACTCTGCCCCATTAGGCTCCAATAACCTGATGTATTAGGGAGTCGACATGAGACATTTGGTACCTGCAATCCTGCTATCCGTGGCATCAACGGCACTAGTGGCCCAGTCAGCCTTCCATGAGGAAAATTTGGAGCCATGTACCTCCATCATGGTGGGCAAGAGAGCTTCTGCGGATGGGTCGGTGATCACGTCCCACACTTGCGACGGCAACTATCGCGCCTGGCTAAATATTGTGCCAAGGGCAAAGTACGAACCAGAATCCAAGCGCGAAGTGTGGTGGGGCAAGATGCACACCGAAACACCGGATGATTTGAGGGGCATGACCAAGAAGGGCGAAATCCCGCAAGTTGCCGAAACTTATGCTTTTGTCAATACAAGCTATCCCTTTATGAACGAAAAACAGCTGGCCATGGGCGAGACTACCTTTAATGGGCGCAGGGAGTTAATCAACACTGAAGGACTGTTTGTCATCGAGGAGCTACAGGCCATTGCACTGGAGCGCTGTACAACCGCCAGGGACGCGATCAGGCTAATCGGTAGCCTGGCAGAGCGTCACGGCTATGGCGACAGCGGAGAGTGCCTCACAATTGCAGACCCTAAGGAAGTTTGGCACTTCGAGATCATGGGCGTAGGTAGCGACAAAATCGGGGCAGTGTGGGCCGCAGTCCGCATTCCTGATGACCACGTCGGCGTTTCGGCCAACATCCCCCGTATTGGCGAGATAGACATTTCACAGCCAGACCGCTACATGGCCTCCTCCAATATTTTTTCCCTGGGCCAGGAAAAGGGCTGGTATGACCCCGCAAAAGAAAAATTCAAATTCTGGAAAGTTTACGGCGGAGTACAGAAGCCCTATGCAATACGTGAATTCTTTATCCTCAGTAATCTGGCACCATCGCTGAATTTGACCATGGACATGGAGGAGTTACCCTTTTCCGTGAAGCCAGAGAAACAGGTCAGCATAGAGATGCTATTTACCTTCTTCCGCCAGACATATGAAGGGACGGAGTACGACCGCTTTAAGAATCTGATGGTTCCTCCGCCCAGGAGGCCAGGCGACCCGGCACTGCCGGAGGGCGAACAGCCCGAACTAATCCGTAGCCCTGCGGTAAATCCGTGGATGAATAGCGATATGATCACATTAATCAACACCATCAAGCCAGGTACTATCCAGAACCAACGCACCATAGCAGTCCCACAGTGTTCCTATAGCCACGTGACCCAGTTGCGGGATTGGTTGCCCAATGAAGTTGGCGGCGTTGCATGGTTCAGTTTTGACAACCCAGGCCAAAGCCCACGGTTTCCGCTGTTTGCAGGAGTTCTGAGCCTTCCCAGGCCCTTCGAGGTCGATCCCCAAAAAATATTCCGCATGGACAGCGCGGCATGGGCCTTCAGACGCGCCAATAAGCTGGCACAGGTGAGATGGGGCCAGACCAAGGACTTGCTTAACAGCGCCATTATGGAATATGAAAATAAGGGACTAACTGAATTACCCGGTGTTGAACAGAGAGTGATGGAAATGCTAAAAGTGGACAGCTCCTCCGAAGGCCGCCAAAAAGCACAGGAATATCTGACCCAATACACTGGCAATTTTTCCAGGTCGGCGATGCAGAAGTGGATTGAACTGGGCGATGCTTTTTGGGCACTGTTTGCCAGGGGATTTTAGAGCCGTTATAGCGCAACGTGAAGTGCATCAATTCAGAATTCTGAGTTTTGCAACTGCCAGATTATACCAAGTTGCACCCAGTCGGGGGCAAGTTGGTATAAAGGCGGCGAGAATCGCCGCCCGCAAGTTTTTGAAAATACGGGCTTTGCTCGCGTTTTCAAAAACTCTCTCGGTATCCATTTGCCGAGCAAATGGATACACGAGGCTTTCACGTTGGGCTTTGCGGCAGACCAACTGTTTCTCACGCTATTCTATCTACCTGCAACGTCATGTTCATTCTGGCGTTTCGCGTTCAAAGTATTTTGAACGCAACTTGGTATGAAACGTAATCCTTCTCGCTGATTCCAACGTGACACAAAAATCCCCGCCCTATGACTTACTGGGCGGGGATTTTTGTGGTGGTGTACCTGGCATGGGAGGTGACTTGATGGTGTCATACCGAGTCGCACATCTGCACTGGGCAAGGCTTTTCGTCTAGTAACTCGTAACTGATATGCTGAGCGCAGAAAAATCAAGATTGCTCTAAGCGTCCGGTAGCGGTTCCATCTCCGTCCCAAAGACGCCTTCCCACTTGGCTATGACAACGCTGGCGAGGCCATTGCCTATCACGTTGATGGTGGTGCGGGCCATGTCCATGATTTCATCGACGGCCAAGAGCATCGCAATGCCAGCTTCACCAGGAAGCCCAAAGCCGCTACTGGTGGCGGCAATTATCACGAGTGTCGCCCTGGGGACTCCCGCCACCCCCTTGGAGGTGAGCATGAAGGTAAAGACCATCATCAATTGGGAGCCAAAACCCATCATGGGAAACATCTCTGGGTTAGCCGCATGGGCCGCCTGGGCTATGGTCATTGAGGCCAGGACTAAGTAGAGGGTGCTTCCGTCAAGGTTAAAGCTGTAGCCAGTGGGAATGACGAAACTGGCGACGCGCCTCGGCACGCCGAACCTGACAGTTTCTTCCAGCAATTTGGGAAGGGCGGCCTCGCTGGAGGCTGTAGAGTATGCAGTAATGGCTGGGTCGCGTATGGCCTTGATGAATCCCCAAATCTTGATGCCGGTAATCCAGGCTACTGGCAAAAACACAAACGCGAATAGCAATATCAGCGCAAAGTAAAGGCTACCCACCAAAAGCGAATACTGCTTCAGTAGCTGGAATACCGCAGGCCATCCTTTCAAAAATACGCCGTTTACATCATGTCCAGCCGCCATGTGACTCACGTTGTAAGCCATGGCGCCAAAGACTCCAAGCGGGGTGAGCGTCATCACCATGTCGGTATATTTAAACATCGTCTGGGCTACGCCGTCAAAGAAGTCCAGGACAATCTTTCCCCTTGGGCCCACCCTGGTCAGGGCTATGCCGAAGAGGGCCGCAAATACAACCACGGGCAAAATATCGGCCTTGGCGGCATGGTCGATGACGTTGCTGGGAAACATGTGGAACATAATGTCCCACCCAGTCTGCGGCTGGGCGGCCGCTACTGTCGTATGGGCCGACAAGTCCAGCGGCAGGTTGGCACCTGGCTTTATCCAGTTTGCCACCCCAAGGCCGAGAAAGAGGGCAATCGTAGTGACAATTTCAAAGTAGATGAGGGCCTTGCCCCCCATGCGGCCAACGGCCTTTATGTCACCGGTCTGGGCTATGCCAACCACTATGGTGGAGACCAGCAACGGCACTATCAGGCCCTTTATCAGCGCAATAAAGGATCTGGACATGAATCGGAAGAGGTTGTAGGCCTGGGGAAACTCGTCCTGCGGAAAAAAGCCGCCCAAGACGACGCCCATGATGAGGCCCACAAAAATCCAAAACGTACTGGTGCGCCAAAAGGGTTTTTTCTTTGCCATTGGTAGATTATAGCCCAGGAGTTAGAACTGAGAGCTTAGAACTTAGAGCTTAGAGCTGAGAGCTTAGAATTTTCGTCTCGTAACTCGTAACTAGAAACTGGTCATAGAGATTAGGAACTGCGACTGTAGCCTATTATTGCCGATTGACAACAGCAAATCCCTGAAAGCCTTCGCCGTTCCATGAAAGCGGGTCGGGGCGGAAAACGTGCGTGCGCCCCTTGCCGTCGGCATCTGGCCAAATGGGTGCCGGAGCCAGTTTGGGGTTGTCATTGAGGAGGCGATGCAGGTGGTCTGCGCCTTCTTTAGGAAACCAGCTACAAACCGAATAAATCAGCAGACCGCCTGGAGCTAGCCTGCCAATGGCCGCCTCAAGCAGGTTCGCTTGGGCGTCGGCCAACCTGTCAAGGTCTGCGAGATTGAAAATCCAGTTTAGCTCGGGATGCTTTCTGATGGTGCCAGAAGCAGAGCAGGGCGCGTCCACCAGGATCAGGTCGAAGGGCTTGCCACCGCCCTGTAGCCACGCGACAGATTCGGCCTCTGCCACGTTTGCGTCGATTCCTCGCGCCGCGAGGTTTTCCCGCATCCTGCTTGCCCGCATTCCGTTTTGCTCTACCGCAAATATCCGGGCCTTGGGAAATTTAAGGGCCAGCGAAGTGGTCTTGCCCCCGGGAGCGGCGCACAGATCAGCGATGCGCGTCGGAGAGTCGCCCTCAAAAGGCCAGTCGAAAGCCATCAGCGCCTGTGAGCTAATGTCCTGTACCATCCCCTTGCCAGACTGTAGCCATTGGCGCGGAAATGAAGCGCCTGGAGTTAGCCGCCAGGCAGGGGGGAATTGGGCATCAGAAACGAGGCCTTCTGGCGGGGGGCCATCCAGAACGACGTAGGCTGGTGGCTGAGGCTGCTGAAACTTATGCCATAGGGTACTGAGTTTTTCGGCGCATTCAGGAGCATCCCCATCGGACAGTGCCGCCCTCAGTAGCGCATCAGAAAAGGGCGTACGATCAAGCTTGGCGGCCATCGAATCCATCTCCAAGGCAAGAAACTCCCTGTTTTTTGCCGCAGACCTAAGAATGGCGTTTGCCAGGCCCTTGTGCGGCGGAAAGCCATTTTTTGGGTCGGCGAGTAATTCGACAGATTCGGCCACGGCGGCATGTACAGCTACCCCGGGAAGCCAAGCCAGTTGCGCCAGCCCGATGCTGATGGCGATTTGAGTCCTGACGGGGATGCCCTTGGAAGATTGATTTAGCCTGGGCCAGTACCACGCATTTAGTCGGCCCCACTTTCGTATGCACAGGCCCATTACAGCGTGGGCCAGCCTTGCATCCGCGGGGGAAAGCCCGTTGTTCCAATCCTCGCCAACCCTCCGCCCCATCCCAAAGACGTCGTGGAGTGCGTTCGCTGCGCTGAGTAGGGATCGTGTAGGCATGTGAGTTATACCAGTTACAAGTTACGAGTTACGAGTTACGAGACGAAAATTCTAAGCTCTCAGTTCTAAGCTCTCAGTTCTAAGCTCTCAGTTCTAAGTTCTAAGTTCTCAGCTCCCTTTTTTTCTTAAAAAATGCCTGTAGCGCTTCGCTACACTCTGCTTCCAATAGTCCGCCCTGGATTTCGATACGGTGGTTGAGGGGGGCCTGGCCGAGCAGGCCCAAATACTTTGTAACGCCAATCTTTGAGTCCGTAGCTCCGTAAATCACCCTATCCACCCTGGCATGAATTAGGGCACCAAAGCACATCAGGCATGGCTCGAGCGTGACGTAAAGAGTGGTTCCAGATGGCATCCGGTAGTTTTTTATCCATGCGCCCGCCGCCCTGAGAGCCAGAGATTCAGCGTGAGCGGTGGGGTCGTTGCGGCCGATGGGGCAGTTGTGGCCACGGCCCAGCAACAGGCCATCCGCGACAATTGCCGCACCGATAGGAATTTCACCCTCTCGCTCGGCTTGATAGGCCTCGTCCAGCGCCATGTTCATAAAAAAAATGTCATCGCCGTTCCACATGTTTAGAGCTTAGAACTGAGAACCTAGCGTCCAAGCGGGGGAATGCCCTTGGGCCTGAGCTCTGTTATGGGCTCGCTCCTGAGTTTTTCCTGCAACAGCCTTATGGCCGTCTCGAGTTGCCTGTCACGACCATTATAGGTCTCAAAGGGGAGGTTGACGACCTCGTGATCGGGAGAGACGCCAACGCCCTCAATGAGCCAGGAGCCATCTTTGGCCGAAAACTGGGGCCACTCGGCAACCCTTATCATGCCGCCGTCTACCAAGCCGTTGGAGTCAGTAAGCCAGGCCCCCGCGCCGGAGGTGCGCCTGCCCACTACGGGCCCCAGGCCGAGTTGCTTGATGCCTTCGGCAAATGTCTCGCCGTCCGAATATGTATATTCATCCACCAGGACTACAAGGTGACCCCTGAATGTCTGTTGCATATTGGCCCCGCGGTAGTGGCCGTCTGGCGTGCTCCAAAAAGACCAGGCGCGGCGTAAAAGCTTTTCTATGACCCAGCTGTCGATATTGCCGCCGTTGTTGCGGCGCACATCGATTATTAGCCCGGCCCTCTCTGCGTTTGCATAATATTCTCGGGCAAAAGTATTGATGTCGCTACCACCCATCGCCCTGAGGTGCAGGTAGCCTATGTTGCCATTGCTGGCCCTTTCGACCTGGAGGCGATTATTTTCTTCCCAGTCCGTATAGCGCAGGCCGTTGTTTTGCCCGCCGTCCACCGGCGTGACGATGATGGGCTTCAGCTCGGCCTGGCCCCTCTTTAGTTCAAGTAGCGTTTGTTGTCCGGCACGGTTATTGAGGAGGTCAGAAATATGCCTTGCCTCAAGCACTGGCCGACCATTTATAGAAGTAATGACGTCTCCTTCCCTGACGTCCATCCCCTGCTGGGCCAGGGGCCCTGCCTCGTTTGGCAGTTCGGCCTCCGTGCGATAGATATGTACGATCCTGTAGCCGTCTGGAGCCTTTTCGAGTATTGCTCCCAGGTGAGACTGCGCCCAGGAGTCAGAAATGTTTCGCTGATCTCCTGCCCTCACCTGGGAGTGCATCGCACCCAGCTCACCCATCATCTGCGCCAACAGGTCGTTTAGCTCATTTCTGTCGGTGATGCGATCCAGGAGCGGCTCATATTTTTTCTTGAGCGCATCCCAGTTTGCCCCCCGCAGATTTGCGTCAAAAAAGCGATCGCGGTGCATCCGCCATGCGTCATAAAACATCTGCCGCCATTCCGCCCTGGGGTCTGCGGTTATGCTCCAGTCGCTTATCCTGACAGCAAACCTGGTCACATCCTGGGGAGCCCTCGCCGCCGCGTCGAGTATCAAGTACTCCGTATCGCCGCCACCCTGGCCGCCTCGCCCACCTGGGGCGCCGCCCCCGCTACGGCGCGTGACCAACAGCTTTTTGCCGTCCAGGGACATGGCAAAAGAGGACACACTCGCCAAAAAGACCTCGGGCCTGGGCTGGTTATTGTTAATCTCCAGAGTTTTGAGCGATGCGCCGCCGCTTTCCCTCTCTAAAAAATATAGCCTCCTGGCATCAACTGCCAGGGACGTATAGTTGCTGGGTGGCAGGGGGATTTCAAAGATTCGCCCTGCAAGCCCCGCCCATTGAATGGTCGGCAGAATTGCGACACCGCCTTCCCTCATCCCGCCTTCCCTGGCGCTGTTTGGCCCCGCGCCTGGCCTTGCAGTCTCGCCTCCCTCCGGCCTTGACTCGGCCTGGGCCGGATCCAGCTCAGTTTTGGCTTTAAAGGGAAAGTCGTTTCCTTCCTGTAGAGAGACGGCGTAGACCTTAGTCCGCCTGTCAAAGTAGGGGCCCATGTTACGGTCGCCCCAGGGCGAACCATTTACCACCTGGAAGTGGCGGTTGGAGAGAAAGTAGAGCCACTTTCCATCAGGTGAAAATGCCGGGTTGAAAGATTCGTACTTGTCGCTGGTAACCTGCACCTTTTGTTTGTTTTCCAGCGAATAGAGGACAATCTGGTTTGACCTCACGATGGTATTTGGCCTCGCCAGGGCGATGGTCTTTCCATCGCTACTCCAAACGACGGACGGATTTGCCCCGTAGCTGTTTGAATCAATAAGCTGGTTTTGTTTGGTGGTGAGATTCAGGAGCCACACATTGCCGCCCCTGTCCGTATGTGCGACGTGCTCGCCGTCGGGGGAGGGGTAAATGTATGCGCGGTCAAATCCCCTGTCGTTCGTCATCGCCTCCGCGCCGACGCTACCATCGGCAGGGTAGCGCCAAATCTGCTTTTCGCCGTTGGAGTCGTTGATGGCCAAGACTGACTTTCCATCTTTGCTGATAGTAGCAAATATGGCTCGAGAACCTGCGGGCACAGCCACGTCTGCCCGCCGCAGGTTTTGAAGCCCGGCCACGGCAATGTTTCCCCTGGCAGTAAACGCAACCTTGTCTCCAGAGGGAGCAAAGGACACATTGTTTAGGTAGCTGGTCGCCCTGATGGAGCGCTGGCGCATCTGGTCGAAGTCTGAGACCAGTCCGATTTTTATGACCCTGTCCTGGTTGTTGGACAAGTCAAGCAGGCGTATGTCTGCCCCCAGCTGATAGACTATCTTGCCATCGGAGAGGTAGGCAGAGCGCACCTCCCACTCCTTGTGCATTGTGAGCTGTACCGCGTCCGACCCATCGGGCCTTATGCTCCAGATATTATCGCAACCATCGCTGTCGCCAATAAAATATAGCCTGCCGCGCCACCACATCGGGCGCTTGACCTGTCCCTTTACGTCAATTTTGACCGCCTCGCTTCTTGTTCCGACCTCATAGCGCCAAAGCTCGGCCATTGCGCCGCCCCTGTAATTACGCGCATTGTCGCCCATCATGTGGATGCCCATCCTGATAAAGTAGAGATACCTGCCAGAGTCATCCATACAACCATCGTTGGCATCGGCCAGCGGTAGCGGCGTGCGGGCCATAGTGTTTGGATTTACCTGGACTAGCACCCTCTGCCCGCTTGGCCCTTTATTGTTTGCGCAGACATAAATGACATCGCCACCGGGCGTCCAGCCCACGGGGGAGCCGCCCTCAAAGCCAATGCGCTTTGGCAGGCCGCCCTCGACGGGCATGACATATGCGTCGCTTTGCCCCTCGTACGACGCCGAAAATGCGAGTTGCCTGCCGTCAGGCGACACCACGGGCCTGGTCTCCTGCCCAGTGTGGGTAGTGAGCCTCTGTGCCATGCCGCCGCTTAGGGGCGCGCTCCAAATATCGCCCTCTGCCACAAAAAACACCTTGTCCCCATTGTGGGCCGGCATCCTAAAATAGCCCTCCTGGGCCATGGCAGGGCCAGACGCGGCGACTGCCACACAAATCGCAAGGGCCGACAAAATTATTCGCATGACAGTCTCCAGATGTATCTTGATGTGAATTATATCAGTTTCTGGTTACAAGTTACGAGTTACGAGACGAAAAGCCTTGCCCAGCGCAGATGTGCGCCAGACATTTCGTTTCGTATAGCAGTTCAGCCACAAAAAGGTGAACTGCTATAAGCCCTGTGACTCCTCATTTTTGTACATTCCTATACCGCTGATTCCCGATAGAATAGGAAGTGGGCCCAAACTCGCAAAAGGATAACAACATGGACACAGTAATACCCACAGAAATACTGAGAGAAAACCTTCACTTGTACATCAAGACACCCACCGTCAAGGTATCTCAAATTGACGACACAATCACCCTAGTTCCTCAACCACGCAAAACCAACGAACAATGGGGTACAAAGCTATGCGGTATGTTCTCCAGCCCGATAAACATGGCTGATGACCTAGTAGCAACCAGAAATTTAGAAAGACACTTGACACAATGAAAACATACACCCTAGACGCATGTGCAGTGTTAGCGTGGATATTTAAGGAAACCGGATACAATGTCATAACTGACCTTGTTAACAAGGCCAGCGACAGCGAAATTTCCCTTTTGATGCACAAAGTAAACTTACTAGAAGTCTACTGGAAAGTGGCAGAGCGACAAGGCAAACTCAATGCAGACAAAATGTACGAAAACCTGCTAACCACGCCAATCCAGTTTCTTAACACACATTCCCACCAATTCTTCTCCGAATTTACAAAAATTCGATTGGAATACGGGACTGCGTTCGTAGATACATTCGTGGCAACCACAAACCTCATTCACACCAACAACAAAGGCACAATAGTCACATCAGATCCTGCCTTCAAAAATCTCCAGAAAAACAAAAAATTCCATGTCCAGTTTTTCAAGTGAGCTATTTCTTCCTGCCGGATAGTTACGGCTCTGTGGTCTCATAACAAGGTGCGATCAAAAAATTGCATCTTGGCATAAACCTGTCTCCCATGCTGTTACACTCATAGCAAAAACCCCGCCCGATGGTGCAGGGCGGGGTTTTTGGCGTTGCGGATATTTCTGCGTGCGTTCCGCTTAAAAGCGGGGGGGTTATTATGCTTCAAACTCAATGGTGTAAGAGAGTTTTTGCTGGGGCTTGGTACCGTACGGGCTTGTGATGGTAACAGTGAAAGTCACGGTGTCGCCACCAGCGAAAGTATTGGCGGCGGCGTCGGCTGTCGGGTTGAAGGGGTTGGTCTGCACTAGAGTTATCTCAGCAGCAGCATCGGCCAGTGACAACGTTCCTGTGGCACCAGTTATTTCCCAAGTTGCAGTGTAGCCACTGGGTAACCCGCCGTTGTAGGCAAAACCGTCGCCAACGAACGAGAACTGAGTGCCTGGCGTACCAAATATACTACCGGACAGAGCGGTAGCTATGTCAGTAGCTCCCTTGGCCGCGACAGGAACACTACCCGCCGTCAAAATGTCGGCAGTCAAGAAATCTTTAGAAGTAACGACAACAATTGTAGGAACAGTGCCTGGTATTGTTTCACTATTGAACACAACTGTCGGTGTGGTTTTCACGTAGTAATTCGTATTCGGCGACAGGGACGCAGGCGGAACCGCGCCCGTTACGAGCTGTAAGGTGTCGATTTCATTGGCTGACCCGAAAGCGGCAGTCAGTCCAGTGATGGTGGTGGTTCCAGCAGAAGATGTATTTACTACAGGCGCTCCGTATGTCACTGGGCTAACACTAGATCCAGTTCCGTCGGCGGCTATTCCGGAAGCTATTGTATTTCCTTCGGCGGTATGGGCCGATTGGGTAAAGGTGTCGTCATACAGGCTGATGGTCTGAGAAGGCGTTCCCAGTGCTCCTATGAACACATTCGCGGTTTGCTGTTCCCATCTCATAAAGCTACCATATCCCCATGCTGCAGGGCCTGGATCCTTGGGAGTCGAGTATTTGCAATTTACCGTAAAGTCAGTTGTGAAGCTCGCCCCGGGAACAGTAGTGCTGGCACCAGCAGTGGCCACACGTCTAACGGAAAGAGTGAGTGGGATCGAGGTGATCAACCCAAGATCCCTATCGGCGCTACCTTCACCAAAGAAGCTTTCACCGGATAGCTGGAGTTCGGGCATTACGATGGCGCCGCCTGTAGATTTTAACCATACGGCGGACGAACCGCCAAAAGTTCCCATCAAGGTGACTCTTTCGGCTCCAGATCCGAGCCTCCAGGAATATTCATACAGTCCGCCTGCCATCAGTCCAGGCGTCAGTCCAGCCGGGTTTTCGGTGTTAGTCCAGGTGAAGGGCGTCAGAGCACCGGCGGATGTAAGGGTCTGTACTTGTTGGTTTCCATTCTTGATTTCGACAGCCAGATTGGTGGTTGCGCCAGTCAGCTTAGTGTCAGAGCCAATGTCCATCAGGGAGATCGTTACGGTCTTGACATCTTCGGAAGTGATGGGTTCGTCTTTTCCTGCACCGGCTCCATGGGGGTTGCCTCCGCGGTCTACCGTATAGCCAGACAGTTCAACGTCGAAGGTTATCTTGTCGCCTGTTCTCCAGGCATCTCGATAAGCGTTTGCGGTACCTGCCAGAAGACTAAAGGTGGGATTGGCGGCGTTGTTGACGTCTACCACAGAAGTGGTGTCGAATGTTCCATCGCCATTTTGGGTGACGATAGTTCCGCTGATGACTGTGTCTAGATCCGAGAAGTCGGCCTTAGCAGCGGTTATCAGACTATCAGCGGCTTCCAATCTTACGGGTATCCATTGAACAGTTTTGATGTCGCCCTTAAGCGCCGCTGGCGTGACTGTAACGTCAACTCTGCCTTCGGGTATTGTCGGGGCAGGTATTCCGGTGTAGATTGGATAAGGCGTAGTGACAACTCCACCCGCAGTAATCAACGATGGAATGCTGAGCGTCAAGGCTGCAGGAGACCAACCAATCGGGGTCGAGGCTCCAAAGAAAGGTTGCGTCCATATATTTTGGCCAATCGCGTCGTCCGTATTGTTGAAGTTAAGCCTGGAGGTCACGACGTCTGTCCATTTGGCAGGCAGGGCCTGTTTGTAGGGGCTGTCGTTGAAGTTCACAAAGCTATCTTCTCCGGGAACGCCGTATTGTACGGATCTGATGCGAGCAACCACATCTTTGTTAACTCCAGTAGAGTATTCACCCTGGAAGGTCTCGATCCAGGCGTCAGGAATTGGGAACCTGTCCTGAGCGGGGTCAACATAGACTTTGTAAGCTGGGACGAGGTCTGCTCCGGTAGTCCCTGCTGGCAAAAGTACATTGCCGGTACCAGACACTGGCACGACGAAGAACTCAATGATGTAGCCTGAGGCGTTAGCAGGCCGTTCCCAGCTCAGCCAGACCTTGGGCCGATCGGCGGATCCGTTTGTTGTTTGGTATGCCCTTACGTTTACCCTGCTTGGGGCAGTAATGCTACTACCGCTAATAATTGAGGGCGATATCAGGGAGCTGACGTTATTGTGCCGTATGTTGGTTCTCGCAGTGGTATCGTAGGCCGACTTGCTGGTGATTCTCACGTTGGACACTCGATCCATAGCCGACACGGTTATCGCGCCGCCAGCGGAGATGTCCTGAATGTGTCCCATGGATCCTGGAATATTCGAGGTAACACCGACAGACGTCCCTCCGAATGTGGCAGTGTAGACGGCTACAGGAGTGTCTTCGCCGCCATACCAGTATCTTTGGCTGGGCCTGGGAATGGGGTAGGTTCCAAGGGGCACGCTACCCTGCAATATACGTCCAGATACCGTACTGTCACTTACTCCACCAATTTGCGTGCTGAGGCTACCAAATTCGAGTAGGGTGGGCACGCCAAAGTGGTTTTCTACGGGGCCGAGGTCGGTCCCATTTACATAGGCCACCACCCTGAAGGTGTCGGACATATTAGCAGAGCCTTGACCTACAAGATAGGGCAACTGAGTGCCGCCAAAGCTGGTGCGGTTGATGGTTGGGGTAAAGGTTTTGGCTACGCCCACGCTGCCAAATTCTGACCTCTGGTGCGGCAAGTCTGCAGTCTCTGCGCCACCGGTAGCGTCGAAGCCGGAAATCTCGGTGTACTGGTCTTCGGGCTGGACTACGCCGGTTGTGCTCATATGCCAAGTGGGATAGTTAACAGTCCTAGTGGCTGCCGCAGTTGTCCCGACTTGGGGGAAGGTAACGTCTATGCTGCGATCTTCCCTAATCATGGTAGCGAAGGAAACCACGTCTTTCTCGGCTGCAGCAAAGGGCAAAATGTCCGTCGTATTGCCGCCGGTTGCGTTGGCCGTGATAAACGCATTGGTGTTAGTGGTCGGTCTGGCATCCGGACTCAAGTTGAACTGTATTTCTCGGTAAGAGGCTTCTTTATCGGTGGTGATGTGCGCGCCGGTGGCGGTGCCTAAAACTGGCTTGCCTAGCTCTCCGTTCCATCCCAAGGTTCGGGAATATGCGCTAGCAGGATAGCTCTCAGTAAGGGGCTCGCCGGTGTCCAAGATGCTAAAGAAGGCAGTCTGGCCGATGGAGGGGAAGCTGAACTGGATGGCATCGGTTTCAGGTATCAGGTCGCTGGCCTGTATCATGACCATGTTGCCGGTGTAGATTAGGTCTTTCTTACGCAAGGGGAGGAGAGGGAAAATATCATTGCCATACACGGTAGGCCAATGTAGGGGATCAGCTCCTCCTCTAGCAGCATCTAAGTCAAGTCCCCAATATGCCAATTCCTCAGTGCCCGGCGCAGTTGCAATATCCTCCACGCGCGCATAGGGGGCCAGACCGAAGTCATAGTAGTCTCCATTCAATGCGTGGCCGACAGAGCTGTCCAGCTTGGTTGCCAAAATGCCTGAGCCGACATAGGTGGTGAGGTCGGGGTTGGTGCTGCTGATGTAGGCATAGGCTGCGCGGTTGCCACCGGCGAAGTCGAAGGCTTCTCTATATTCGCTGGCTTTCCATGTGCCGAAGGCGTGTTCGTAGCCCACTTTTCCGATATCGGCTACGGCCACAGGGGTAATGCCGTCTTCTAGTTTGACAATGTTTGGATCCGTCACGAGCGCGTAGTCGGGATAGAGGAGGTTGGTAGACCTGACTGCAGGGCCGACCGTCGGGACTGCAGGGGCGTTACCGGAGCCGTCGTAGTGGCCCATGGAGACGAGGTAGTGGCCCGGGGGCACCATGTAGGCCTTCCAGCGTTTGCTGTCGTTGTAGACTTGCCTATCCGGCAGGCCGTTTTCGTCCAGGTATTTGCCGCCGGCCGTATATTCGTTGGTCCAGTTGTTGTCGGAGGCCCAGGATCTAAAGTAGTCTTCATCCGTCATGAAGGGATGGTCATAGAAAGGCACGAGGTTGATCGACGCCCAGGCCCTGGAGGAGAAGTCCGCATAGGCTTCGTCTGTGCCCCAATTTACGATTGGGCCGGTTTTGTCTTCATTATATTCGTAGCGATAGATCTTTTTGGCTACCTGCTCGCCATAGACCATGCCGTATACCAGGCCCTCGAGCGTGGCATCTTCTGCCCTTGCGCCATATTTGTCCCAGGCGCCCATGGTGAAGGCGTACTGTTTGCGGGCATCGCGGTAGTCGGGATTCCACAGCAGGCTCCAGGTTGCACTGTGGGAGTTGAGCGCACCGGCCGGGGCGACGGTTATGCTCTGGCCTTCGTCGTCTCCCCTGGCTTCCCAGGGCTGCTCAAGGATTTCCATGTAGACGGGGTCGCGCCAGATTTCGTCTGCCATCCTGAAGCGCTCGGGCTGTGTGCCAGGCTTGTTGCTGGTATCGGCGCCTTGGCTCCAGGCTATGGTCCAGTTGACATCTGCATCTTCGTTAGGCTGCACGTTTACCCAGCCATCGTGGCGGCGCAGGATGTCGCCCTTGCTACGGATGTGGCCTTCCCACTCCTCGTTGACGTTGGAGGGAATCCAGGTGCGCGGCGGGTTGGAAAAATCGTCGATTACAGGGGCGGTGTTGTCGCGGGTGCCGACGTAGACGGAGAAGGTGACTTCGTTGCCGCCTAAGTCCTCTGCGGAGTAGACAAAGAGCAGGCCGTGGTCATTGAGGCTGGAGTCTGCATTATCAGCGTTGCCGCCGCCGCTATTATGCTCAGACCAGGTGATCGTGCCGGAGGTGGGGATGGTCTCAAAGCCTATCTTGCCGGTGAAGGAAACGCTCTCGCCGCCTGAGTAGGTATATGTGGCCTTGCCGGTTTCTGCTGTCAGGAAGGGCTTGACCTGCGAGGTCACGTCCCTGGCTGCAAGGCGGGCCTGGGCATTGGCGACGATGGAGGTGGTCGTAGGATTGGCGTAGCCGTCAAGGGTGCCATCGGGAACCCTGTTGTGCTGGTGCCAGTGGTAGTCGTTGTGGGCGGAAATGCGCAGGGTGGTGCTGGCGCCAGAGGCGGTCAAATTCCAGCCGTCTGCGACGTAGATCTTCTTTAGGTTGAAGTCGATGACTTCGTCCCAGGGGAGATCCACGTCAGAAACCACGCCGGTGAAGGTAATATTGGCGGACATGGGGTAGGAGCCGGTCTCGGCTCCGGCAAAGACTATGCCCGGAACGGCGGTGGCGTTGTTGGCTATGGCGGAGCCTGCGCCCTGGAGGTTGGCTACCGTGGCAGCGGCGCCTAAGCCGTCATTCCAGGGATAGCGCTCGCCAATCGGCAAGGTGTGGTTGGCATACACGCCTGGCCATTTGTCTTCGTTATAGACGGTGAGGTCGTTGACTGTGACTCCGGCTCTGCGGACGTTGGCAGTGGCACTAGAACCCAGCCAGTAGGGGGCGTTGTTTTCGACCACGGTGATGTAGAAGTTCTGCTGGGCTATTGTCTGCGGGCTGGCAAACTTGGCGCCCACGCCGAAGGAGATCTTGGAATCTTTGGTGTTGGGCTCGACATAGCCGTCCTCTCCCTCTCTGGGGGCCACGAAGATCATTTCGTGGGGCCAGTAGTGGTCGTCGTTGCCTGGATAGGAGCGGTAGATTTCAAAGGCGGTGCCCACTTCGCCCGCTTTGGGCTTTTCGCCCGCCTGGGAGATCCAGGAGTCGATCGGCCTTGTGGCGGAGACTTCGTCCCAGTTGATGTCGAGTATCTTCTGGCGGCCGTCCGTGATGATCCAGTCTTTGGGGTCGTTGGATGGGTTGTTGATGTCTGCCGCGTTGAACTGGAACCTGAAGGGGATGCCTACGATGGCTCTGTCAAGGTTGTTTGGATAGGCGGTCACCATTGCGTACGGCTCGGACCAGCCCGTCTCTCCGCCGCCCGTGCCGCCGCCACCTCCGCCGCTAAAGCTACCTTGGCCAGTCTTGTCACCGAGGTTGAGCTTGATCTTATGCTCCAGGGCATAGTTACCGGCCTCTACCTCGACAGACTTGATTGTCACTGATAGCTCGGGGAGATCT
>Ga0082212_10000666_pt1 | contig 49935 bp, 48 predicted proteins | sample TergutNt197P3_FD_71548 | JGI IMG/M metagenome (GOLD analysis project Ga0082212, IMG submission 71548) | Neocapritermes taracua P3 segment gut microbial communities from Petit-Saut dam, French Guiana - Nt197 P3 | ecosystem: Host-associated > Arthropoda: Insects > Digestive system > Gut ...
CTCTCTCTCTCTCTCTCTCTCTTGAGCGTATAAACTCTCTATACAGCGTGTTTACAAGCATTCCCGGCGACATGGCGTCCGCCGGGAATGCTTTGTGTTTTGAGGCATGGCCCGGCAACGGTTTTTCCGGCGCGAGGGTCCGCAACGTGTAGCAGGAGGAGTGGGCAATGGCTGATTTACGTTTGACCTGGCCGGAAGGCGGCCGCACGGTGGCAGTGGAAAGTACGGAACACACGCGCTTCGTATTTGATTTTCCGAGCGCCGATGCTGTAGTGAGCAGAGACGGCGGCGACTTGGTCTTCAGTTTTTCGGACGGCGCGAGTTTTCGTGTGAGCAATTTTTACACCACCTATCATCTGGAAAACATGCCGGAGTTTGTGCTGGACGGTTTGGCCGTGGCCGGCGAGGCTTTCTTTACGGCTCTGGGTGATGAAGATCTCATGCCCGCGGCCGATGCCGAGGCTCTGGCCGCTGATGCGCGCTTTCGCGACTGGGCGGACGGCGCCCTGGCTGACGGCCTGGACAAGCTGGCCGGGCTTGATCTCGACCCCGAAGAAGGTCCGGCCCCGATCCGTAGCGGCAGCGTTGTGGAAGGTGTGAGTCTGGCTGCCTCTGGCGTTGACAGCGGCTTTGCGGGCGGCGCGGGCGGCCCCCTGGGCAGCCCCGATCCTGTTCCCGGACCCGGACCCGATCCTGATCCCGAGCCTGGACCCGGACCCGGCCCCGGCCCCGGCCCTGATCCCGATCCGGAGCCTGATCCCGAACCTGATCCCGATCCCAATCCTGAGAAACCCACGCTGACAATTATCCCCCATCATACGAGTGAATTCGCCATGGATGCGTATTTTGAGGTCCACATGAGTCCTCCGCCCGGGGTGTTCACCACAATCAGCGTGGATATCTTCGACTCCTTCACCGGAAAGACAGAACCCGGCCTAGCGTATGTGTACGAGGACGGGTCCGGATATCTGTATGCCTATAATTACCGCTCTTACCCAGGTGTATATCGTGGCGATTCCACAATAGAGGTTACGGTTACCGACGACGCTTACGGCGGCCAGACCACCGCCACCCTGAATGTGGCGAACGTGATCGTACCGGCCCCGTTCTACGCTTGGTGTGAGAAGGGGCAGGACGAGAATGGGGTCGACGTGATCGTGGTGAAGGCGCATGTAGGCGATGGATGGGGCTCGTACGCCCCGATGGAGACCGACGTGGTTGTCGAGGTGTGGATACGCGAACGGATCAGCGGTGGCAGTTATCAACATGGCTTTGTGACCATTCCCGTCGGCCAGGATCATGGCGAAGCATACTTTTACGATCTGGATTATGACATGCAGCATTACGACCCATATATACGTCTTGTTAATGATCCTGATAATCCCTATCCCGGAAATTTCGACCAACTGGTGCCTAGCAACTGGCTCGGTGTAGGTCTTGTCAAGTATACAGGAGGGAGCGAGACAGAGCCTGGGGTATTTGAACTGAAGGTGGAAACCCCAGCCCCTAATATAGTGCTGACCTATCAGCTCCAATCCCCTGACGGCTCTGAAATTTATGGGTATCACACCGTGGCGCTTGACAAGGACAACATGGGCACGCTTGTTGTGCCCTGCCCCTTCAATACAGTCTATAAAGATATGCCCCTGTCAGGTACATACATTTCTGGACACGGACCCTTTACCCTCATGCTGCATGAATTCAGCGTCGATGGCGATATTGTGCCGATAGACAAACTTGGCGGCATTATCGGCTGGAATACTGTCACGTTTATAGGCACCAGCGACACGACCGAGGCCGCAATCGCCCTGGCCGAGGAGAGCGGGCAACTGTGGGCGGCCGTCAGCCTGACCACCGCAAGCGTGGACTCCGAGGGCAAGATGCTGGACACCTCTCCCGGCTTCAGATCTCCCGACGATCCTTACACGACCACGCTATCCTGCATCATCACCATCAACGGCGTGGGGTATTCGCGCGACATCGTCCTCAGCGGCGATGAGTGGGAGAAGAAAATAGCCTGGGACGAACTCGGCCTGCCGGACTTGAAGAGCGGCGACACAGTGACCGCGAGGGTGATCGCCTTTGCGCACGATGAGTACGCGTTTGAAGGGCAGGCCTTCGCCGCTGCCGATACGATCGTGTTCCCCGATCTGCAAGCGCCGGCTGGTATTGATCCGGCAAACCTCATGCTCTCCTACGACGAACTGTTGTTCGGCATTGAGTCAAGCAGCGCGATCTCCGGCGAGGAGGCCGACGGCGTCACGGTCGCGGGCGGGTGCTATGATGCCGCCGAAACCATGAGCGCGAACGGGGAAATCGACTTCTTGATCGGCCCGGACGCGCACTTTCTGGATACCCTGCTCAACGCGCACACGCTCGAAGACGGCACGCGGCACATCCATGTCGAGGTGGCTTCCGGCAGCCCGCATACGGATGTCTTCCTGCAGGCCGATGGCGATCTGAACTTGACCAGCATGGCTGATCTGACCGAAAAGCTCGGCATCACCATCGCCAACGATCACGTCAGTCTGGACGAGCAGTGGGAGGCCATGGCCGAGCAGACCATCGACGGCAACGACTACATGCAGTGGCAGCACCACAACACGGCGGGCGACGTCGACGCCACCATCCTGGTGCAGAAGTCGATTCTGGAAAACACCCAGAGTTGAACGGACGGACGCAACAAACCGGACCGGGGCAGATGCCCCGGTCCGGTTTGAACTGTCGGCACAGCCTACGAGAGTTCAGCGGCCAGACGTTTCACATCTTCAAGGGGCAGGCCGGTTGCGGTAACAATGTCGTTGTGGGACATCGCCGTGCGCAGAAGATTACGGGCAATTTCCAGTTTTTCTTCCTGTCGTCCTTCTTGTAGTCCTTCCTGCCGTCCTTCATATCGCGCATCGCCAAGCCAGGAGTCCAAATCCATACGGGCTTTTTCCCTGGCCTCGGCCAATGCCCTGGCGCGTTCGTCACCGCTCAGGACTTTGATGACGCCCCAGGCTTCGTTGATAGCCGGGTTTGTTTGCGCGACAGTCATAAAATCCTCCTCGGTCGTTGCGCGGAAGAAACGCATCCAGTTGCCCAAGTGCGTTTCGTCCGCTTCATGCATCTTCGGCAGTTCCAGCACATTGATTTCTATGGAATCGGGAAAGCGCGCCCCGGTGTTCTCGTCATAAAGCCGAAAACGGTTATGGTAGGCCGCATTTCCCCTGACCATCGTAAAATCAGCAATCAGAATACTGATCGCCCTGTGGATCTGATCGTACTGGCAGCCGCTTTTTACCTGCTCCACAACCATCTTGGCCGTATAAAACAGCATTCTTTTCCAGATGGACCGCTGCGCTTTTACCTGTACCTCAACATCTATGACCTGGCCGGACTTGGTAGTGACCTTGACATCCAGCACACCGAGCTTGTCTTCCACAAATTCGCGATCCAGGTTGGGATCAACCACGGTCAAGCCCTGGTATTCCTCAGCGGGCAAGTCCAGCACGGCTCTGAGAAAATCCTCCAGCACCGCCAGGTTTTCACCGAAAACTTTTTTGAAGACGAAATCGTTTGTCGGTGAAAGCGGTTTGATCTCCATCGGCGTGATGCTCCTTGCTGAGAGCGATTGCAAAGTGAAAAGACTCTAAAAACAAAGATAATGCTTTGTTGCCGATATTTCAAGTAACGAATCAGGGCGGCACATCCATGTCGAGGCGGCTTCCGGCAGCCCGCCGCCCTTTCTCGCCTTTTGGCCCGTTCTTTGCTATACAAGACGGCAAGTCGCGGATTGGAAGATTGTCTGTCACGCTTTTGACGACAAGGCAGGGGCCGTGTTTCATTTTTCCTTGCAACGGGTGCTGGATTACCGTGTCCAGCTTGAAGATCAGGCCAAGGTGCGTTTTGCCAGGGCACAGGCCGAGTATTTTGCGGCCGAGCGCCGGCTGGAGGCACTTCACCTGCAGTTGGCCGAGCAGGAAAAGCGTTTGTACGAAGGCAATCCGGACTGGATGGAACGCTGGCTGATTGAGCACTATGTGCGGGGTTTGCGCGACGACATCGCCCGCACCGCCCGGCTGGCGCACGAATTGGCCCGAGTTGTCGAAGAGGCCCGCCTCGAACTCATGGACAAAGCCAAGGACCGCAAGGTGCTGGACAAGTTCCGGGAACGGCAGGCGACCCGCCATGCGTATGAAGAAAGACTCCAGGAGCAACGCATCTATGACGAAGCAAGCTCGATTCGCTACAAAGTTGCGGCTCTCTAGGCTGTGCCGCTGGATTCTGACGCTTGGCGTCATGAAGCTGGCGCTTCTGACCGGCCTGCTGATCGGCCCGGACGTATACCGGGACAAGAGTATCGGCGGTTTGCTGGCTCTGGCCGCCAATCCTTTTTCCGCCAGCCCCGAGCGGGCCGAGACCGCGAGCCGGATCGAACGCCCGGCCACGGTGCCGGCTTTCGGCCTGGTGGCCGATCAAGCTGCCGCCACGGCCGCGCCTGCCGCCGCGTTGCCCGATGCCGGTCTGAATCCGCCGGCCCCTCGCATCAATCCCGGCCAGACCTCGCCCTTCGCCCAGCCGCTGCCCGAATACATCCGCCCGGATGCCGTCACGCCAGGCGCGGCGCCCGCGCCGACCATCAAACCCGTCACGCCTCGCGACTCGGCCGCGCAGGCGCAGGAGGAACTCAGCCGCCGCGAACGCGATCTCCTGGCCCTGCGGCAACAGATGGACTCGCGTCTTGACGAGCTGAAAAAAATCGAAGGCAGCGTGCAGACCATGCTGCAACAGGCCGATACGACCCAAAATGAAAAAATGCGCCACCTCGTGGACGTGTATTCGAACATGAAAGCCAGGCAGGCCGCCGAAGTGCTGACCAATCTTGAAGAGCGCATCGCCGTCAGCATTCTGTCGGGCATGCGCGGCCGTCAGGCCGGTGAAATTCTCACCTACATGCGGGCCGATAAAGCCGCCAAACTGTCCGAAGCCCTGACCCGCACCCAACTGCCCCGGTAGGGCGGCGCACCCGAGTTGCGCCGATGCCCCGGATCAAGCTGACCATCGCCTATGTCGGCGGCGCTTACTGCGGCTGGCAGATCCAGGCCGCCGCAAAGAGCGGCGCAACGGGCGAACGCCCTTCCGTCCAGTCCGCCGTCATGCGCGCCGTGCAAGAAATTCTCGGCGCAAAAGTCCATGTGCACGGCGCGGGGCGCACGGATTCGGGCGTGCACGCCGACGCCCAAATCGCCCACTTCGACGCGCCCGATGACAAGGCCGGCGTGGACTGGCAACGCGCGCTCAATAACCGGCTGCCGCATGACATCCGTATCGCCGGGGCACAGATCGCGGCGCCGGATTTTCACGCCCAGCGCGATGCCGTGCGCAAGACCTATGTGTACCGCCTGTGGCTTGACAGGCGCTACATTCCGCCGCAGTGGCATCCTTTTGTCTGGGCGTGCGGCCCTGTGGATGAAGAAGCCATGGAAGCCGCCGCCCGGCATTTGTGCGGCCGGCATGATTTTTCCGCCCTGCGCAATGCCGGCGCAAATGTTGCCGGCAGCGTGCGCACGGTTGCGACAGTGGCCCGTGAAACAGTGGCGGCTGTGCCCATGCTGCGCCTCTGGCGTTTTGAGGCCGACGGTTTTCTCAAGCAGATGGTGCGCAATATGATGGGCTTGATTGTGCGCGCGGGTCAGGGCAAAATTGCCGCGGACGATGTGCCGCGCATTCTGGCCGCCGGCGACCGGCGGCACAAGGGCACAACCGCCCCGGCCAGGGGTTTGACGCTGCATAAGGTATGGTATGCCGGAGATGTGCTTGAGTGATGTGAAGTTGCAAGGCTTGGTGGAGCAACCGCTGATCGTCCTGGCGGGCAATCCCAATTCGGGCAAGACCACGGCCTTCAACGCCTACACCGGCTCCCGCCAGCATGTGGGCAATTATCCCGGCATCACCGTGGATAAGAAGGAAGGCTCCTTGCACCTTGACGGCGAGCGGGTCAGGCTGATCGACCTGCCCGGCGCCTACTCGCTCACAGCCTATTCCCAGGAAGAACTCGTCGCGCGGTCCGTGTTGGCGGAAGCAACGCCCCTGGCCGTGCTCAATATCGTCGAAGCCTCGGCTCTGGAGCGCAACCTGTTTCTGACGGTGCAGATTCTGGAAATGGGGCTGCCGGTGGCCCTGGCCTGCAATATGATGGACGAGGCGCGCAAGGCCGGCATCCGCATTGACACCGGAGAACTGAGCCGGCGGCTCGGCGTGCCGGTGGTGGAAACCGTGGCCCGGACCGGAGAAGGCCTGGAAGAAGCCATGCGCCGGGCCATTGCCTTCGGACGCGAGCGCGGGGCCGCAGGTCATGCGCCTTTGTCCATCACCTACGGCGCGGATCTGGACCCGGCCCTGCAGCGCCTGGAGGCTCTGATCGATGAAGCCGGTTTGCTGCGCGGGCGTTACGTGCCGCGCTGGATCGCCCTCAAACTGCTGGAAGGCGACGCCCAGGTGCGCCAGGAAGTGCGCGCGGCGGCCAGCCTGCTCGATCAGGCCGATCAGGCCGGATCGGGGGGGCGCGCTGTGGTCGAGCGGCTTGACGCCGTATGCCTGGATGTCGCCCGGCACATCAGGCAGACGGTCAACGTGGAGCCGGACGCGATCATCGCGGACTACCGTTACGGCTTCATCAGGAGCATTTTGCGCGGCGTGCTCGATCAGCAGGACGCCAACGCCAGGCTCGTTCTGAGCGACAAGCTGGATCGCGTGCTGACCAACGCCTTGCTCGGCCCGATCCTCATGCTGGGCGCGCTGTTCGCCATTTTTTTGATCACCATCACTGTGGGCGCCTATCCGCAGGGCTGGGTGCAAGACGCCTTCGCCCGCCTGGGCGATGCGGCGGCAGCGCTCCTGCCCGACGGTCTTGCGCGATCCCTGGTCGTGGACGGCCTGATCGCCGGCGTGGGCGGCGTGCTCGGCTTTGTGCCGCTCATCGTCATCATGTTTCTGCTCATCGCCTTTCTGGAAGATTCGGGCTACATGGCGCGGGTGGCCTACATACTGGACCGGGTGTTCCGCCTGTTCGGCCTGCACGGCAGTTCGGTCATGCCGTACGTCATCAGCGGCGGCATTGCCGGAGGCTGCGCCGTGCCCGGCGTTCTGGCCACCCGCACCCTGCGCAGTCCCAAGGAAAAGCTGGCCACGCTGCTGACCCTTCCCTTCATGGCCTGCGGGGCCAAGCTGCCGGTGTTTCTGCTTCTGGCCGGGGTGTTTTTCCCCGGCAGCGAAGCCTGGGTCATGTTCTGCCTGACCCTGGCCGGCTGGGCCGCGGCCCTTGTGGTCAGCCTCGTCTTGCGCAGCACGATCATCAGAGGCGATCCCACGCCCTTTGTTCTGGAACTGCCTCCCTATCGCCTGCCCACGCTACGCAGCCTGTGCATCCATTCCTGGGAGCGCACCTATCAGTATATCAAAAAGGCCGGCACCGTCATTGTGCTGGTGACCATCCTGATCTGGGCCGGCATGACCTTTCCCGGCCTGGACGCGCGGCAAAGAGCCTGGTTCGATCAGATGCAGGCGGAAGCGGCAAACGCTTTGATCGCGGCACAGAGCGACGAGGCCAGGGCCGGGCTGCAAGAAGCCCTGGCGCGCAACGCGGCGGAACGCGCGAGCGAGGTTCTGCGCAATTCTTACGCCGGCCGCCTGGGGCTTGCCCTTGAGCCTTTGACCCGGCCCGCCGGCTTCGAGTGGCGCACGAATATCGCGCTGCTTGGCGGCATCGCAGCCAAGGAAGCCATTGTTTCCACCCTCGGCACCGCGTATTCCCTGGGCAGGTCGGATGCGCAGGGCGGCTCCCTGGCCCGGCTTATCGCCGACGATCCTGCCTGGTCCAAGGCTTCCTCGCTCGCGCTCATGCTGTTCGTGCTGCTCTATTCACCCTGCCTGGTGGCTTTGACCGTCATCCGCCAGGAGGCCGGCTCCTGGGGCTGGCTGGCCTTCAGCCTGATTTTCAATACGGCCCTGGCCTACGGCGTGGCGGTGTGCGCCTGCCGGATAGGGCGGCTTGCCTGGGGATGACAATCGGGGCTTTACAAGGATTGTGCTTTGATTGATGGTCAGCATCTCTCCATCATCTTCATTTTCGGAGGACAGCCATGACACAGATACTCTGCATCACAGGCGCGACCTCGGGCATCGGGCGGGCCACGGCCGAGCGTTTTGCAGCCGAAGGCTGGCGGGTGATCGCCGCCGGCCGCCGTGAAGACCGGCTGCGCGAACTGGCGGCCGCTTACGCGGGCAAGGTGCTGCCCCTTGTGCTTGACGTGCGCGACCGCAAGGCCGTGGATTTGGCCTTCGCTTCCCTGCCGCCGGATTTTGCGGCCATCGACGTGTTGTGCAACAACGCCGGTCTGGCTCTGGGCCTGGAACCGGCCCAGGATTGCAATCCGGACGACTGGGATGCGATGATCGACACGAACATCAAGGGTCTCGCCTACTGCACGCGGGCAATCACGCCCGGCATGGCGGCGCGGGGCCGGGGGCATGTGATCAATGTGGGGTCCATCGCCGGCAGCTATGCCTATCCGGGCGGCAATGTGTATGGCGGCACCAAGGCTTTTGTGGAGCAGTTTTCCCGGAACCTGCGTTGCGATCTGCACGGCACGGGCGTGCGCGTGACCAATGTGGAGCCGGGTTTGCTGGAAACGGAATTTTCGATCGTGCGCTTCAAGGGCGATGCGGCCGCCGCCGCTGCCGTGTACCAGGGGGCCGACCCGCTGCGGGCGCAAGACATCGCGGACGTCATCTGGTGGGCCGCAACCCGGCCCGCGCATGTGAACATCTGCCGGGTCGAAGTCATGCCCACCTGCCAGTCGAACAGTGCTCTGCGCGTGCATAAGGGCTAGTGATCGCCATGCGGCGAGTGTTTTTGCTGGCCTGCGGCTTGTCCGCGCTGCTGGCCGGCTGCGCGGGCAAAGTGGTTTCGGTGACGGATGAGGCCGGTTTTCGGAACCTGGCGCGCCACTTTGCCCCGGCGCTCCAGGCCCGGCAGATTCTGGACAGCGACGGCGACTGGCAGGAACCCTTGATCGCTTTTGCTTCCGCGCCCGCTGACGCGGGAGATCGCCTGTACCGGCGTCTGTGTCCGGCTTTTCGCTTTCGGGCGGAAGACGCCCCCTTTGCCCCGGCCACGTTCGCCGCTTCCTGGGCCGAGGGCGATGAACAGAAGATCACGCCCCACGGTTTCACGCTCGTGCAGGGCATGCGGCGGGTGCAGGTCAGCCTGCTCGCCCTGGTGGACTGGAACAGCGACGGAACAGACGACTGGCTCGTGCTGTGCGCCGTGCGCGCCGTGCAGAGTCCGGCCGGCGAGGACGAGCGCGACTACTATCTGCTGATTGAAGACCCCGGCGCCGCGCTCATCCGCCCGCAGGTGATCGGCGTGTACGATTGCCGCAACCGGCGTTGCGCCGCATACGCGGGCGCGGGCGGCTGGCAGCCGGAGAGCCTGGTGGTGGAACTCCTGGCCGGGCAGCGGGTCGTGACCGTGCCGCCGGCCAAATCCGCAAAAAATCGCAAACTCGATGTGTTGCAGGAGCGCGCGTTGCGACGCTGACGACCGAACAAGCTCTCCTATTTGGCCCGGCATTTGCATAATGAGAAGCAACGACTGTCTTTTCAGGAGCGATGCCATGCAAGAGAGTATGTTTACCGGTTTATTCGCGGCCTTAACGGCCGAACACCGGATGAACAACATCGCCAATAACTTGGCGAACGTCGGCACCACCGGCTACAAGCGCGACGTGCTGGCCTTCAAGGACACCATGATCCAGTTCGCCCACGATCAGATCATGGAGCCTATTTGCACGGTCCGGTCCAAGCCGCTCTTTCCCGAACCGCAGTTGGCCGCCCGGGTGCGCCTGGCAGTGGCGGAAACGGACTACGCCCAGGGCAGTATGCAGGTTACGGGCAATCCCTTGGATGTGGCCATCGCCGGCGACGGTTTTTTTCGCTATCAGACGCCGCGAGGCGAGTTTTTATCGCGCAACGGTTCGTTCGTGCTTGACGCCGAAGGGCAGATCAAGACCAAGCAAGGCTGGCCCGTGCTCAGCGACGGCGGCGGCACCATAGATATTCCGGCGGGCACGCGCCACATCCATATCGATTATGAAGGCCGGGTATTCGCCGACGGCGCCGAAATGGGACGCTTCGCGGTGGTGACCGCCCATGACAAGACGAACCTGGAAAAGCTCGGCGGCAACATGTATCGGGTCCGGCCGGGTGCGAATGTGGAAGAGTTGGACGATGCCTACGTGAACGGCGCCCTGGTCAACCAGGGCTATCTTGAGGCCGCCAATGTGGAAGTTGTGCCGGAAATGGTGGCCATGATCGAAACCCATCGTTTTTTTGAGGCTACCCAGAAGATCATGCAGACCTCCGACGCTATCGACAAGGAAGTGATCAGCAAGGTCGGCAGGAGCCGTTAGTGTGTATTCGTAACACCGGACATAGGTTGTCTACAGGCCGCCCAGGCCGCTGGAAGGAGTCTGCCTTATGATGCGTTCGCTTTACACCGCCGCCACCGGGATGGTGGCGCAGCAGCTCAACATTGACGTGATCGCCAACAATCTGGCCAACGTCAACACGGCGAGCTTCAAAAAGAGCCGGGCCGAGTTTGAGGATCTCATGTACCAGACCATGCGCATTGCCGGATCGTCCACGGACGGCGACAACCGTATTCCCGTGGGCATTCAGGTGGGCATGGGGGTGCGGCCGGTGGCCGTACACAAGTTTTTCGCCCAGGGGGATTTTCAGAATACGGGCAATCCCCTGGATATCGCCATTGAAGGCGACGGCTTCTTCCAGGTCATGGTGGGCGATCAGATCATGTACACCCGCGCGGGCGCGTTCAAGCTCAACCAGGACGGCACCATCGTCACGGCCAACGGCTACGTGCTCCAGCCGGAATTCGCGGTGCCCGCCGACACCAAGTCGCTGGCCATTTCCGAAAAAGGGCATCTCGTGGCTCTTGACGGCAACAGCCAGGAACTCGCCGCCGCGGACATTCCGCTGTATATGTTCATCAATCCGGCCGGCCTGGATGCCAGGGGCCGCAACCTGTACGTGCCGAGCGAGGCTTCGGGCGAAGCCACGGAAGGCGTGCCCGGCGACGACAACGTGGGCACCCTGGCCCAGGGTTTTCTGGAAATGTCCAATGTTGAGGTCGTGGACGAAATGGTGAACATGATCGTGGGCCAGCGCGCCTACGAAATGAACTCGAAAGCCATTCAGACCTCGGACGCCATGCTCCAGACCGCCGTGCAGCTCAAGCGCGCGTAACGGCGGATAGTCACGGAAACGATCATGCGTGTTTTTTTTCTGCCCCTCACGCTCTGTGCGCTCTGTCTCTGGGCCGCGCCGGTCGCCGCCAAGGAGATCGCGCCCCGGAGCTTCCAGACTCAGGCCTCTTTGCCGGCCGGGCAAGGGGCGGGCGAATGGCGGCTGCGCATCCGCGAGGCCGCCGTGGCCCAGGGCGAAATGGTGCGCCTTTGCGACATCGCCGAACCTCACGGACCGATTGCCGAACAGGAGTGGCGCAATCTGGCCGAGCGTTCGCTGTGGCCCGCGCCGCCCGAAGCGGGCAAGCCCCTGCAAATTACCAGGGTTCGTCTGGCCCAGGCGCTGCGCGAATGTCTGGGCGATTTGGCGGAGCGGTGCCTTCTGCCTTCAGGGCTGGCTGTCCAGCGCGGCGGAGCGGTCTGGTACGAAGACGATCTGCGGGCGTATCTCGTCAAAACCCTGACGCCGGTGTTGAACGTGCTTCCCGGCCAGATCGAACTGACGGATTTTCGCCTGCCGGGATACATTTTTCTGGCGCATGCCGGGCAACGCATCGAGCTTGAGCCGGTCAAGCCGGCGGCCGGGCGGCTCAATCTGCGCTTTCAGGTGATGGAGGTGGACGGCTCCGCGGGCCGGCGCTTCACCGGCACGGCTTTTGTCAATGTCTGGGCCGACGTGGCCTGCGCCGCCGTGCCCCTGAACCGGGGCGATGTTCTCAAACCCGAGACAATCACCGTGATGACCAAAAACCTCGCCCACATACGCGGCAATCTGTGGGACGGCCTGGGCGGTCCCTGGCAGGCGATACGCTCCCTGGGCGGCGGGCAGCCTATTCTTGTGGCCGATATCGAACCGCAGTCGGCCATCCGCCGGGGCAACATCGTCGCCCTGATCTTTGAGAAGGGCAACGTCAAGGTGTCGGCCCAGGCCGAAGCTCTGGCCGACGGCAGCCTGGGTGATACGATTGCGGTGCGCAATTTGCAAAGCAAGAAGCAAGTGTTTGGAACCGTGCGCGACAACTTGACCGTTGTGGCCAGATAAATCCGCACGATCGATTTTCCGGAGGAAGCCATGCCCGCATCAAGAACATTCGCAGCGGCCTGCCTGCTCGGCGCCTTGGCGCTGCAAGGCGGCTGCAACGCCACGCACGAAAAACCGGCCGTGATGCCTCCGATCACGCCCGCCCAGACCTATGTCGAGCCTGAGACCAAGTACCACAATCCCGGCTCCATCTATAATGAAGGCGACGCGGACGGCTTGTTCGCCGACGCCAGAGCCAGGCGGGTGGGGGACATCATCATGGTGAACATCGTGGATACCATGAGAGCGCGCAACAAGGCCGACCTGACCGTGAACAAGGATGTGACCAACCGGTACGGCGTGAATGCGTACGCCCGGGTGGGAGACATCAACTACCTCGGCCAGGGAGGCTACACAGGCAGGGGCGGGCCGGGTCTGGTTTTTGACACCTCGTCCAACAGCGACAACACCTCCAAGGGTGAAACCAATCGGGAAAACATCGTGACCGCCACCGTGGCCGCCCGCGTGGTGCGCCTTTTGCCCGGCGGCGCCATGCAGATTGAAGGCGCGCGCGAAACCAGGGTCAACAACGAAACCCAATACCTGGTGGTGCGGGGCATCATCCGGTCCGTGGACGTGGCCGCCGACAACTCCGTCACCTCCAACCGCATTGCCGACGCCCATATCGCCTACTACGGCGAAGGCGTGATTGCCGACAAGACCAAGCCCGGCTGGCTGACCCGCCTGCTGGATAACTTTTGGCCGTTCTGAGTGTGGACGCCTTCGGCGGCTGTTCCGGATTCCGCGCAGGGAGCGGTTCCGGCCCCTCAACCGAGTATTCCTTCTTGTCGAAGGAGCCGAATATGCAGAAATCCGTTATGTTCCGTTGTCTGGCCGGCCTGATCGCAGGCGTCTGCGTCCTGGCCCTGGCCGTTTCGGCCCAGGCCGTGCGCATCAAAGACATCGCCGCGTTTTCCGGCATGCGCTCCAACCAGCTCGTGGGCTACGGCCTGGTTGTGGGCCTGTCCGGCACGGGCGATAAGCGCAATTCGCCCTTCACCACCACTTCGGTCATCAATATGATGCAGCGCATGGGCGTGGCCATGGACCCGGCCAGATTCAAGCCGACCAACGTGGCCGCGGTCATGGTCACGGCCAAGATGTCGGCGACGGCCAAGCCCGGATCGTCTCTTGATGTGACCGTGTCCAGCGTGGGCGACGCCACGAGCCTGCTCGGCGGCATTCTGCTCCAGACGCCGCTCAAGGGCGTGGACGGCAAGGTCTATGCCCTGGCCCAGGGACCGATGATCATCGGCGGCTACGGCGTTGCGGGCGCTGCCGCCACAGCCCAGAAAAACGTGCCGACCGTGGGCGCCATTCCCGGAGGAGCCACCATCGAACGCGGCGTGCCCTTTGACTTCAACTCCCAGGACAACCTGACCCTGCATATGTACAGCCGGGATTTCTCCACCACCATGCAGGTCGTGGAACAGCTCAACTCGGCCCTGTCCGGCAACTATGCCCGCGCCTCCGACGCCGGTTCGATCGTGATCGATGTGCCGCCGGACTACCGGGGCAATCTGGTGCCGCTCATCGCCTCCGTGGAAAACCTGGAAGTGACGCCGGAAAATCCGGCCAAGGTCGTGGTGGACGAAAAAACCGGCACCATCGTCATGGGGCGCGACGTGCGCCTGTCGCGTGTGGCCGTGGCCCACGGCGGCCTGAACGTGGTGGTGGAAGAATCGGCCCAGGTTTCTCAGCCCGGCCCCTTCAGCATGGGGCAGACCGTGGTGGTTCCCGAGACCGGCGTGGACGTGCGTCAGGAAACGCGCCAGTTGAACATCATGGAAGGCGCGACCTTGCAGGAACTGGTTGACGGCCTGAACGCCATCGGCGCCACCCCTATGGATACGATCTCCATTCTGAAAAATCTCAAGGCCTTGGGCGCCTTGTACGCGGATTTGGAGGTGATCTGATGAGCCAGCTTATCGATCCGGCGCTGGCCAGGAATATGGCGGAAAACGCCGATTTGGCCAGCCGGCAGCGGGAATTTGACGCCATGCGGCGCGAACTGAACAACGGCGCGCCCAGGGATAAAAGGGAAAAGCTGCGCGAAGCCTGCGAGGGTTTTGAGGCCGTGTTCATTCAGAAAATGTGGGAGCAGATGCGGGCCACGGTGCCTGAAACCGGTCTTGTGCACAGCCGGGAAGAAAAATTTTGGCAGGGCATGTACGATCAGGAGTTGTCCAAAAAAATGGCCGGAGCCGGCGGCATCGGATTGGCCGACATGATGATGGCCCAACTCGGCAAAAACCTGGAAGAGGCCGGCGCCAAAACGCTGAACACCGGGCTGCACCGGCACGAGCCTATTCCTGTTACGCCCGCGCCCCTGCTGCTCAATGCCGCGGCCGGAATTTCGGAGAACAGGCCGGCCGCCGGCGACATGTATAGCGGTATGGCCGAAATTGTGGCCGGAGGCGAGGCCGAAAGTGAGCCTGAGGTCGAGGAATTGTCCGAATTTGAGGCGCTCGTCGACCGGCTCCAGGCCGAGAGGCAGCAACCCGCGATCACAGTGACCCGCTTGACCACCAATGCCAACTCCATCGGCGCTTTCAACGCGATCAAGCCGGTGCGCTCGGGCAGAGGACAGGCCAATCCCCGCGTGATCCGCCAGGTGGCGCCGCAGAATGTGCCGCAGGGTCTGACGCCGTAAGGGCGTCTGGAGTTTTCGCAGGCAGAGGGCCTGAGGCGGGGAAGGAATGCGCATTCCTTCCCTGTTTTTATATGGTTCATTTTTTGCATGAATTGGTGCACGGAAAATTTTTACCGCCGTCAGCCAACGAGGAAGGCTTCCATGTTCGACATCATCTACGGCAATCTTGATCGCCAAGCCCGCGGACTTGCCTTGTTGCACAGCCTGTTGTGCGAAGAATACGATCTTTTGTGCGAGCGTAAGGCGGAAGAGGTCATGACGCTGGAATTTTCCATCCACGAGCTGATGCGGCAGTTGGCCGTGGAAAAGCAGGAAGTGCGGACGCTGCTCGGCGGCGGCAGGCTGCTGGATTATGCGGCCATGCTGGACGAAGAGCAAAGCGGCGCCCTGCGCGAGATGTGGCGGCTGGCCGACGAGTACGAACAGGTTTGCGCCCGCCAGGCCACGCAGAATTGCCAGATTTCCCTGGCTCTGCTTGATGTGAGCAGTGAAATGCTCGAATGTCTGCATTCGCGCGTTCTGCCTCCGCAACAATCCGCCTATGGCCGGTCCGGCGTCTATACCCAGACGCGCCCCGACGCGGTGCTCATTTCCGGGAGATTGTGATGGGCGTCAATACGCTGTTATCCATAGGCACGAACGGCCTGCTTGCCCACCAGGTGGCGCTCAACGTCACGGGCAACAACGTCGCCAACGTCAATACCGAAGGCTATTCACGCCAGCTCACGCGCTTTGAGGCCTATCAGCCCATGAACGCCCGCCCCGGCCAGATCGGCATGGGCGCCTACGCGGCGGAAATTTACCGCGCGTTCAATCAATTCGCGGAAAAAGCCTATCTGGAGCGCTTTACCCACCAGAGCCGCTGGCAGGAACAGCAGTTTTGCCTGCAACCCGTGGAAAGCCTGTTCAACGAATCCAACCGCGCCGGCTTGAACAGCGCGCTCGGCATTTTTTTTCAGGATTGGCAGGATCTGAGCGTTCGTCCCGACGATTTGGCCACGCGCGAAGCGCTGTTGTCCGATGCGGACAATCTGGCCCGGCTCATGCGCAACACGCAGCAAACCATGCTGCAGCAACAGCGCGAAATGGATTTGTGCATCCAGCAGTCCGTGGACGAGGTCAACGAGATTCTGGAGGCGATTCACGAACTCAACCGGCAGATCGTTTACGACCGGAGCCAGGTCAACAATCCCAACTCTCTGTATGACAAGCGGGATCAGTTGATCCGCAAGTTGTCCGAGCACCTGGACATCAGCCTGATCGACCGCACGAACGGCGATCTGGCCGTGTACACCAAATGCGGCCAGCCGCTGGTGGACGGCGAGGCCATTTATAAGCTGGAAGTCCGTGACGCCCGGATCGAGCGGCACCTGCTGGCGAATTCCAAGTATACCGGCGATGTGGTGTCTTCGGGCAAGGACGGCTTTGAGTACACGCTGGAAATAGTGCGCGGCGGCGATATCGACAGCGTGCCGCCGCCGGCGTTTCGCGTGTCTCTGGACGGCGGCCGCACCTGGCTCAAGAACGAGGACGGCACGGAACTGCATGTGGAACTGGAAGGCCCGGCCGATCCGAACGATCCCAATGCTCTCTATGGCGCGACCCGGCCCGTTGTGGTCAAGGATCTGGAAATTTCCTTCACCGTCGGCCGCGATTTCAACGTGGGCGACCGTTTTGAAATCGTGCCCAAGAAGGGCCTGTACTGGGTGAAGCCCACGCGCGAAGCCTTGAACATCACGCCCCAGACCATGACCGACGGTACGGACAACAGCATGCGCGTGACCGGCGGCAGGCTGACCGCCTATTTTACGGTGCGCGACCAGCACCTCACCCGCTACATGGACCGCATGGACGCCCTGGCCAAGGCGCTGATCTGGGAAACCAACGCCATCCATTGCCAGGGCGCGGGCAACACCATGCTCAAGGGCACCATCGGCTCGTACGCCATCAAGCCGGAATACCGGACCCAGCCTCTGGGTTTGTCCTCCACGGGCCTGACCTTCTACGATCGCCTGACCATCGGCAACGTCAACTTCACGTTCTACGACAAGAACGGCGATCCGGTTTTGGTGGACGATCCGTATCGGCCAGCGGGGTCCAGCCAGTACGGCTATCCCCTGGTCTTTGCCAAGACGGCCACCGACGGTTCGCAAAACTTTGATCCCCTGGTGCACAGCCTGCAGGACGTGTGCGACGCGATCAACTCCCTGCCCTTGTATCCGGTGGATGCGGGCCCGCCCCCGGTGATGGGCAGAGTTTCAGCCAGCATTCTGGAAGGGCAGCTCGTCATCAACGCTCCGGCGGGCGGCAGCTTCGCCCTCAGTTCCGATACGGCCGGGCTTATGGCCGGCCTTGGCATCAACAATTTCTTCATCGGCACGGGCGCCGAAGACATCGGCATCAAGACCGATCTGTTGCAGGATCACAATCTCCTTGCCCACGGCACGGTCAATGCCGACGGCACGGTGGCCGAGGGCGACAACACCACCTGCCGGGCCATGGCCGGTTTGTCCACCAAGGAAGTCAAGCTGTCCACAACCTGGGAATACGCCAACCAGAGCCTGGCCGGTTACCACGCCAATCTGGTGGCCGGAGTGGGCGCGGACATGCGCACCACCAAGTTCAACGCCGATTACAACAAGACCTTGGCCGACGAGCTGGATGAGCGCGTAAGCGCCATCTCCGGCGTGAATCTGGACGAGGAAATGACCAGCCTGATCAAGTTCCAGCATGCGTACACCGCCCAGGCCAAGCTGATCACGACGGCGGACCAGATGCTGCAGACCATACTCTCACTCAAGCAATAAACCGGTTTCACGCAGGAGTCGGCTATGCGCATTTCTCAACGCACCATGTACCTGGATCATATCAACAATATGAACAGTACGCTGGCGGCCTATATGGAATCCAACATGCAGGGCGCGAGCCAGAAGCAGATCAACCGCCCCTCGGACGACCCGGCCGGCACGGCGCGCATTCTCATGTACCGCTCGTCTCTTTCGGATATCGGCCAGTTCCGGCGCAATCTGATCACGGCCGAAGGCTGGCTGAAGGAAGCCGACTATGCGCTCACCCTGGGCGATTCCGGCGTGACCAGCATCATCTCGCTGATCAAGGAAAAAGCCGAGCAGGGCGCGACAGGCACGTATTCGGACGAAAACCGCCTGGAGATCGCGCGCCAGGTGCGGGAGTTGTTCGGCTCCTTGCTCAACCTCTCCAATCAGCGCTATGAGGGCAAGAGCATCTTCTGCGGGCAGAATTACAACAGCACGGCCTTTCAGGAAGGGCTGGCAGTGGATTGCACCGATCCCGACTTTCAGGCCGATCTTGATTTGTGGCGCAAGGTGTCTCCACCGAATGATCCGGAGTGGATCACCTTCAGCCACAACACGCTGAAAGATCAAACCGCCGTAATCCGTTTTGACAATGCCGGCGCGGTCGGGGTTGATACCCTGGATTACAGGTACACAAAAGACGGCGGCAAAACCTGGACATACGGCACGCTGAACCCCGGCGACCATGATATCGATTTGGGCGGCACGATCATGACCATCCCCCACGAGGTGCGCGTTCCCGCCTTTGATCCGGACAATACGGCCGCCTCCCAGCTTGTGGTCCGGCCGACAGCGGTCTACCAGGGTGCGGTCAACAACCCGGACGCGCCGCAGATTATCAGAAAGTATATCCACCCCGACATCAAGGTGGCCCTGACCGGCGTGTTCACAACAGACATTCAGGTGCGTTTCGACACGGAGGTGCCGGATTGGAGCACGCCGGGCGAAGCGTTTGCCTATTCCTACAGCACGGACGGGGGCCTGACCTGGACCCAGCGCCAGAGCAACACCGACGATCCGCGCCTGGTCATTCCGGGGGGCTTTGTCACCCTGGATTCCGGAGGACTTCCCGCCGGCATCGTGGCCGGGGCCGAACTGACGATCAAGCCCCAGCGCACCGACTTGCCCATGCAGGTGGAATTTGATTATTTGTCTCTGGCCAACAATGTGGGCAAAGACGTGTTTGGCGGCGTGTACACGACGATCGACGAATACGGCCGGAAAGTGCAGATGACCGCTTTCGACGGCGCCGGCATGAATCTTTTTGAAACCGTGGGCAAACTGATCGGCGCTCTCGAAACGAACAACCAGGACGGCATCCAGCAGGCTCTGGACAATCTGACGGCGGCGGACAAACACATCACGGCCTATGCGGCCCGCATCGGCGGCCGCCGGAACGCGCTGGCCGTAGCCAGTGAAGCCCTGGTCACGACCAGGGACACCCAGCAGGAAGCCATGGGCCACATTGAAGACATCGACCTGACCACGCTGCTCGTCAAGCTGACGCAACAGCAGTTGGCGTACAGCACGGTGCTCAAGTCTTCTTCGATGATCATGCAGTTGAATCTGACGCACTACATCTGATGATGCGGAGATTGTATGCTGATCCTGACCCGCCGCCCCGGTGAAAGCCTGTATGTGGGCGACACAATCCGCATCACCGTCCTCGGCCTTCAGGGCAAGCAGGTGAAGATCGGACTTGATGTTCCCGAAGACACGGTCGTCTACCGGGAAGAAGTATACCGGCGCGTGACGGAGGAAAACCGCATGGCGTTGACAATCAGCACGGAAGACCTTTTCGGGGCGGCGCGGATATGGCACAAGAGATAGAAATCATGACCCGCCTGGGCAGGCATACGATCGATCCGGGCAAGATCATTCATTTCCCTCGTGGTCTGATCGGCTTTGAGGCGCATCACGATTTCACGCTGCTCCAGATCAGGCCCGGCTCGCCTTTTCTTCTGCTGCAAAGCATGGATGATCCGCAGATCGGCCTCTTGGTGGCCGATCCTTACTCCTTCATTCCCGAATACAATCTGCGCGTGAGCAGTGCGGAGCAGGCCATGCTGGGCATCGAGCATTCCGGGCAGGTGGCGATCCTGGTCACGGCCGGCATTCCGCACGGCAAGCCCGAACTGGCTACGCTCAACCTGACCGGGCCTATTTTGATCAATCACGAGCGGCGTCTGGGTCTTCAGGTGCCGCAGTCCGACAGCGCGTTTCCGTCGCGTTTTCGCATCCATGAAGACGCAAAGCCTGTAGAGGCTGAGGCGCAGCCCCCGAGTCCGCCGGAATGACTGAAAAATCTTCGCCCTTTCTGCAAATGAACGCGGCCCCGCTTTCGCCGGGGCGCAAGCTGGGCCGCGCGGTCGGCGCGCTCATCTGCCTGCTCCTGCTGGCGTTGGTGGTGGCGGCGCTTTGGTGGCGCTTCATCGCCCAGCCGGGCCTGATCTTCGGGGCGGTGGTGGACGGGCAGCGCGGGGTGCTTACGGCCAGGGCCGACGGGCAGGTGATCGAGGTGCGGGCCGCGCCGGATCAGGTGGTCAGTGTCGGCCAGCCCCTGTTGTTTCTGGCTCTTCTGCCCGATCCGGGCATGGCCGCCGACACGCGGGAGGCGCTTGAAGCCATGCGCGAACGCGTGACGGCCGGGGAGCGGGCGGAAAAAGAAGCCAGAGCGGAGGTGGAACGGGCTTCGCTGGAGCACGCGCGCCGGCAGTTGGCGCTGCGCGGCGCCGGGCAGGCGGCGTCCGGCGGCGAAGCCTCCCGGCAGGAGCAGGAGCGTTTGCGGGCTGAGGAACGCAGAGCGGCGGCCGCGCTTGAAGCGGCCAAGAACAGGGCCGAAGCCCTGAGCCTGGCCCGGCAGAGCGTGGAAAACGCGTACCGGCAAATGCGCGAAGCCGTGCGCCGCCAGACCGAGGGCAGGGCGGCGGAGCCGGAGCAGATGGCCGTGGTCGCGCCCTCGGCCGGCAAGATCAGCATGCTCGACGCCAAGCCGGGCATGCGGGTGCGGTCGGGGCAGACGCTGGCGGTGATTGAGCCGGTGCTGCCCGAGCAGATTTGGGTGGTCGGCTTCGTGAAGCCGGCCAATTTGACCAGGCTGCGGCCCGACAAGGTATTTGCCCTGCGTTTTCCGGGCCATTCCCAACGCCTGACCGGGCAGGTTGACGCCATTCAGGAAAATCCTCCGCAGAGCGATCTGCCGGGCGTTCCCGTGCGCCTTCGTCTCAACGGCTACGATCCCTTGACCATGCCCGCGCTGGTCATCGGCCAGAAGGTTGACGTGCAGGAACAATGAAGCCGTCGCGAAGGCCTATGCCCGAAGAAGTGTACAAACACATTTACCGGATAGAAATTCCCCTGCCCGGCAATCCCCTCAAATCGCTCAACGCCTATTGCATTCTGGGCGGGGAGCGCGCCTTGCTCATCGACACAGGCTTCAACCAGTCCGAATGCCGCGCGGCGCTCATGGATGGCCTGCATGCGCTCGGCGTGGACCGCCGCAAGCTGGATATCTGCGTCACCCATCTGCATGCCGATCACGCGGGCCTGGCCGCTTCCGTCGCGGACGGACCGTGCACCATCTGGTGCAGCGCCGGCGATGGACAGTGCATCAATGCCACGACCCAGGGCGCCGGCGTGTTCGTCGCGCTTTGCAACATCATGCTGCCGCACGGTTTCGACCCCGAGGAATTGAAAAGCCTATGCGCCGCCCATCCGGGCAGAAAATACGCGCCCGATGCTCCCTTGCCCTTTACCTTCGTCACGGATGGCGACACGCTCGGCTACAACGGCTACACCCTGCGCATATGCAGCGTGCCGGGTCATACCCCGGATAGTTTCGCGCTGTACGAGGCGCGGCACGGACTGTTCTTTTCCGGTGACCACATTTTGGGCGACATCACCCCCAACATCACCCGCTGGGCCGATGTCAGGGATTCGCTGGGCGATTACCTGCGCAGCCTGGAAGAAAGCGCGCGGCTTGATATCACCCTGACCCTGCCGGGGCATCGTTCCATAATTCATGACACCGGGGCGCGCATCCGGCAGATACAGGCGCACCACATGAAACGCCTTGACGAAGTCCGCCGCATCCTGGCCGAAGCCGGCCCCATCAATGCATATTCCGTAGCCTCGCGTATGACCTGGGCAATGCGCTACGCCTCGTGGCGGGAATTTCCCGTCCCGCAGAAATGGTTTGCCACGGGCGAAGCCCTCGCTCACCTGGACCGCCTGACGGCTCTGGGCGAGGCGGTGGAAGAAAGGCACGGGGAGACGTCGCTGTTTCGCAAATTGTAAGCGCAGGAAAGGGTAGGGACTCAGTTTGCCGTGATACTTCGTCAGCGCTGCTGTCGCCATCCGTAAGGCTCGAAGACTTGTCAAAGGCGGCACGTTGGATAAAGAATTTCTGCTGACGGTGACCGCAAGCCCCTACACAACGGAGACACGGTTTTGATGCTGGAAATGTATACCCGGCAGGCTCGCCTGCTTCTTCATATTCTGAACTGCCTGGAGTACGAAACTCCAGCCGGAGAGCCGTGTTTCGCGTTGAAAGGCGGTACGGCGCTGAAGTATTCCCCACATGCGTGGGAGTGTTTCTAAGCCCTATGGCGAAGCCGTCGGTAAAGCACAGGCTGTTGCGCAGGTACGTGCCGTCAAATCGGCCGTCCGATCCCATTGAGCCAATAATCTGCTGTTTGGGCAGGTTGCCGGCATCCGTGTCATGGTGCATCAGTTCAATGGGCAGGCGATTGATGCTTGCCGCCGCCCGTTCCAGTTCATCCGCCGGCCGCAGCATCATGTAGGCCGCGTCCGGATCAAGCTCCAACTTTCGCCAGCCTGGAATCTCCGCGCCGAAGTAGCGCGCCACCTGGACTTTGCTGACCGGATTGTCCAGAACGTGCAGAAAGCCGTTTTCATCAATCCGGCGGGCGCTTTCGGCGTCGCTGGCCAAGGTAACGGCTTCCCGCATGGCATTGCCTCTTGCATTTTGTACAATGTGCGCTATTATCCCTGTAAGAGAAGCATCGGCCCCCAGTTCTGGATGAGAAAACATAGTCCTTTGCTGCGTAGGCACATGCCGGAGGGAGAATCCGCTGTCGCCATCCGATGCTTTCTCCATTTTTACGCCCTTGGGCACTGTGGTATTGAACCCGGTCAGCAGCCATGTCTTTTTCTTCCCGTGTTCATCAAGAGATAAAATCGCTTCATAGTTCCCCTTTTTGAGCACAACCGTCATATTCCCTTCGGAAAAGCGTTCCACTTTCCCGTCAATGACTGCTTCTAAAACGCCGGGAACAACCTCTGCGCCGTGTTTCTGAATGATGTGCTTCAGACCTGCGCCCTTACCATCTTCCTTCGCCCATCCTTGAGCGAGCGTCACATCGTTGGTGCCGCCGTACCAGGAAAGGAGAGTTTCACTTTAGCAGAGGTCGCAGCCAATAATTACAGGCTATTATCATACAAAAATCATTGTGAAGGTGAAACTCTCCAGGAAAGGGTAGGGTTGACAATGTATCGTTTATACATGATAATTTGCCATATATGCAATCCGTCACTATGTGGACGATAAGGGACGCGATCTCTTTACCGAATGGCGTGAACAGCTGCGAGACGCCAAGGTCAGAATCGCGGTTGACCGGCGCATCATACGCATGGAGTTGGGCAATTTCGGCGATCACAAAGCCCTGCGCGAAGGCGTTTGGGAATTGCGTGTTGCTGTAGGATCAGGCTATCGCATTTATTACGCCCTGGCAGGTTTGACTCTTGTCCTTCTTCTATGTGGCGGAAGCGCAATCAGCATGCCGACATAGACCGGGCCTGCGTTTGCTGGCGCAAATGGAAACGCAATAATAGCGCGGAGGACGCAGTATGAACGACAAAGCGCACGATGAGGCGATGGCCGAGATATTCAGCAACGACCCGGCCTATGCGGTGGAATTGTTGAATTCCATTCTTGCGGACGGCGATCAGGCCGAATTGCTTGTTGCCCTGCGCCAGGTGGCCAAGGCTTTCGGAGGCGTCCGGGGCGTAGCGAAAGAAGCCGGCCTGAATCAGAACCAGCTTTACCGGATGTTGTCAGTCGAGGGCAATCCTGAATTTCGCAGTCTCTCCAATGTGCTGCGCGTCATGGGATTGCGGCTGGCCGTGCAGCCCATTGAGAAGTCGGTTACGATCTGATATTTCCCCCACGCCAATGAATCCGGACGATCTCTTCAAGCATAGCGCGCAGGCATGACTAGGGATGCGCTGGCTTTCAAAAAACTGGGGCATAGCGTTGTCGCTTTTGATGCGTCCCCGGCTATGGCTGAATGTGATTATTGTAAAAATAGCGTGAGAGGTGTTTTTAATGCAAACACATATTATACATGCGTATAATGTAGATACAAATGGCCAGAGAATATTTCTATCGATAACGAAGAAACATTACATGGAACGAATAGAAGGCTTTGAGAAAAATTTGAGATAAGACTCCGTTAAACATCACCAGGAAGAAGGCAATCATGGCCGAAGCACAGAAAATACTATGCCCGAATTGCAAGACCGAAATTTCGGTTGATGACGTTTTGCACGCGCAGATTGAAGCCCGTATTCGCGGACAATACGAAGCGGACAAGCGCAAGGACAAAGAGGCTGTTGCGGCCAGGGAAGCGGCATTGTCCAAAAAAGCCGAGGAATTGGAAACCGCAAAGAAACACGCCGATAAGGCGCTTGCGGACGCTATCAGCGGCAAAGTGGCGGAACTGGCAAAGAAGGAAGAAGAGCTTGAAGCCGTCAAGCGCAATGCCGAATCGGCGATTTCCAGCGCGGTGAAAGAAAAACTTGCCCAGCGCGAGCAGGAAATCCGCAAACAGGCGCAACGTGACGCGGAGAACGACAAAAAACAGGAAATGGATCTCTTGAAAGCCAGGGAAGAGGATCTGACCGCAAAATTGACGGCCGCACGGCATGAGCAGATTCAGTTGATGGATGAAAAACAGAAGCTGCGAGACGAAAAGGAAGCCTTTGAGATTGAAAAACGCAGGCAGTTGGACGAAGAGCGCGGAAAAATTAAAGAAGAAGCCGACAAGAAAGCGGCGGCAGCGTATCAAAGCATTCTCGCGCAGAAAGACAAGACGCTGACCGACGCGTTGCATGTCAACGAGGAATTGAAGCGCAAAATAGAGCAGGGTTCGCAACAGAGCCAGGGCGAAGTAGCGGAACTCGATTTGAAAAAGGAATTGGGCAAGGCGTTCATGTACGACACGATCGACTCCGTACCCAAGGGCATTCGCGGAGCGGACGCCATCCACAAAGTCCGCAACGCCGCGGGCAAAGACTGCGGGCAGATTATTTGGGAAGTCAAGAACACGAAAACCTGGTCAGAGGGCTGGATACAGAAGCTCAAAGACGATCAGCGGGCAGTCCACGCGGATGTCGCGATCCTCGTGTCCAATGTCCTTCCGGATGATGTGAAGGCGTTTGCATCGCGCGACGGCGTGTGGGTCTGCGATGCGCGCCTTGCGATTCCTCTGGCGCGGGTAGTCCGCGATATGCTGGAAGCGATAACACGCGAAAAGGGCATGGCGATCGGCAAAAACGAAAAAATGGATATCCTGTATCAGTATCTGACCGGCGTGCAATTTAAGCAACGCATAGAAGCGATAGTTGAAACGTTCACGTCACTGGGACAGGACATAGAGAAAGAGAAAAGATATTTTACGAAAAAATGGGCGACTCAAGAGAAGCAAATCGAGAGAATTTTGACCAATACAATCGGCGTATATGGCGACATAGACGGCATGATCAGCCTGCCGAAGATACAGGCCCTGGAATTGGCATACGGCAGCGAGTCTGCCGACGGCAGCGCTGCGGCCGCCTCATCCCTCGGCCCGTCTGGCTAGGCGCAGGGCCGCAAGGCAGCAGATCGCCAGAAAGCCGGCCAGGGCGGCCAGGTGGGCGAGGTCCGGGTTGCCTCCGGTCAAAGAAGCCCGCATCAGGCTCACGGAATGGGATACGGGAAAGACCTGCACGAGTGCGCGCAGGACGAGAGGCGCCTGATCCAGGGGAAAAAAGATGCCGGAGAGCAGGGTCATGGGCGTGATCAGAAAGGTATTGATGGCGGCCTGATCCCCGTGCCGGCGCACGGCCAGGGCCACGCAGAAGCCGAGCAGCGAAAACAGGACGAGATGCATGGTCAGGGTCAGCGCGAACAGCGGCGTGAGGCGCAGATTGAGATCGGCGAACCAGGCGTAAGCAAAAAAGATGATCGCGTTGATCAGGCCCTTGGTCACGCCGTACAGGGTTTCGCCGGCCACCACCTGCCAGCGCGGAATCGGCGCGATGAGGTATTCATCAAACACCTTCAAATAAAAACGGGCGATGTTGAGGTCCGTGCCGATGCCGTAACAGGCGTTCAGGGTGGACATGGCCAGCAAGCCCGCGAACAGAAAATCCAGGTAGGGCAGCCCGCCGTAGGAATGCCCCCGGCCCAGGCCATAGCCGAAAGCAACCAGAAACAGGGCCGGCGAGATCATGGAAGCCAGGACGTTGCGGACAAGCCGGGTCCGCAGCACCCGCATCTCCCGGTAATAGACGCCCAGAATGCCGTCGAGCCGGAAGCCGTCCGGCGTGCCGCCGGATGTGTCGTCAGCCATGGGGATTTTCCATTTTTTTTCCGGTCAGCCCGATGTACACATCCTCCAGAGTCACTTCGCGGATGTGCACATCGTGCGGGAATTGTTCGGCGGCCCGGACAGCTTCGGCCCGTTCCGCGAAACACAGGGTCTTGTAGCGATCGTCTTCCACATATTCCAGCACATAACGGCCGATGCCGGCTTTGAGTTCCTCCGGGCATCCTGCGGCCACGATCCGGCCGTTGCTTATGAAGGCCACGCGCGAGGCCAAAGAATCGGCTTCTTCAATGTAGTGGGTGGTGAGCAAAACCGAAACCCCGGCCTCGCGGTTCAGTTTGCGGATGAGCGCGTGGACGTTGCGCCGGGAAACCGGGTCCAGGCCGGTGGAGGGTTCGTCCAGAAGCAGGATGCGCGGCCTGTGCAGCAGCGCCCTGGCAATGATCAGCCGCCGCTTCAGGCCGCCGGAAAGTTCATCGACCGCTTGCCGTCTGCGGTCCTGTAGATCCGTGAAATCCAGCACATGGCCGATCCGTCCGTCCAGCTCCCGCCCCCTGAGTCCGTACAGCAGGCCGTGTACTTGCAAATTTTCCCCGACGGTCAGATCCCGGTCCAGATTGTTGTGTTGCGGCGCGACGCCTATGAGCCGCTTGTGGTGCAGTTGTTGCGGATCGAAGCGAACGCCGTCGTACCAGATTTCGCCTTCGTCCTGGCGCAACAGACCGGTCAGGATGTTGATGGTCGTGGTTTTGCCGGCCCCGTTCGGCCCCAGGAAAGCCAGGATTTCCCCGTGCCGGATTTCCAGATGTATGCCCTGGAGCGCCTGAAATGCGCCGTAGCTTTTGCCCAGACCTCTGATCCGGATGGCCGGATGATCACGGACGGACGAATGCTCCACGCTCGCTACCCCTTTATGTGCCGGGCGTAATGGGCCAGCAGCAGTTGCCGGTAGTCCGGATCGAGGCCCAGCGAGGCGATGCGCGTGCCGGTTCCGGTTTGGACGAGCGGCAGGGACGGGCGCTTGCCCATGCGTTTTACGGCGCTGAACAGGCTGCCTTCCCCGTCCGAGGCGATGTCGTCCTGCACATGGGTTCCGGCCGCGAACATGAACACCACAAAGCGCACATCCCTGGCCGTGTCGCTTCTGACTCCCGCCAGCGCCTCCCCCATGTCCGGCAGGCCTGTGATGCTGCCCAGGCGGGCATGAGGATAGAGGACGGGTACGATCGCAGCCAGTTTCAGGTACATCGCCTCCGAGGCGTGGCCGCGATGCGCGCCGTGGGCCACCACCACGTTGCTGGCTCCGGGCAGCAGATGCTTGCCCAGGGTGGCGAGCACGGGGCGCAAATTGGCCTGGTCCGCCAGAATGGGAGGCGCGTATGTCAGCGTGATTGCCGGATTGGCGGCGCGAAACGCCTCGACCGTGGCGCTCAGTTTGTCGTGTTCCACGCCTGCGAACAAGAAGGTGCTGGCTACGGAGATATCGGTGTAGCCCTCGCCTTGCAGCCTGGCCAGCATGGCTTCCGGAGACAGCAGTTTTTTGTCCGGGTCCGGGATGGCCGCGTTGAGCTTGTTGCGGATGGCTGTCGCGGTGTACGACACGGCCACGGTGTGATCCGGAAAGCGCTCGCGCACCGGAGGCAGCAACGCGTCAACAGTGATCGAGGCTTCGGCGCCGGCGCCGAACGCGGCCAGCACCAGGGCTTTTTTTTCGTTCCGGGCCTTGGCCCGGCAGGACAGCAGCGCGACAAGCGGGGCAACGAGCGGCGGGCACAGCTTCATAAGCGCAATTCACAATGCGATCAGCGTGCCGTTGAGCCGGAGGATGTGCAGAATGCCGTGTTCCATGTTCGCTCTCCGTGTATTGGGCGCATGCTCCGCGCCGGAAAGAAGAATGTGCAGCATACGGGACAGGCCGGCCGGCGTAAAGATGCGCGATCCCGCGGGAAGGGGAGCGGGCGTTTTTCCTCTTTGATTGAGCGATGGAATGAGGTATCTTGCGGGAAAATCGCTTTGCGCGTTTTTTTCGGGAGCAGGCACACCTATGTTCGCACCACTGCCCACACCCAGAGAAATGGCGGCCTGGGACAAGGCCGCCGTCGCCCTCGGGATTCCGGAAATGCTGCTGATGGAGAACGCGGCCCGCGCGGCCGCCTGCGTGCTGTTTGAAACGTTCGGGCCTGTGGCCGGCCGGCATGTGCTGCTGTTCATGGGCGCGGGCAACAACGGCGGCGACGCCGCCTGCCTGGCTCGCCACCTGCGCGATGCCGGGGCCGAAACGCTTGTTCTGCACACCCGGCCCCTGGGGCATTACCGGGGCATTACGGCCCAGCATTTGCGCCTGGCCCGGCGTTGCGGCGTGACTTTTTTGCCTGCCGCCGCCTGGCCCGCGCGCTTTGGCAATTCTCTCTGGCAACGGCCGGACGTGGTCGTGGACGGGCTGATCGGCACCGGTTTTTCCGGCCTGCTGCGCGATCCGGAAGCCGGCCTGGTGGAGCAGATCAACCAACTCGGCCGGCGTGCTTATATCCTGGCGCTGGACATTCCTTCGGGCCTGGACGGCATGACCGGACACCCCAGTCCCGTAGCGGTCCGGGCCACCGCCACGGCCTGCTTTGCCGCGGCCAAACCCGGCCTGGTCGTGCCTGAAGCCGCGCCCTACACCGGCTGCCTGCATGTCCGCGATATCGGCTTGCCCCGTTTGGTGCGGGAGTCCTTGCCGCCTTCCTTCCGCCTGATCGAAGCCGATCTGCTCCGTTGCCTGCCCGAGCCGGGTGCGCTCTAGCACAAAAAGCGGGCCGGCCATGTGGTTGTGGCCGGCGGTTCCGAAGGGCTGTGCGGCGCGCCGCATCTGGCGGCGCTGGGCGCTCTGCGCGCAGGCGCCGGCCTGGTCACGGTGGCCGCGCCCGGACCTTTGATCGACGCCATACGGGGCGCCGTGCCGGAGATCATGAGCCATGCCCTGGGCGCATCCTGGGGACCGGATTCCGGCCCGGCCCTTGCTGCCCTTTTGGCCCGCGCCCAGGCTCTGGTCGTAGGACCGGGACTCGGCCGTTCGCCCGAGGCCGGGCAGGCTCTGGCCTCCATCCTGGCTCTGCCGGATCGGCCGCCGGCCGTGATCGACGCCGACGCCCTGTCCGTGTTGGCCTCCACGCCCTCCTGCCTGAGCCTGCTGCGCCGGGATGACATGTTGACCCCGCATCCGGGCGAGGCCGCCAGCCTGCTGAACCGGGACAACAGCCAGGGGCGCGGCAGTTTGTCCGTGCAGGCGGATCGCTGTGCCGCCCTGCGGGAGCTTCTCGCCCTCGCGCCCTCGATTTGGGTGCTCAAGGGCGCGGGCACGCTGATCGGGCGCCAGGGCGACCCCGTCAGCCTGTGCCCCCTGGCCGCGCCCAACCTGGCTGTGGGCGGATCGGGCGATGTCCTGGCCGGCTGCGCGGCAGCCCTGATCGCCCAGCGCCTTGCTCCGGATTTGGCCGCCTGCGCTGCCGTGCTGCTGCACGCGAAAGCCGGTCGATGGCTGGCCGAACGCTACCCCCATCGGGGCAATCTGGCTTCGGACATCGCCGCCGCCCTGGCTGCAATGCCGCGCTGAATGCCGCACGGCAGACTGGACCCGCAGCCCTATTCTATCCAGATCACGCTGCCCTGCCGGCCGCATTGCTTATCGCGGCGGTACGAGAAGAGAACATCCGGCAGGCTGTAGGTACACAGATCGAGGCTGAAGATGCGCTCCGGCAACAGCCCGGCGCTTTCAAGCTGATGCCGGGTGAGGCGCCAGAGATCCATGGTCCGGCGTGAGGTGTCGAACCAGGGCAGGAATTCCCGGTTCCATTCGGTGGCGAAGTTGATGAATTCGGCTGCGGTCGGGCCGAGACTGGGACCGCGCACAGCCGAGATTTCGGCCGGGGCAAGGCCGTAGCGGGCGCAGAATTCCCGCACGCCCGTACCGGGATAAGCGATGCGGTTGCCCTGCCAGCCTACATGCAAGGCGGCCACATAGCGGCCGGAAGCATGGGCCAGCAACAGCGGCTGGCAGTCGGCCGTTTTGATCATCAGCCCCAATCCGGGCCGGCTGGCAGCCATGCCGTCCGCCTCCTGAACCGGATGCGCATCGGCTTTTGTGGCGCTTGGCTCAAACACGGTGGTATCGCCGTGCACCTGGCGCACGTCCGCGAGTTCGTCCAGCCGGCAGGCCGCAGCCAGATCGCGGCGGTTGCGGGCGGTGCGATCCGGATCGTCGCCCACGGACAGGGAAATGTTGTCGGCAAAAGGGTCCGTGTTGTGCGGGTCGCGCACCTGGAAAGCGCACCTGACCCCGGCGATGCCGGGAAAAACAAAGGGAATGAGTGTCACAGCCATGTTACGTCTTGCTCCGTGGCCAGGCCGTGCGCCGGGCGATCCCAGGGGTCATGCGGGAGTGTGTCGAGAATGAGAGCCGAGGCGGTCAGGCCGAGCAGCCGTACCCTGGCCCAGGACGGCCTGGCCAGGCAGCGGTCGTAGTAGCCGCCGCCGTAGCCCAGGCGGAAACCCTGCCGATCAAAGGCCAGGCCGGGTAGGATCGCGAGATCCGGGGCCAGATCCTCCGGCAGCCCCGGGCAGTCGCTGTCCGGTTCGAGGATGCCGAACGGCCCCGGCCGCAACCTGGACGGCGACGGGCACAAGGCGAATTCCAGGACAGCCGCAGGCGGGTCTTCGAGCCGCACGGATTGTGGCGCGTTCAGGCAGCGGGGAAACCAGATTTCCTTGCCCTCAAGGGCGCCCCGACGCCACAAGAGGGCGGTGTCCATTTCTTCGGGCAGGGGTATGTACAGGGCGACGGCGCGCGCTTCCCGCCAGGCGGGATCGGCCAGGATATGGCTCTGGGCGGCAAGCGAAAGCTCGGCGCGCGGCAGGGCGGCGCGCGCGGCGCGCAGGCGGCGGCGCAAGGCCGCCTTGGTCGGATCACCCTTTGTCAAGGCGGGGGGATTGGTGTACACTGTATCCGGCATGGCCGGAGCATACCGGAATGTGCCGCCACCATCAACATGAGGATGCCCGTATGACCGCGTTGTCCGCTTCTCATCCCTACTGGCTTGTGATCGGCGATCTCCACGACCAGCTTGATCGCCTGCCGGAAATTCCGGAACTGGCCAATGCGCGAGGCATTCTGGTCAGCGGCGATCTCACGGTGACCGGAGGCATCGATCAGGCCAGCGCGGTTATGAATCGCTTGTGGACGTATTCGGGAGAGGCCCTGGCGCAGTTCGGCAATATGGACCGCCCGGAGATCGCCGAATGGCTGCGGGAACAGGCCTGCAACCTGCACGACGAAGTGCGCAAGCTCGCTCCCAATGTGGCGCTCATGGGAGTGGGCGCGTCCATTTTCACGCCCTTCGGCACGCCGAGCGAATATCCGGAATCCTGGTTCGCGGAAAAATTGGAGCAGATGTGGCGCACGGCCCGCAACTGCGAGCATGTGATCCTCATTTCGCACAATCCGCCCGTGAATTCGCGTTGCGACCTGCTGGAAAACGGCGCCCATGTGGGTTCTACAGCCGTGCGCGAATTCATTGAAGAGGCCCAGCCGGCCCTGTGTTTCTGCGGCCACATCCACGAAGCCAGGGGTGTGGATCGCATCGGCCGCACGGTGGTCATCAATACCGGCCCGTTGTCGGCCGGCGGCTACGGCTTGCTCCGTCTGAATCCTCAGGCCGGCAACGCGCCGGAAGGGATGTTCCTGCAACTGCCGGGATGAGGGAGCTTGACAGGAAGCATTGAGTCCCCTACCTCATGCGGATGCCGGAAGTCATTTCCATTTTGGGGCAAAAGTTCACAAACTTTTTGCTCCTTGTACTTTTTTAGCGAAGGAGCGCTCCATGGCCTATACCGTCCGCCTGGTCAAGCTGGTCACCGGCGAGCTTGTGCTCGGCAAATACGATGCCGACGCCAAAACCCTGAGTGAAGTCGCCCTGATGCAGATGGCGCCCAGCCAGCAGGGCATGCAGATTCTCATACTGCCTTACGGGTATCCGTTTGATCCGGGCTTTTCCGGTGTGATCAAGGCCGAGCATTTCATGTACGAATATGCCCGGTTGCCCGATGATCTCGAAACAAAATACCTGGAAGCCATTTCCAATCTGACGCTGCATACCGGAGGGCTTGGCGGCCTCAACCTCAAAGACGGTCCTCCTGATTTGCTGATCCGCAAGTAGGGAGAAGGGCGGAGCAATGCGCGAACTGCTGCCCCTGGTGCCCCGTCCGGGGCGCTATCTGGGCATTGAGGAGGGGGCGGTGCGCCCCCGCGCGGCAAACGGCCGGAGCGTATTGCGTTGCGCTCTGGCCTTTCCTGATCTGTACGAAGTCGGCATGTCCTATCTGGGGCAGAAGATTTTATACGCCATCCTCAACGCCCGCCCCGGCACGACGGCGGAAAGGGTGTTCGCCCCCTGCCGCGAAACGGCGGCCCTGTTGCGCGCGCGCCGCGTGCCCCTGGCCACCCTGGAAAGCGACACGCCTCTGGCCGCAACCGATGTGATCGGTTTTTCCATCACGCATGAGCTGTGTTACACCAACGTGCTGTATATGCTGGATCTTGCCGGCATTCCCCTGCGCGCGGCGGATCGCATCGCCGGCGACTGGCCCCTGGTGCTGGCCGGAGGCGGCTGCACGCTGGCCGCCGAGCCTTTGGCGCCGTTCGTGGATGCCATGGTCCTGGGCGAGGGCGAAGCCTGCCTGCCCGAAATTCTGGATGTCCTGGCGGCATCCCGGTCGGAACATCTCGGCCGCCCGGATCTGTTGCGCCGCCTGGCCCGTCTTCCCGGCGTCTATGTGCCGGGATTGTTCATTCCGGACGCTGCGGGAGGCTTGGCGGCTCTGGAACCGGGCCTGCCGCGTCCCACCCGGCGGGTGGCGCCGGATCTGGATCAGGTTCCGTATCCCTCACGCCAGGTGGTGCCGTTCGGCGCGGTGCATAACCGCCTGAGCCTGGAAATCGCCAGGGGCTGCACACGGGGTTGCCGTTTTTGTCAGGCCGGCATGATTTACCGCCCGGCGCGCGAACGCGGCCTGCCGGCAATCGCCCGCCTGCTGGATCACTGTCTGCGCGACACGGGTTTTGACGAAGTGTCCCTGCTTGCCTTAAGTTCCGGCGATTTTTCCGGCTTGTGCGCCCTGTTCGGCGATGTGGCCGACCGCTGCGGCCGGGAGCAGATTTCCCTGGCCCTGCCTTCTCTGCGCGTGGGTTCTGTCGACGATGCGATTTTGCGGCGTCTTGCCGGCATCCGCCGCACCGGCATCACCCTGGCTCCGGAAGCGGGCAGCCAACGCCTGCGCGACAGCATCAACAAGGGCGTCAGCGAGGAGCAGGTGTTGCGCCATGTGCGACGGCTGGCCGCGCACGGCTGGCAACAGGTCAAGCTGTATTTCATGATCGGCCTGCCCGGTGAGACAGACGAAGATCTCGCGGCCATCATCGATTTGTGCCGCAAGGTGCGCGATACGGCTCGGGAAGCGGATCGGCATCTGCCCCGTATTCAGGTCACGGCTTCGATTTCGCCCTTTGTGCCCAAGGCGAACACGCCGTTTCAGTGGGAGGCGCAGATAAGCCGCGACGAGACGCGACGCCGGGTGGACACGCTGCGCGATCTGGCGCGGGGAGAACGCCTGATCAAGCTGCGCTGGCACGATCCGGACATGAGCTGGCTGGAAGGCGTTTTAGCCAGAGGCGACCGGCGGCTGGCCGATGTGGTCGAGCGCGCCTACCGTCACGGCGCGCTGTTTTGCAGTTGGATCGAAGGCTTCAGCCTCGCTCCCTGGCTGCGCGCTCTGGAAGAGGAGAATGTGTGCGCTGCCGGCTATATCGGCGGCCGCGACCCGGAATTGCCCCTGCCGTGGGAGCACCTCGCTTGCGGCGTGTCCCGGCGTTTTCTTCTGGCCGAAAGGGAGCGGGCAAAACAGGGCCTGTTGACCCCGGACTGCCGGTACGATGCCTGCCGGCAATGCGGCGTGTGCGGGACCGGAGACGCATCGGCCGGGATCACAGCCGGAGTTGTGGGGGGCGAGGCTGCTTCCATCCGCAACCGGCTCAATTTTGCCGCGCGGGATCAGCGTGAGGCCTTGTGTCCGGACCCGGCGGCGCGCAAAGAGCTTGAGGAGCCGCCGCACAGCCCGCCCGGAAACATGCCTTCTCCGGGATCTCCCAGGATTCCGGCAGGCACCAGTCCCGAACTGGCGGTCAAGGCCGTACGGTATCGGGTCTGGCATGCCAAGAAGGGATTGTCCGCCTTTCTCAGCCAACTCGAACTGCAACCGCTGCTCGAACGGGCCATGCGCCGGGCCGGGCTGCCCCTGGCCTTTTCGCAGGGCTTTCATCCCCTGCCGCTCATTTCGTTCGGCCGCGCCCTGCCGGTGGGTATGGAGAGCGAAGCGGAATGGTTCAGCGCCACCCTGCGCGAGCCTATGAGCGCGGACGCGCTGTGGCGCGCTTTGCAGCCCTGCATGCTGCCGGGCATGGATCTCGGGCGCGTCGAGGCCATTCCGGTACACGGCAAAACGCTCGGCGCAAGCCGCGAGCGCTTTGTCGTGAGCCTGATGGACTCTCAGCCGTCAGCCGCGGTTTTTCTGGATATGTGGCGCGCATTTGCCGAGGCGTCCTGCCGGCCCTTCACGTATGAAAGCAAAAAGGGGCCGCGCACGCTCGATCTGCGGCCTTTGTTGGAAAGCTTCACGCCGCGCGACCCGGCCGGACCGTCCGATCCGCCTGCGGTGGCATTTGTGCTGCACTGGGAGACGGGCTACCTTTCGCCCCTGGCCTTTGTTCGGGCCGTGTTGCCGGATATCAGCCCGGAACGGTTGCGTCTTGTCAAACTGGAACAGCAACTGGAAGGCTGGAAGCCGTGGTAAATTTGTCTTGACAGACGCCGTGCATTTTTTTATGGATGGAGCGCTATGACTTCAGCCCTTTGTAACACCCGTTCCGTTTTTGCCCGCCGCTGGTGGTGGCGTCTTTGCGCATACGCGGAAACCGGAGTCCCGCGCGCATAGCGCGGACGCGTCACAAGGGCATGCAGCGCCGCCGGTTTCAGACCGGCGGCGCTTTTTTATGCGCGTTCCAAAGGCTGTTTTGACCAAACAATTTTGCATTCCGGCACAGGGAGGACACATGACTGCGAAACACTGCATGCGACAGACCATGATGCTTTGCGCGGCGCTTTTTTGTCTGATCGCGCTGCCCGTCCGGGCGGAGACCGCCCCGGTGAAACTGCGCTACGCCAATTTTCCGGCCGCCGCGACCTTCCCCTGCGTGGCCATGGAGCGCTGGGCCAAGGACATCACCGCGCGCACAGGCGGCGCGGTGAGTATAGAGACCTTTCCCGGCGGGACGCTTCTGGACGCCAAAAATATGGTGCGCGGCGTCATGCAGGGCCAGGCGGACATCGGCTGCATCAGCACCGCGTACCACCCCGGCGCATACCCTTTTTTCAGCGTGTTCGAGCTGCCCCTCGGCTTTTCTTCCGCCGAAACCGTGAGCAGGGTGATGTGGGAATTGTACACGAAGCATCAGCCCAAGGAAGTGTCCAGGCTAAAAATCATCGCGCTTTTTTCCTGCGCGCCGTCCCAGGTCATGAGCATCAAGCCGGTGAAAACTCCCGCAGATCTTAAAGGACTTGTCCTGCGCGCTTCCGGCATCCTCGCGGATGTTGCCACGACTCTCGGCGTTTCTCCGGTTTCCATGCCGCAGAGCGATACGCCCGAAGCCCTGCAAAAAGGCGTGGTGCAAGGCATTCTTTCTTCTTTCGATGTGCTCAAGGACTACAATTTCGCGGAAAGCTGCCGCTACGGCCTGGCCGTGGACATGCCGGTCTACCCCTTCATGGTGTTCATGAACGTGAAAACCTGGGACGCGCTCCCCGCTGCGGTGCAAAAAGCCATTATGGATCTTGCCCCCGAGCATTCAGCCTGGACCGGAAAGTATGTGGACGACCACGGCAAAGAAGCCCTGGAATGGTCCGCGAAGACCCACGCCTTCGCCTTGACGGAACTCGACGCCGCGCAGAAAAAGGCGTTGCGCGAGATGGCCCGCCCCGTCATTGACCAGTGGATCGCGACGGCTGCGGCAAAAGGCATAGAGGCAGGGACTCTTCTTGAAGAAGTGCTGCGGGCCAAGGAAAAAGCGGAACAATAGAGCGATGCCGAGAGCATTGTTATAGGGGCACACTATGCGCGGACTCATGGATGCGATGGAAAACTGGCTGCGGCGGGCCGCCTGCATTTTTGCCGCGATCGGCGGCGCGGTGATGCTTGTGATGCTCGCTCTCGTCACGGCCAACATGGTGTCGCGCCCTTTCGGCGGCACGGTGCGGGGAACGGTTGAAGTCAGCGGCTATCTCTGCGCGCTCGGCATCGGGCTGTGCATGCCCGCCGCCCAGATGGCGGGCAGCCACATCGCGGCGGGGCTGTGGATTGCCTCTCTCCCCCGCCCCGTGCAACGGATTCAGGGGGGGGCGGGCAACCTGCTCTGCGCGATCCTGCTCGTTTTTGTCGGCCGGGAACTGTGCGACATAGCCGGGTACGCCTTTGATCTCGGCGAAATCATTGAGGGTTTCGGCATTTCCCACGGCGGCATGGCCGTGGGTTTCGCCTGCGGCATCGCGCTGCACGCGCTGATGTTCCTGCACGCTTTCCTGCGGACCTTTTTTCCGGTTCTTCCCGTTCGTCCGGCGCCGGCGGGCCGGGCACAGGAGGGGGCATGAATCCTTCCATTCCGGTTATCGCCAGCATCGTCATCCTGATCGCGGGCATCTGCTTTTTCCGCATCCCCATCGGCCTGCTCCTGACAGTCATCGGTTTTGCCGGGTACGCGCTGATCGATGGCCCGGCCACGGCCTGCAGCATGCTCGGCAACGAGTTCTGGAGCATTTTTTCCAATTCCGGCCTGACTGTCGTGCCGTTTTTTGTGTTCATGGGCCAGATATGTTTTCATTCCGGCCTTTCGGGCAGGCTGTATGCGGCCATTGCCGCGTGGCTGGGGCATAGAAGGGGCGGCATCGCCGCCGCGACCATAGGCGCCTGCGGGGGTTTTGCCGCCATTTGCGGTTCCAACACGGCTACGGCCGCCACCATGAGTGTGGTGGCCCTGCCGGAGATGCGGGCGCGGGGGTATCATCCGGGCCTGGCCGGCGGCATTGTGGCAGTCGGCACCACGCTCGGCGCGGTCATCCCGCCGAGCGTGGTGGCCATTGTGCTGGGAATCCAGACGGGCCTTTCCATCCGCAAACTGTTCATTGGCGGCGTGCTGCCCGGCCTTTTGCTGATTGCGCTGTTCATGCTGACCATTATCTGGATGGCGCGGCGCAATGCTTCGCTGTTTCCGGCGGGGAAGCGCGCGGACATGGCGGCGCGTCTGCGGGAGATGCCCGGCCTTTTTGAGGCCTTTGCGCTGTTCGCCCTGGTTGTGGGCGGTCTGGCGGTGGGCGCGTTCACTCCGACCGAGGCCGGGAGCGCCGGGTCCGTGCTGGCCCTGCTGCTGGGGCTGGCCCGGCGCAAGCTGTCCTTTTCCAAGTTGGTCAAGGCGGTTTTTGAAACCATGAATGTTTCGGCCATGATTTTTCTGCTTCTGGCCGGGGCGGGCTGTTACGGCAAATTTCTGGCCGTCAGCCGCACGCCCTTCATGGTGGCGGAGTGGGTGGCCAGGCTTCAGGTCGCCCCGGTGGCCGTGCTCGCGCTTGTGCTGCTCGTGTACTTCATCGGCGGCATGTTCATGGATGCGCTGGCCCTGCTGCTCATTACGCTTCCTATTTTCTTTCCCCTGATCCGGGAACTGGGCATCGACCCCCTCTGGTTCAGCCTGTTGCTGTTGGTGATCACCACCATGGGCGCGATGACCCCGCCGGTCGGGGCTTCGGCCTATGTGGTGGCCTCAATGGGAGCCATACCGCTCGGCGATGTGTTCCGCGGCGCGCTCATTTTCATGCCCGCGTTCATCATCTGCCTTGCGATCATGTATTGCTTTCCCGGCTTTGTGCTCTTTTTGCCGAACATGACGCCGTAAAAGGCCGTGTTCTGGATTATACGGAAAGGGAGATGCCGCTGCCCCACAACGCGGGAAGCGCGCTGCCCGAGGCGCGCGCATAGGCCTGGCTTGCCTTCAGGAGCAGGGCGGGGTTCGCGTCTTGCCGGTCGTCGGCTTCGTCATCTGTCCGGGCCGCACCGGGGGCGGATGCGTCGTCATCCTCGGAGGCCTTTTCCAGCCAGGCGGATGCTTCCATGCGCACGGCTTCCGCGGCAACCTGGCGATCCTGGGGCGAAGGCTGGGCCGGCGCCAGGGCTGCGGCCCGGATGCGCCGGGCCTTGGCGATGGTGTCGCCGGGATTCGCTCCCTCAGACGTGTCGATCTGCACTTCGCCCGCCACGGCATACATGCGGCCGTCCGGGCCGCGTTCGCGCTGGAAGTGCGGTCCTCCCGTGATCAGGGAGCCGCCGGCGGCGAGATGGGCCTGCTCGTGGGTGCGGACTTCGCGGTCGCGGGCTTTGAGGTCTTCGACCTCAAGCCGCTCTTCGTCGGTCAGCGCTTCTTCGGCCGATTGCCCTGCCGTGCCGGAGGCCTCGCGCGGATCGGCGCGCTCGGAATCCGCGCCGTTGCCGAGAAAGGTGCGTTCGGCGGAACGCGCTTCCGCGCCTCCGCTTGCGGCAACAGACTGGCCGCCCTGATCGGCGGCAACGCCGCTCTGTCCCGGTTCGGCGCGATCCGGCCGGATTTGGTTGCCGCTTGCCGTGCGCAGGTCTTGGGCGTCAGCCTCCCTGGCCGCCGTGTCAGCCAGGCCGGAAGGCGAGGCCGTGATCAGGCTGGTGGAGGCTGCGCCATCGTTGTGCTCCGGCGCGCGCCGGCCGGCGGCGGTGTAAGCCCGCTCGTGAGCCGTGGCGGCCTGTTCCCGGCGCAGGGCCTCCAGGGCCGTGGCCACTGCGTCCGGCCGCCGGGAAAGGCCTGTCGCGTCGGTGAAATCGGCGGCATCAGCGGAGTCGGCGTTAGGGGTCTGATCTCCGGCGTGCCCTCGGGCTTTGCGCCGTTGCGGGTCGTCGAGCAGAAAGCCCCCCCGCCCATAAATGGGTGGAGCCGGGTGCGCCGGGCGGATGGCCGTGCTTTCCAGAGTGGTGATGCCGTTCATCATACTGTCGCCTGCTTGCCGATAAGGTCGCTATCATGCTTATCGGCGGGCGCGGAGAGAACTTTAGGGCTTCGGGCTATTTTTTTTTGCACAGGGCATCCGTCCGGGACGCCCGTGCGGGTATGGCGCGCGAGGCCTCTTTATGCTACACGGGACGAACCGACGCCCGGACGCTTCCGTCCGCCCCGGAGGCGCGCATGTTGCTGTCCATCGTTATCCCCACGTACAACATGGCCGAATGGCTGCCTGTGGCTCTGGAGTCGTGCCTGTGGCAGACGCGGGGCGATTTTGAGGTTATTGTGCTGGATGACGGCTCGACCGATGCCGGGCCGGACATTGCCCGCGCTTACGCCCGTCTTGATTCGCGCCTCAGGGTGATCAGCCAGTCCAATGCCGGGCTTGGGGCCGCGCGCCAGGCCGGACAGGACGCGGCCGGAGGCGACTGTATCACCTGGCTGGACGCGGACGACTTTCTCGCGCCCGAAGCCGTGGCTGCCTGGCTTGCGCCGGCCGAACGCGGGGCCGATATGGTCTGCGCCAATGCCGTGGCCTTTTCTCACCGGACCTTCAACGCCCGGCGCTATTTTTATCATCCGCCGGCCGAGGGTCTGCGCTTTGACCACAGCCCGGAGTACTGGAAAAGCAAGGTGGTCTGGCGCTGGATCATTTCCTTGCCGTTCATCCGGCGGCACGGGCTGACGCATCCCCGCTACAAGCTCGGCCAGGACGTCTGCTTCATGTATGCGGCGCTTGTGCGGGCGGAACGCTTTTCCCAATGCGCCCCCTTTGCCTACTACTTCCGGCAGGAGCACAAGAGCGCCCACAGTTCGGTTCAGGTGCAGGTGGAGCATGCCTTGGCCCACTTCATCGAGGCGCGCGACATCCTCTTGAACCCGCCGGACGGCGTGCCGCGCCGCAAGTCCCTGATCAGGTATTTGAACGAGAATTACTGGCGCGATGTGCGCAAACTGGCTCCGCGCCTGGTCGGGCCGGACGCCGTCTGGAAGGATCGGGCGATAGAACTGGGCTTGGCCCTGTTTCAAGGGCTTGATCCGGCCTGGTTCCGGGCTGCGGCCCTGGCGCCGGAGGTGCGGGAAGAAAGCGCCTTTTTGCCTTTGGCGGACGCGCTGATCGCCGGCGATGCGGATACGGCCCGCGCCCTCTTCGATCAATTGCGCGATGCGCCGCTCCGGGCGCCGGACAAGAACACCCTGTTTCATACCTTGCGGCACAGGGCCAAGGCTCTGGTGCATCCGCTGGCCCGTTCGGCCCGGACGTATCTGCGCGAACTGGAAAGCCGCGCGGCCCGGCGTTTTCCCGGAAACGGCGCGGCTTGACCCGGTTTTTTTCTGGAGGACCGATGGACTCTCTTCCCATACGCCGCGCCCTGATCAGCGTGACGCACAAGGACGGCTTGGCCGAGTTGGCGGCCCTGCTCGTGGAACGCCAAGTGGAACTGGTTTCGACCGGAGGCACGTTGCAAGCTCTGTCCGACGCCGGCCTGCCGGTCACGCCGGTCAGCGGCGTGACCGGCTTTCCCGAAATTCTGGACGGCCGGGTCAAAACGCTGCATCCTTGCATCCACGGCGGCATCCTGGCGGACAAGGACAATCCCGCGCACCTGGCCACGCTGGCCGAGATGCGCATCAAGCCCTTTGATCTCGTTTGCGTCAACCTGTACGATTTCGCTGCGGCGGTGGCCTCTGGACAAGCTCCGGGCAAGGCGGTGGAAGAAATCGACATAGGCGGGCCTTGCCTGATCCGGGCCGCGTCCAAGAATTATCACAGTGTGCTCGTGCTGCCTGAAACGGCTGCTTACGCGGCATTCCGAACCGAGTTCACCCGCGGCGCCGGCAAGGTGTCGCTGGCTTTCCGGCGGCGCATGGCCGTGCGGGCCTTCAGTCTGACTGCGGCCTATGACGCCATGATCGCGGACTACCTCGGGCGGAGTCCTGAAGATTGAGCCTGATTCGTGCCGCTGCGGCAAGCCCTCCGGCCCGGATCACGCTCCCGGTTTTGGGGAAAAAATTGCCCCGCAACGGACCGGCTTGTGATTTTCGGGCCGGCTTCTCCGCCATCATCGCAAATCCACAGGTTTTTTCGAGTACGGCACATTTTTGGCATACCCTGAGATACGCGGTGTGTGTCTTCTCGCGCGCCGGGTTTGGCGATTGAAAAAATTTTGCAAACGATGCGCGCAAAATATGATGACAAAGGCGTGACAGGTGTGATAGGCAACGGCTACCGCTCGGGCATGCCGGGGCGGGGTTCCGGGCGAACCGGGTCCGGAAACACGACATGGTGAACGGGAATGCGTACTATCGGGGAAGATCATGGGACCTGTTGATGTTGTGGCCGGAGTGATCTGGCGGGACGGCCGTTTTATCGCCACGCAGCGTGTACGGGGCAGGCATGCGGGTTTCTGGGAGTTTCCCGGCGGCAAGGTGGATGCGGGGGAATCAAACCCCGGCGCCCTGGCTCGCGAACTCTATGAGGAACTGGGCATTATCCCGGAGGAACTCCGCCATTGGCGGACGGTGCAGCATACTGACGGCGATCGGCGCATCAGGCTGCATGTGTATCACGTGACCCGCTTTTCGGGCGAGCCGCAGGCTCTGGAGCAGCAGGCTCTGCGCTGGGTGAACGCCCTCGAAGCGTGCGATCTGCCGTTTCTGGAAGCCGACATCCGGCTGGTGCGGGAGCTTGCGGGCGCCGCCGATCCGGCCCCGGGCCTGGCTGCCGCATTCGACTGGGTTGGCCGTCCTCTGCTGGAGACCAGTCCCGCGCTGTAAAACCGTTTGCGTTTTCTTCAAAGCCGATTTCTCGGCGCCGTACATGCCAGGTCGCCATCCGCTTGATTGCGGCAAGGCATAAAACGCATTATACTCCCACAATACAACCGGTAGCGCCTCAGTTTGCCGAGATGCTTCGTCAGCGCTGCGGACGGCGGCACTGCGGCATCACGGCAAGCATAACACGAGAACGACAGCAATGGCCCTCAGCGAACCCGAATGGAAACTGCTCACGCTGAAAGCGAAGAACTATTCCACGAATTTGTACGGGGTGAAGAATATACAATTTTTCATGGGCGACGGGGGCAAGCTGTCCTGGCACAAAGCTGCCTTGGAGCGCTTGCTCAGTTCCCCGGCCATGGACGGCGACACCTTGCCGCCCCCCTACACCAAGATGGAGGCCATGCGCTGGGTGGCCAAGAAAATCGCTTTGAAGCCCGGCGCCATGGCCAATATATTTTTTGAAAATGCCGTGTTGATCTCGTTCCAGTTGGCTGATCTCGAAGAGTTTATCCTCTGCGTGTTCCAACTCAACACCTCATGCGATTTTTCCCTGTTTCTGTTTGAGCCGGATGCGGCCATTGTCATTCACGAAAGCGGGCCGGGCCTGTCGTATTTCAAGGCAACCCGGCAGGTGGGATTCCGTTAGCGCAAGGCATTCTTGCACATTTTGGGAGCGCTTATGAACCGACGTGCCTTTCTCAAGTGGCAGATGCGCGGCTTGTTGTGGCTGGCCGCCGCCCCCGTGCTCGGGCCTGGAACAGCGCGCGCCACGGCACTGCCGGATGTGGCCGTGGCCAAAGGCGCGCCGGCTGCGGCCACGCGGGCGGCTGTGGAACTTTTGGGCGGCATGTCGCGTTTTGTCCGGCCGGGCCAGAAAGTTTTGATCAAACCCAACATGAGTTTTGCCCGTGGCCCGGAAAGCGGCTCCACCACACACCCCGAGGTGTTGCGGACTGTGCTCGTCATGTGCAAGGAGGCCGGCGCCTCCCGCATCCGGGTGCTGGATCATTCCTTGCAGAATGCGGAACAATCCTTGCTCCGTTCCGGCATTCTGGATGTCTGCGAGGGCGTGGAGCCGGGCATTTGTCACCATCTGATGGAATCCGGCCTGTATGTGGAGGCCGACCTGGACCAGGGTCTGGAAATGCGGACAAATGCCTTCATGCCGGACGCCCTGGAGGCGGATGTGATCATCGCCGTGCCTGTGGCCAAAAGCCACGGCAGTACCGGAGTTTCCCTGGCCCTGAAAGGGCAGATGGGCCTCATCTGGGACAGGCGCGCCATGCATTCCCGCTATAATCTGGATGCGTCCATCGTCGATCTCAATACCCGTGTCAAACCCCATCTGGCGGTCATTGACGCCACGCGCGTGCTGACCACGGGCGGTCCCGGCGGTCCCGGCGAAGTGATCACGCCCGGCGAAGTGATCGCCTCGGCCGATCCCGTGGCCGCCGACGCCACGGCTGTAGCCTCCTACCCGTGGTATGGCCGGATGCTCCAAGCAAAACAGGTCAGGCACATCCTCTTGGCGCACGAACGGGGTCTCGGCCGCATGGATATAGAAAACCTGGTCACCCTCAGAATTACGGTGTAAGCCATGCGCAGGGGCACGCGGCGCGGGGCGCGCGGTCTGCGCCGCGGCATCCAGGCTCTGAGCATGGGGCTGTTTTTTTGGCTGCTGTGGCGGACCGCGCTGCCCCTGTCGCTTTTTCCGCCTGTGGACAGCTTTCTCCGGCTGGACCCTCTGGTCGGCCTGGCCGTGCCTCTGGCCGCGCGCGAGTGGATCCCCACGCTTATGCCCGGAGCGTTCGTCCTGGCCGCGACCCTGGCCGTCGGCCGGTTGTTCTGCGGCTATATCTGCCCCATGGGCGCTACGCTCGACGCCGCGCATGTGATCGGCCGCCGCTTGACCGGCGTCCGTCCCCCGCAGGCGGACGGGCCTCTCGCTCCCTGGCGGCGGGTCAAGTATCTGTTGCTGGCGGGTACAATCGGCGCGGCCCTGATCGGGGTCAACCTGGCTTTCTGGACCGCGCCCATCCCCCTGGTCACCCGTTTCTACGCCCTGTTGCTGCACCCTTTGCTGACGCTTGCCGGCCATGCCGGTCTGGAAGCCGGGCAACCTGTTCTGGGCGTGCTGGATATGCCCGCGCTCAGCTATCTGCAGATTCCGGTGCGCCGTTTCGCCGGCCTGTACTTTTTGCTGGCCTGGTTCGGCCTGCTGTTCTGGCTGGAGCGCTTGCGCCCCCGCTTCTGGTGCCGCTATCTGTGCCCGGCCGGAGCCTTGCTCGGCCTGTTTTCGCGCCTTCCTGCCTGGCGGCGCCGGGTACGCGCCTGCGCCGCTTGCGGGCAGTGCGCGCGGCAGTGCCCGGCCGCGGCCATCGCGGATGACGGCGGCGCCGCCGCGCACAGCGAATGTCTGGCCTGCCGGACCTGCACCGATGTCTGCCCGGTTGCGGGCCTTGCATTCAGCGCGCGGCCTGTTGCGGACACTTCCTGCGGACAGGGCAGACTTCCGGCCGCGCCGGCCGCACAAACGCCGTTTCTGCCTTCCCGGCGCGCCTTGCTTGCGGCTGCCGCTTCCGGCCTGGGGCTGGCCGCTGTGGACGTGTCCGGGGTATCCAGCCTGCTGCGCGCGAGCAAAGACGAGACGGACGGCCTCTTGTGGCCGGCGGCCTGCATCCGTCCGCCCGGAGCCTTGCCGGAGGCGGCGTTTCTGGCTCGTTGCGTGCGTTGCGGTCAGTGCATGAAGGTCTGTCCCAGCAACGGCCTGCAACCGGCCTGGCTGGCGGCCGGGCCGGACGGCCTGTTCAGTCCCGTGCTGACCGCCAGGCGTGGACCGTGTGAACCGGACTGCCATGCCTGCGGCCGGGTCTGCCCGACTCAGGCCGTCCGTTCCCTGCCCCTGGCGGAAAAGCAGTGGGCCAAGATCGGTACGGCCGTGGTGCTGCCCGGCCGCTGTCTGGCCTGGGCCGAAGACAAGGCCTGCGTGGTCTGCCAGGAAGTGTGTCCGTATGGGGCCGTGGATTTGCTCCAACGGGCCGGGCGGATGGCTGCCGCGCCGGTTGTGGCCGCCGCGCGCTGCTACGGTTGCGGTTTTTGCGAACAGCATTGCCCTGTGCGCCTGCCGGCCATTGTGATCGAACCGCTGCAGGCCATGCGCCGGACGGACGGAGCGTACCGGCGGGCGGGGCAGGAAGCCGGGCTGGATCTGGAGCCTGGGCGGGTCAGGCTGCATCCGGGGCAGAAGGCGCTTTCCGGGGAGGAACTGCCTCCGGGATTCACACCATGAGGCGTTTCGGGCATCAGTAGGCAAACAGCTCGCACGTGTCCATAAAGACCTTGTCGTCCGCGATGCTGCGGACAATGCCCCGGATGGTCACGAATTGATCTTTGCGCAGGCCGGCCGTGGGGCTGGAGTATTTGCCGTCTTCGGCCGTGGTCATCGGCGTCAGCCGCGTCCCCGATGCGGCTGGCGCCAGGCGGCAGGTCAGCCTGCCCGTGTCGCAGACGAATACGACATCGTCTTTTCCCTGGCCGGTCGTAACGGCCGCGATGCGGCCGCTGACGAGAATGTAGCTGTTGCCTGCAACGGGCAGGCGGCCGTTTTTGGCGGCTTTGAGCACGGCGGCCGGCTCCATGGTCACGCGCTGCGCGTAATCGCTACGGCAGCGGGTTCGGGTTTCGGCCTGCCGGGCCGCGTCGCCGCGCCGCGTTGCGCCGTGCAGGCAGGCCAGGTAGGCGTCGTCGTAGCGCAGTTGGGCGTTCAGCGCATCGGCCAGAAAAAAGTAACTCAGGGCCGTGCCGGGGTCGGCGCGTATCGCCTGGCGCGCCTCGGCTTCGGCCTTGGCGTAATCGTTGCGCAGCCACAAGGCGTGGCTTTTGTAGCCGTGCGCCAGGACCGCGTAGGCGGGGTCATTGCCCGCGCCGCCGGCCAGGGCGTCATTGCTCAGTTTGAGAAGTTCGTGCGCTTTGCCTGGCAGACCAGCCAGAGCTGAGGCCCGAGCCTCGAATTCCGTCCGGGTGGGCAGGGCGCCTGCTCCGGTTTCCGCCCGGACCGGAACCGGATTTGTAACCAGGCAGAAGGTGATGGCACACAACAATCCAAAGTGCAGGATGCCGCGCATGCACGTCGTGACCCAGGCCATGTCAAGCGCTCCTCTTTTGCCGCAAGGTCCGGATGTGGATCCGGATCAGGGTTTGGTCCAGGCTCCGGTCCAGCCGGTCATGCGCCGTCCCCCACTGCCCCAGCCAGCCTTTCTGCCCATGAGCCGCGAGGAGATGGACGCCCTTGGCTGGGCGGAACTGGATGTGCTCCTGGTGAGCGGCGACGCCTATGTGGATCATCCGAGTTTCGGCGTGCCGCTGCTCGGCCGCTGGCTCGTGGCGCACGGCCTGCGCGTGGGCGTCGTCGCCCAGCCTGCTTGGGCCGGCACGCACGATGTCGCCCGCCTGGGCCGGCCGCGCCTGCTGGCCGGGATCTCGGCCGGGGCGCTGGACTCCATGCTGGCTCACTACACGGCATTCCGCAAGAAACGGCATGATGACGCGTACACGCCCGGAGGTCAAGCCGGAGCACGGCCCAACCGGGCGGTGACTGTCTACGCCAACCTCCTGCGCCGGGCTTTTCCCGGCCTGCCGCTTGTGGCCGGCGGCATTGAAGCCTCGTTGCGCCGCCTGACCCACTATGATTTCTGGACCGACAGCCTGCGCCGTTCCATCTTGTTCGACGCCCGCCTGGATCTGCTCGTCTGCGGCATGGGCGAGCAAGCTCTTTTGACGGCGGCGCAGCGCCTGGACGCCGCCCTGGACGGCGCAAGCCCGCCTCTCAAGACGCCTGCCCCGTCTGTTGTGTGGGATGGCATTCCCGGTACGGCCCGTTTGGTCCGGCAGGCGGATTTGGCGGATCTGGCGGCTTTGCCCGGCCGTGATCCGGTTTGGCTTCCGGCGCACGAAGATCAACTCGCCTCTCCCGCCAAACTCCTCGAAGCCGCGTTGGCCCATGAGCTGCATGCGCATCAGGCCGGGCGGCCCTGTGTCCAGCTTGCGGGCGATCGGGCCGTGTGGCTGGAGCGGCCGGCGGCCCCCTTGTCCGTAGCGGCGTTGGACGCGCTGTACGACTTGCCCTTTTCCCGCCGCCCGCATCCGGCCTACGGATTGAAAATTCCGGCGGCGGCGATGATTGCCGCCAGCATCACCACGCACCGGGGTTGCGCGGGGGGCTGTTCGTTTTGCTCGCTGGCTCTGCATCAGGGCCGTCGTCTGGCTTCGCGATCGGCCGCGTCCGTGCTGCGGGAAGCCGGGCGTCTGGCCGGAGAGTCCGGCTTTTCCGGCGCGATCAGCGATGTGGGCGGCCCGAGCGCCAACATGTGGCAGGCGCGCTGCCGTTTCGACCCGGACCGTTGTTCCCGGCCGAGTTGCCTGCATCCCGCGATCTGTCCCGGCTTTGCGGCGGCGCAGGGGGCTTGCATCGATCTGCTGCGCCGGGTGCGCGATGTTCCCGGCATCCGGCATGTGCGCGTGGCGAGCGGGGTGCGCTTTGATCTGGCTCTTGCCGATGCCGAGGCTCTGGCTGCCTATGTGGGTGAATTCACAGGAGGCCAGCTCAAGGCTGCGCCGGAACATTGCCGCCCCTCGGTGCTTCGCCTGATGCGCAAGCCGGGCATCAAGGCCTTCGAGCGCTTCCTGGCCGCCTTTGCCGGGCATTCGCGCGGCAAGAACAAAAAACAGTATGTGGTGCCGTATTTGATCAGCGCCTTTCCCGGCTGCACGGACGAAGACATGCGCGATCTCGCGGATTGGCTGGCCAGGCGGCGCTTCTCGCCGCAACAGGTGCAGTGTTTCATCCCCACGCCGGGCACGGTAGCCACGGCCATGTTTTACAGCGGCCTGGACCCGGAAGGAAAGGCCATTTTCGTGGCCCGTTCCGATGCCGAGCGTCTGCGGCAGCACAGGCTGATTGCCGGAGGCAAAGCCGGCGCCGGGTGAACACAAACGGAGGAAAGACATGCGGTGTTCATGCATTTTCAAGGCTCTTGCGTCGGTCGCGGTCCTGCCGCTTTTGGCCCTGTGCCTCTTCTGCCTTGCGGGCTGCCCGCGCTCCGGCGCGAATGTGGTTCTGCGGGCGGCGGCAGAAAACGGGTTCAGCGAGCGGAGCTTTTCGGGAGAAGCCTGTACCCTCAAGGCCTGGTTGCGGCCGGCGGAAAAGCCGGGCGGCACGCTGCATGTTTATGTGGAAGGCGACGGCCGCGCCTGGCTGCACCGCCATGTGGTTTCTCCCGATCCCACCCCCGGCAGTCCCGTGGGCCTGCTCCTGGCCCTGGCGGACCCTACCCGCGAGGCGCTCGTGTACCTCGCCCGGCCCGGACAATACCTCTCCGATGAGGAACTGCGGCGCTGCGATCCGGCCTACTGGACGGCGGCCCGCATGGCTCCGGAAGTGGTGAGGGACGGCAACCGGGCCGTGGACGCGCTCAAAACCCTGTGCGGGGCGTCAAGCGTGGCCCTGTACGGGTATTCCGGGGGCGGAGGCCTGGCGGCGCTCATGGCCGCCGAGCGGAACGACGTGGCGTTTCTCGCCACCGTGGCGGGCGTTCTGGATCATGCCTGGTGGACGCAAAACCTGAAAGTCAGCCCTCTGACCCGCTCGCTGAACCCCGTGGACGCGGCCCGGACGCTGGCCGCCGTGCCGCAACTGCATGTGGCGGGCGGTGCGGACGCCGTGGTCGATCCCGCCATAAGCGCCCGCTTCTGTCAGGCCGCCGCATCGCTCAACGCCCGGCGCGTGGTGCTGCCCGGCATGGAACACGAAGGGCCGTGGGAACGATACTGGCCGGAACTGCTGCGGGAATACAGAAAAACATCATGTGTCAGGAGTGAGGCTTTTGTTAAGCCATAACCATTCAGGAGTCGTAGCTATGCATCCTTTTGCCAGCAAAAGGGCGGAAGATTGCCCCTTATCGGCGGCAGCAACAGTCTCCGTGAAGCACCCGCAGGTACTCCTAAAATTGAAAAACAATCAATAATAAAATTGTTCATATGATTTATCCTTTTGAGTAATACGCTTAATAATATACTACTCAAGAGGAGTTGCTTTATGTTGAAAAATATAGATTTTGGAGCTATGCTGTCTAAGTTAGGCCACGAGGGGATCATTCCGATAGGTATTGTATGAAAAGTGATATTGCCGTCTTTGAAGAAGCGAAAATCAGACGCGTATATGACGAAGAGGCAGAAACCTGGTTTTTCTCCGTGGTGGATATCATCAGGGTTTTGACCGACCAGCCTACGAGCGCCCTTGCTCGGAATTACTGGAAGGTATTGAAAAACCGTTTGAAAAAAGAAGGCAGCGAAGTGGTTACAAACTGTAACCAGTTGAAACTGACGGCGGAAGACGGCAAACAACGCCTGACCGATGTGGCTGACGCCGAAACGCTCTTGCGCTTGATTCAGTCTGTTCCAAGTCCGAAGGCGGAGCCGATAAAGCTATGGCTCCCCAAGGGGGGGGATGAAACT
>Ga0082212_10000667_pt1 | contig 49888 bp, 40 predicted proteins | sample TergutNt197P3_FD_71548 | JGI IMG/M metagenome (GOLD analysis project Ga0082212, IMG submission 71548) | Neocapritermes taracua P3 segment gut microbial communities from Petit-Saut dam, French Guiana - Nt197 P3 | ecosystem: Host-associated > Arthropoda: Insects > Digestive system > Gut ...
CCGCCGCAGGTCGTGGTGATGATGCGTTCGCCGGGGGCGAACGCGCTGGACATCGCCAAGACGATTGCCACGCCGCTGGAGGAGCAGATCAATGGCGTGGAGGGGATGCTCTATATGTCCTCGGATTGCGATGACATGGGCAACTACGCGCTGACCGTCACGTTCGAGGTCGGCACGGATCTGAACATCAACATGGTGAAGGTTCAGAACCGTATCGCGCAGGCGACGCCGCGCTTGCCCAAGGAGGCGGTGGACATGGGCGTCACGGTGGAGACGCGCTCGGCGGACATCATGGGCTTCTTCTATGTGCAGTCGCCGAACGGGACGTACACGTCGCTGCAGATGAGCGATTACATTTTCAGCAACATCCGCCCGGAGTTGCTGCGCGTGCCGGGCGTGGGCGGCGTGACGGTGTTCGGGGCGCGTAACAGTATGCGCATCTGGCTGGACGCGGACCGCATGAGCGCGATGGGCATGAGCGCCAACGAGGTCATCGGCGCCATCCGCAGCCAGAACATCCAGGCCTCCGCCGGGGCGGTCGGCGCGGAGCCGGCGGACGGCTCGCAGCAGGTCTGGACGCTGACCGCGCAGGGGCGGCTGGACAGCGTGGAGGACTTCGCGAACATCGTGGTGCGCCCGGCCAGCCGTGGGGCGCTGGTGCGCTTGGGCGACATTTCGCGCATCGAGTTCGGCGGCGACCTCTACGGCATTTCCGCGCTCTACAACGGCGCGGCCTGCGCGCCGTTCGCGGTCAACCAGATGCCGGGCAGCAACGCCATCGACACCATGAAGGGCATTGAGGACCAGTTGGCGCTGATTCAGGCGCGTATGCCCGACGACATGATCTGCCGCATCTCGTATGACGCGACGCGGTTCGTGAAAACCGCCATCACCGAGATTGTCACGACGCTGCTGCTGACGTTCGCGCTGGTGGTGGCGGTGTGCTACCTGTTCCTGCAGGACTGGCGCGCGACGCTGATTCCGTCGCTGAGCATCCCCGTGTCGCTGCTCTCGACGTTCGCGGTGCTGATGGTCGCGGGCTACTCCATCAACATCCTGACGCTCTTCGCGCTGGTGCTGGCCATCGGCGTGGTGGTGGACGACGCGATCGTGGTGGTGGAGCGCTCGCTCCACAACATCGAGACGCGCAAGATGCCGCCGCGCGAGGCCACCCTCATGGCCATGGAGGAGATCACCAGCGCGGTCATCGCGACCACCCTCGTGCTGATGGCTATCTTCGTGCCGGTGGGGTTCGTGGGCGGCATCTCGGGCAAGATTTACCAGCAGTTCGCGCTCACGCTCTCTGCGGCGGTCTGCTTCTCAACGCTGACCGCGCTGACGCTCAGCCCCGCGCTCTGCGCCATCCTGCTGCGCCATCAGGAGCCCATCCGCCGCGGGCCGCTCGCGTGGTTCAACGCCGTGCTGGACTGGTTCCGCAGGGGCTACGCCGCCATCGCCTCCACCGTCGCCAAGCGAAGCCTGCTGTCGCTGCTGATGCTGCTGGCGACCGCCGCCACGGCGGCATGGATTTTCCTCGTGACCCCCAAGGCCTACCTCCCCGACGAGGACCAGTCCGTGCTGTTCATCGACATGAGCCTGCCCGAGGGCGCGTCCCAAGCGCGCACGTCCGAGGTGGTGGCCGAGGTCTCGCGCATCGCCCGCGCGCAGGAGGGCGTGGACTGGGTGCTGTCCGTCGCGGGGCGCAGTTTCATGGGCGGCGCCGCCGAGAACGTCGGCCTGTTCGTCGTGGGGCTGAAACCGTGGGACGAGCGCACCACCACGAACCTGCACGTCAAGGCCATCCAAGCGGCGACCAAGGCCAACCTCGCGCACCTCGTCGGCGCGACGATCAACATCATCACCCCCCCCGCCATCCCCGGCATCAGCGCCAACGGCGGCATCGACGCGAACCTCCAGGCGTATGACGACCCCGACCCCCAGCGGCTCGAGGAAGCCATGCGCCCGTTCCTCGGCGGGCTGAGCGCCCTCCCCATGCTCGCCTTCTCCACCTACACCGCCCAGACGCCGCACCTGCGCCTGAAAGTGGACCGCACCAAATGCGAGATGTACAACGTCCCCGTCGCCACCCTCTTCGAGACCCTCCAGAACTACCTCGGCGCGCGCTACGTCAACGACATCAACCTCGGCACGCAGGTCAACATGGTCATGCTCCAGTCCGACGCGCCCTTCCGCGCCGCGCCCGACGACGTCCTGCGCCTGTACGTCCGCAGCCAGACCGGCGCGATGGTCCCCGTCGGCAGCCTCGTCGAACTCGAGACCGAACTCGCCCCGCGTCTCGTCAAACGCTTCAACCAATACCCCTGCGCCCCCATCATGGCCATCCCCTTCGTGCCCAGCGGCATGGCCATGGGGATGATCCGCGAGCAGGCCAAGACCCTGCCCCCCGGCTACGGCATCGCATGGTCCGGCCTGAGCTACCAAGAGGACAAGACCTCCGGCCAGGTCGGCATCCTGATGCTCGCCGCGCTGGTGTTCGGCTACCTCTTCCTCGTCGCGCAGTTCGAGAGCTGGACCCTCCCCGGCGCGATCATGCTCTCGATCTTCGTCGCCACGGCCGGCGCGCTGATCGGCCTGCAGATCTGGGGGCTGCCGCTGAGCATCTACGCGCAGCTGGGGCTGCTGCTGCTCGTCGGCCTCGCGAGCAAGAACGCCATCCTCATCGTCGAGTTCGCCCAATCGCGCCACGAGCAAGGCCTCTCCATCATCGCGGCCGCGGCCGACGGCACCAGCCAGCGCTACCGCGCCGTGCTGATGACCGCCTTCACCTTCATCCTCGGCGTGCTGCCGATGGTGTACGCCACGGGCGCGGGCTCCGCCAGCCGCGTCGCCATCGGCGTGACCGTTTACACCGGGATGCTCGCCGCCACCGTCGTGGGCATCGTCCTCGTGCCGGGCCTGTACGGGATGCTCCAGCGCCTGCGCGAACGCGCCCACGCGCTCATCGGCAAACCCCTCGCCGAATCCGCGAACAACGCCGACAGCGACGAGTGGAGCCACACATGAACCGCATCCTCTTCTCAGGCGAGGGAGTCCCCCCCGGCGGCATCGTCATGCTGGCCGGCACCCGCGCCACGCATATCCTCAACGTCCTGCGCGCGCAGGTGGGCGACCAGTTGAAGACGGGCTTCATCAACGGCCCCGTCGGCACGTCCCGCGTCATGCGCATAACCAACGACGCCGTGTGGCTCTCGACGTGCCACAACGAGACCGCGCCCGCGCCGTGGATCGACGTCATCCTCGCCGCGCCGCGCCCCAAGGTGATGAAGCGCCTCTGGTCGCAGTTCGCCGCGCTCGGCGTGGGGCGGATCGTCGTGGTGAACGCCTTCAAGGTCGAAAAGTCCTACTTCCACACCCAGTGGGTCACGCCGGAACACTACGCGCCGCTGCTGATCGAAGGCCTCATGCAGTCCGGCACGTCGCAGGTGCCGGAGGTGCACGTCAAGGAGCGCTTCAAGCCGTTTGTCGAGGACGAGCTCGACGCGCTGTTCCCCGACTCCCTGCGCCTGCTCGCGCACCCGGACCCGGATGAGGACGGCGCCACCGCGCTCCCCGAGCCCCCCCAAGGCCGCCGCCCCCTGCTGGCCATCGGCCCCGAAGGCGGGTGGATCGACTACGAGCTGGAGATGCTCACCGCCAAAGGCTTCATCCCCTTCTCCCTCGGCCCGCGCACCCTCCGCACCGACACCGCCGCCATCGCCCTCATCGCCACCCTCATGGCGAAATGATTTTTTGACAGGATGAACAGGATGAAGATGAAACGTCAAAAGCCAAGGTTTTGCGCCTCTGCGAAAACATCTCCCAGGACATTCTCCCAGAGCGCATCAACTTGGACATTCCTTGTTGAATGTTGGATATTCAGAAAGGCTTCCCCATGCTGACCGTCTCCAAAGAATGCCGCTTCGACGCCGCCCACGTCCTGACCAACCACGCCGGGCACTGCAAGAACCTCCACGGCCACACCTACCGCCTCATCGTCGAGGTCGCCGAAAGCGCGGCCGCCAGCGACATGGTGATGGACTTCAAGGATTTGAAGCAGGTCCTGCGCGACGTCATCCTCGCGCGCTTCGACCACGCCTTCCTGTACGACGAGACCAGCGCGGTCGAATGCGACATCGCCGGGACGATCGCCCGCCACGACATGCGCCGCGTGCCGCTGCCCTTCCGCACCACAGCCGAAAACCTCGCCCGCCACTTCTTCCGCGAACTCGCCCCCCACGTCAACGTCCTCGCCGTCCACCTCTACGAAACCCCCGAGTCCTGCGCGACCTACCGCAATTGCCGGGAGCGCAGGGCTTCCGCCCTGCAATGAGGAATTCGAAAAATATGGAGTGCGGCGGAAAGCCACCGCACTCCATAGATGACAACCCAAAGTCAATCTGCTAGAGCGGAATTTCCATGCCCACCTGTGGCGCTTGACAGGCAACCCAAGGTATAGTATGGTAATGGATGTTCTTATGAAAAAGCAGAAGGTTTATTTGGAGACCGCCTTGTCCGGTTCCTGTTTTGACAAGGGCTGGGATGCCGGTGCGGATACCGTGGGGTTGTTCACGGGAATCGCGGAGGGCATATCCGGCGTGTTCAAATGACAAAATAGCGCGAGGGAGTTTCAAACGCAAATATGGCTGAATTTTTTGACAGAGAGTACACCGCGAAGGAGGCCTACGGGCGACTGTACACGTATGCCCGAAAATACCGCGGCCGCCTCATCATCGGGCTACTGGCGGGTTCCATCACGGCGGGGTCGTGGATACCGCTGTTCCAGGTCATCCAGCCGCTCCTGAAGCAGTTTCAGGCCGCCGGCATCGTCCAGCAGGCGGAAACCCCGGCCGTATCCGACAAGGCCGTACCAGACGATAGCGGCTCGCGGGGACGCTCGCCCTCCAGCTCTGAACTGGATGCGGAGGGCATTGACGGCCTGCCCGCGTGGATGTTCTCCGTTGAACGGTACGCGAACAACCTCGGCATCACGTTCCGGGATGCTGAGGGGCGCATGACGGGGCAGCTCTTGATCCTCGCGATCGTCATCGTGCCGCTGGTGCTGCTCCTGAAAATTGTCACGCTCTACATCAACCAGTATTGCCTGCGCTGGGCGGGCGCGAGGGTCGTGCAGGATTTCCGCGTGACGATGTTCGCGCACTTGCAGGAGCAGTCGCTCACCTTTTTCGGCAAGACGGACGTGGGGCAGCTCATGAGCCGCAGCATGAGCGACCCGCAGATTGTGGACTATGTGATCGCCCACACGCTGGCGGACATCTTCCGCGCGCCGTTCGAGATTCTCGTCGCGTTCGGGTTTGTGATTTATTTCGCCGTCAGCAACGAGATGATCGAGACGCTCATCCTCGTGATGGTGGGCTTCCCGCTGTTCATGCTGCCGCTCACCGCGCTCGGCACGAAAATCCGCAGGTGGTCGCGGCAGGCGCTGCACCGCATCTCATTCATCGCCTCGAAGATGCACGAGAACCTCACCTGCATCCGTGTGGTCAAGGCCTACCACACCGAGGCCTACGAAATCGGACGTTACCATCAGGTGAACCGCGACTACTTCAAGACCGTGATGAAGACCGTGCGCCTCGAGCTGCTCATCACCCCCGCCATCGAGGTGATGGGGATTTTCCTCGTCTTCGTCTTCGTCGTCTATTGCTTCTTCCGCAAGATCGCCATCCACCAAATCGCGCCCATGCTGGTGCCCTTCCTCGTGGCGTACCGCCCCGTCAAGCAGCTGGGCAAGGTCCAGGCGCAGATTGAGCGCGGCCGCGCCGCGCTGGCGCGTATCTTCTCGCTGCTCGACTACGACTCGTGCCTCCCCGTCGCCGCCAACCCCGTCCCGAAAACATCGTTCGACGACCGCATCCGTTTCGAGCACGTGGACTTCCGCTACAAGCCCGACGGCGACCTGACCGTGAAGGACGCGCACTTCGAGATCCCGCGCGGCTCGGTGCTGGCCGTCGTCGGCGGAACCGGCTCCGGAAAGACCACCATCGCCAACCTGCTCGTGCGCTTCTACGACCCCGCGGCCGGGCGCGTGACCATGGACGGCATCGACCTGCGCGACATTGACATCTCCAGCCTGCGCAACCTCGTCGGCGTGGTCACGCAAGAGACCGTCCTGTTCAACGACACCATCGCCGCGAACATCGCCTACGGCTCGCCCAACGCCACGCGCGAGCAGATCGTCGAGGTCGCGAAACTGGCGAACGCGCACGACTTCATCATGGCCCAGCCCGAGGGCTACGACAAGATCGTCGGCGAGAAGGGCTTCACGTTAAGCGGCGGCGAGCGCCAGCGCGTGGCCATCGCGCGCGCGCTCCTGAAGAACCCGCCCATCCTCATCCTCGACGAGGCCACCAGCGCCCTCGACACCGTGACCGAGCGCCTTGTGCAGGACGCCATCAACCGCCTGATGAAGAACCGCACCACCTTCGCCATCGCCCACCGCCTCAGCACCGTCCGCAACGCGGACATGATTCTCGTGCTGGACCGCGGCGTGATTATCGAGCGCGGCACTCACGACCAGCTCCTCGCCCAGAACGGCGCCTACAGCCGCCTCTGCGAAATGCAGAGCTAGGGGGCTGCAACATACAGATAACGATACACGAATGCAAAGACAAAGGCGACCCCGACAATATGGCGTGCGGAGGCGGTATGCGTCCCCCCCCAAAAAAAAGGGGGGGGGTGCCACACTCCATATATGTGACAACATCAAGTTAAATGACCACAAGCCCCAGTCCCTGTTCTCTCCGGGGGTGATTCATTTAATATTGGAATCTCCAAAGCCTGATTTTGATTGACAGGGTGGTGCGATTACTGTACATTTTCATCCGTTCATCACTCATTGTCAACTTTTAGTTTTTTTCGTTATGGCTACGATACAAGTCCGCGTGGATGACGGCATGAAGGCGGCGGCGGATGCGCTTTTTGAAAGCCTTGGACTCGACACGTCCACGGCAATGCGGATGTTCATTGCCGCCGCCGTGGACAACCGCGGCATACCGTTCGATGTCAGAAAAACACGCAAGCGTATTGAAGTCAACGATGGCTTTGGCTCGTACATCTGCGAAGATGGGAATTTTCATGACTACAGCAAGCTCAAGCCCAAGCTGGATGCAGCCGCCAAGGAAACGATCGGACCGTTCAACTCCGTCGATGGGCTGATGAAGAGCCTCAATGATGCGTAAATCAACGAAAAAAGCCCTTGCCGTCCGTGAAGCCCCAGTTGGCTACAACGCCAGTGCCGTCGTGCTGTACCAGGCGGCGAACGGCAGGGTTGACCTGAGCGTCCGCTTGGAGCAGAACACCCTCTGGCTGAATCAGCATCAGATGGCTGAATTGTTCGACGTTGGGCAGAGCGCAATTGCCAAGCATATCCGCAACATCTTTGAAATAGGTGAGTTAGACAAAAATTCAGTTTATTCCAAATTGGCATATACTGCCCTCGACGGGAAAATTTACCAAACTGGATATTACAACCTCGACATGATCATCTCCGTCGGGTATCGCGTCAACTCGGTGCGCGGGACGCAGTTCCGCATCTGGGCGACGCAGGTGCTGCGCGACCACATTTTGAAGGGGTGCTCCATCAATGAGCGACGGTTGAAGGAGTTGCGCCAGTCCATCCGGTTGGTCGCGAACGTGCTGGAACATTATGATGTCACGACCGATCAGGCGAAAGCCATCATCCAGGTCGTGGTGGACTATGAGAAGGCGCTCGACATCCTTGACGATTACGACCACCAGCGCGTGCGCCCTGCCGGGTGCGCCCGTTCCGAGGCGCAAGGCATCGGCTACGACGAGGCGTTGAAGGTCATCGCCCAGATGCGCGAGAAGTTCGGCGGCTCGGAATTGTTCGGGCGCGAGAAGGACAACAGCCTGCAAGGCTCCCTCGCGGCCGTGATGCAGTCGTTCGGCGGGCAGGACGTTTACCCGTCGAAGGAGGAGAAGGCGGCGCACCTGCTGTATTTCCTCGTCAAGAACCATTCGTTCGTGGACGGCAACAAGCGCATCGCCGCGACGCTCTTCCTATGGTTCCTCGAGAAGAACCGCCTCATGTTCCGCGAGGACGGGACGCGGCGCATCGCGGAGAACGCGCTTGTCGCCATCACCCTGATGATCGCGGAGAGCAAGCCCGCCGAGAAAGAAACCATTTGCCAGCTGGTCACGCACCTGATCGCGTGACGGAGGATTGATTGCCATGCCAAAGAAGCAAAAGCCGAAACAGAAGATTGATAACGCGGTCGAGCCGCCGAGTTTGTTTGACAACATGGAGATGCTTGCCGCGCCGGCCGTTGCGCCGGAGGTCGCCCCCGCGGAGGACGGCGAGGGCGGCGGTACGGAGGCGCAACCGCTGCACATCCATTCCGGGCATGGGGGCGTGGGGCCGCTGCGGGAGCTTGTCAACGACAACTTCCTCCAGTTCGCGTCCTACACGATCTGCAACCGCGCTATCCCGACGGTCGAGGACGGGCTCAAGCCCGTGCAGCGGCGCATCATGCACTCGCTTTGGGAGAAGGACGACGGGCGTTTCATCAAGGTCGCGAACGTGGTCGGCCACACTATGCAGTACCACCCGCACGGCGACGCGTCCATCGGCGACGCAATCGTGAACCTCGTCAACAAGCGTTACCTCATCGAGGGGCAGGGCAACTACGGTAACCTCTTCACGGGCGACCCCGCCGCCGCCGCGCGCTACATCGAGTGCCGCCTGACCGAGCTGGCGCGTGACGAGATTTTCAACCCCAAGCTCACCGCCTACATCCCGAGCTACGACGGGCGCAACAAGGAGCCCGTCCTGCTGCCCTCCAAGCTGCCGCTCCTGCTGATGCTCGGCGCGGACGGTATCGCCGTCGGGCTCGCGACCTCCATCCTGCCGCACAACTTCATCGAGCTGCTCAAAGCCCAGGTCGCCATCATCCAAGGCAAGAACCCCCGCAGGCTCTACCCCGACTTCCAGACCGGCGGCACCATCGACGTCAAGGACTACGCCGACGGCATCGGCAAGATCAAAATCCGCGCCGTCATCGAGCCGCGCCAGAGCAACAAGCTCGCCATCACCGCGCTGCCGTGGGGCAAGACCACCGAATCGCTCATCGGCGACATCGAGGAGGCCATCAAGAAAAAGAAAGTCCCCGTCCGCGAGATCAACGACTACACCGCCGAGAAGGTCGAGATCGAGCTCATCCTCTCCACCGGCGCCACGCAGGAGCAGGCCACCAAGGCCCTCTACGCCTTCACCGCCTGCGAGACCACCGTCTCCAGCCGCCCCGTCATGCTCCACCGCAACCGCCCCACCGAGATGACCGTCTCCGAGCTCCTGCGCGCCAACACCGAACAGCTCCTCCACCTCCTCAAACGCGAACTCGAGATACGCCTCGCCGAACTCGACGACCTCTTCCACGACAAGACCCTCGAGCAGATATTCATCGAGAACCGCATCTACAAACGCATCGAAGAGCAGACCACCTACGAGGCCGTCCAGCAGGCCGTCCTCGACGGCTTCAAGCCCCACCGCAAACTCCTCCGCCGCGACATCACCCCCGACGACGTCGAAAAGCTCCTGCAAATCCGCATCCGCCGCATCTCCCGCTACGACATCGAGAAAAACCGCCAAGAGATACAAGGCATCCTCAAAGAAGAGCGCGACACCCGCCACAACCTCAAACACCTCAGTGACCACGCCATCGCCTACCTCAACGCCCTCATCGACAAGCACAAGAAACGCTACCCCCGCCTCACCAAAATCAACGACGACGCCTTCGAGGAAATCGAAGTCCGCGAGCTCACCGCCTCCGAGCTCACCATCAAAATCGACCGCGACAACGGCTACCTCGGCACCGACATCCGCGGCGGCGAAGAGCTCTTCAAATGCTCCTCCCTCGACAAGCTCCTCATCGTCTGGCGCGACGGCCGCTACAAGATGCTCCCGCCCCCCGACAAATGCTTCGTGGACAAAAACTACATCTACTGCCGCCTCTACGACCGCGACAAAGAGTTCACCGCCATCTACACCGAACCCCACTACGGCTTCACCTACATCAAACGCTTCAGCTTCGGCGGCCTCATCCAGAACAAAGACTACCGCCTCGCGCCCGAGAAGAGCGACCTGCTCCTGCTCGAAGAGGGGACGCCCGAATCCGTCTTTGTCAAATACAAGCCCGCCAAGAGCCAGCGCATCCACCAGCAGGAATTCACCCCCTCCGACGTGCTGGTGAAAGGCGTCAGCGCGCGCGGCATCCAGATGACCTCCAAAGACATCTCCCGCCTCACCACCAAGAAACCCTCCTGGTGGAACGACGACGAGGCGCCCCCCAAAGGCGTGTTCACATAGGCGGTTCCCTTAGCCCCTGCCCTATCTCTTTATCATCCCGATTTCGCGGGCGTAAGCGAACATACCCCCTGCCTCGACCACGGGCGCGACCGCCCCGACGGGCTTGAGCGCGAACACCGCGCCATCCGACAGGCGCGTGACGGTACTTGCGGCGATGTCCACCTCCGCCTCGTCGCCGGTCTTGAATTCGCCGCACAGGCGCGCCTCCGACTCCAACGGGAACACCTCGCCCGTGGCGACGGCGTTGCGGAAGAAGATGCGTGCGTAACTCTGCGCCACAACCGCCTTCGCGCCAGCCGCGCCCAGCGCGATGGGAGCGTGCTCACGCGACGACCCGCAACCGAAGTTGCGCCCGCCGATGACGATCGGGTACGGCGTCGTGCCGTCCGCGTTCGCCGCAAACTTCGGAAAGCCCTCCGGCAGCCCCGCCAGCGCGTAAGAGCCGAGCTTGCGGTACTCCTCGGGTATCGTCGGCACGAGGTTCAGGTAACACGCGGGGATTAACAGGTCCGTGTCGATGTTGTCCTCCAGCACATACACGGGTCCGCGGATAACAGTTGGTTTAGACATTTTCATTTCTCCTTTTTTCAACGGGTTCACTTTTTTCGAAATTTATAGACATCTTTCAGCACGATGTTATCAGGAACGCCAAGCGCGTGCCTTTTTTGCGTAAATTCTTCCTGTGTTAGATGTCCATATACTTCTGGGATGCTTGTGTCAAGAATCCAATAATCGAAAACATCATGAGCCGGTTGCATATACGTGCTATTGGGATCATCTGGGTAGCGTCGCTCCAATTCATTTCGCTTGGCGATAATAAACCGCTTGTCATGTCCAATTTCCACAACTTTTGTTGGGATGTGAGGTGTGGTATCATTCCAGATTCTAGTTGGAGGTACGACTATTATCTGATGTACCGAGGAACGGAAAAGTAAATAACCCCCGCAAAGCTCCGCTTCAAAATCATCAGTGCCAGGACCAACGTTTGCACACATGATAAACATGAAAGCGATTCCTATACACAACAAGGCAAATCCAACGCCCAAACACCCGATGATGCTTGTAATGCCATCATGTGTTTTCTTTTGTTGGTCTTTTTCCTCAGTCATTCTAAACTCCTTTCCCGTATGTGTCCCGTGGTGTAATGCGATAGCTCCGCCTTCATAAACTCACGCTTCGCCTCCTGCGTTCCTTTCAAATCGTCTCATCGTCCTTGGGTTCGAGGAAATAATCAACCTGCCGCTGGACGTTCCCGCCCGTGAGCGACTTGCGGCGGGCAAGGCACTCTTTCGCCTCGTGAAGGATTGTTCTGATCTTTTCCTCCAGCAACGCCTTCGGGGGAAGGTTCGTCCAGTATTCCGCGACGGCAATCCCCGCCTTGTCCATCTCCAGCAGTTCAATCTGATTCCGGCTGGCTTGGGTACATAAGATCAACCCGATAGGTTCATTTTCACCTTCTTGGCGTTCGTATCGGTTCAGCCATTTCAGGTAGAACTCCATTTGCCCTTTATACTGCGGGATGAACTTGCCGACCTTTAACTCCACCGCCACGAGGCGTTTTAACAGGCGGTGGTAGAAGAGCAAATCGAGCGTGAAGTCCTCGTCGTCCATCGTCATGCGCTTCTGCCGCTCCACGAACGTGACCCCGTGACCAAACTCAAGGATGAAACGCTCGAGTTCCGTCAAGATGGCTTTCTCCAAATCCGCCTCAAGGAAATTCTCTTTCAGCCCCAGAACGTCCAGCAGGTACGGGTCTTTGAACACGTTGAACGGGACGACGGATTTCTCCGTCAGCGAGGCATTGGCAATCTCCTGCCGCTCGTAGGCTTTGCGGGAGATTTGGCGACGCAATTCAAGTTTCCCCAAATGCCGAGCCGCCGCATCGTTGGCATAATACAACCTCGCCTCGTGCGACGGAAGCGGCAACAACTCAATAAAATGCGACCAACTCAATTGTGTCGCCAGCGGCGACACAATCTCTATATCTGTAAACTCCTCCGCGAACTGAACCATGCGTCGCAGGTTTCGCAACTCAAAACTCTTACCATACCGTTCAACCAATTGTTGCGCCAGTAGCGCAACAATTCGTTTGCCATACTCCCCTCGCCCGCCGCCAAGCACGACCGTATTGATGTGCCGCCCGATTTCCCAATACATCAGCGTCACCTCGCGGTTGGCGTATGCCCCCGCGCGGGACTTGCGAGTCTCGATGATTCCCGCGATGCTCGCGAACAGCGAACGTTCGTCTATCTGCACATCGACCACCCCGGTAATCTCTTTCTTTCTCTTGCTCATTATCTGCCTCGTCATTCAAAAACTCAAATACCCCTCGGTTCGATGATATGCCCCGTCAATGGTGATCGGCTCATACTGTGACGGTGATGATCTGTTTAATTCCTTTGACGAACGAACCGTAAGGTGGCGGGTTGCTTCCCTTTTTCATATCATCTGATTTAGACATCGGGATTCCTCACGCAGGGCGTTACCTTCGATGAAACGGCGGAAAATTTTGGCGACACCCCCGAAAACCTGACTGGAGCGGACGGCGTTTGCCGTGCTGACGAGCGTCGCCAAATCGGAGAACGGGACGCCTATGATGGTTAGGTTTTCTCGGTCTATGGGGATGGGGATGTCGCAGAGTTGGTCGTAGTTCATTTTTTAGTGTTTTCTTTTTTCTGTAACCCATACCAAAATTGTAGTTGGCAATAGTTTTTATCGCTGCTAACACTTGATTATTGCTGGAGAAAATCATGTATGTTCTCATTGACATACTGGACGAAATATTCAAGAACTCGATTCATGATGGCTTTATCTTTTACAAAAACATAAAATGCGACATCGCCACACAGTAACTTATAATCACGAGGGGGCAGCAATTCTTTCAGTTTATAAGCTTTCTTTGTCCCATTTTCGTTTTTATAGATATATAATTCTGAAATATCATAAAAATTATTTTGTTTGTGAGGGATTGCTAATTCGCCTTTGCGAATGGATAATTTTTCTTCTATATGTGTTTGTAAAGAACTTCTCGCTTCGTCATTTTGAACAAACTTGGGCACTTTATCTCGATTAATATCAGAAAATCGCTTTAAAAACTGATTATAATCAAACAATGTTTTCCAACTCGTCTTCAAAAAAGTTCTGTCCGTTAACTGGTTTAGTAATATTGGCGTGGTTGCATGAATATTCTCGTCTTTTGACCGACATAAATTAGTTGCTCTTTGTATGTAATAGTACACATCATTATCTGTAACTTTTTTATCTGCTATTGCCTCACAGCTAAATAATTCTTTTTTGTTTACAGCCTCTGGATACAAAGAAGGGTTGCTAAATAAATTATTCTCCTCTTGGTATAAAGAGAATAAGTGTGATAGACACTGAGCATATAAGTAATCAGTATAAACAACGATGTGATGATTACATACCCACATATAAAGACTATCTCTACAATCAATCAGTTTTTTTAATGAAGATAAAGCTCCTATTTTAAAACAAACATGCTTTGTTTCGGATATAGCTAAAAATGACAAAATTCTTTGTTTATCAATAAATCCGCCAACATTTCCTGTCATATAGTTGTCTCTCATCAAATAGTCCATTTTATCAACATCAAACGTTCCGTTTATCAATTCAATAATAATATTTCTATCCCAAAAGTTTCTCCAACTCTTGGCTTCGCGACCACAATACTTTGTTCCTGTAATTATTCTACAAATAAAATCCAAGTCTAATTGAATTCTCGGATTTTTTAGGCTAGAAAAAATCGAATTCAACTGCTCTCGGAAATTCTTCGCAATCACATAACATGACATCAACTCGTGTGCAGAACCTTTTTCCGTTGACGCTTTATCGACTCCAAAGGTCGATAAATTAGTTTCAATCTCTTCCTTCACATAAAACTTTTCTCCAATGTGTGATAATGGGGCATGTCCAACATCGTGTAGAAGGGCAGCGTATTGCAAGTGCATTTGGAGAAAAAGCAAGCGGTCTTCAATACTATGTTCCCTTAAGAAGTCAGAGTGTCCAAGTATATGCTCCTCGATATTTGATTTTAACTCTTTGGAAATATGGCAATAAGCGTCATTTGCCAACTTCATTACCCCTAATGAATGTTCAAATCTTGTGTGATTTGCAGACGGGAAAAGATGCCGTGCTGTCAGCTGACCAATGAACTTTAATCTTTGAAAAGATGCAGTATCGATAATTGATTCCACGTCTTGATCTATTTCAACATAACCATGTACAAGGTCAAAAATAATTTTTATTTTGTTTTCCACAACAGAAACCCCATCTTTCCTTTTCTCTACCCCCGTCAGTAGTTTTACCCCCTCCTGTTCGTCCGACTTTCTCACATTTAAGGTGTTATCCTCAATGAAACGTCGGCGAAGGTCGAAGTCGGCATCCTGAGGATGGTGAACATTTACACAGATGATATCGCCTCGGCGGCGGATGTGTCAATCAAGAGTCCAAGCAGTGAATTCGTTTTGAGATTCGCTGGTTCGCGATTCTGGTTCTGTTCTTGCGGTGACATAAGTTCCCCTTTCTTAAAAAAGATTCATCTGAAAAAACATTCTAAAATTATGGATTAAAGCGTTTCTAAAAGCAAGCAAGGAATGTGGGGCAACCTTAATCCCTCGGGGCGGCGATACGCCCTTCCTGCGCACGTCCCATAGTGCGACGTGATAACCCCCATTTTCAACCTCACGTTTCGCCATACGTTGCTCTCCCGCGTTCTTTTCAAAACGTCTCGTCATCTTTGGATTCGGTATCCCTGCGGGATGTCGGGACGCTGGATTTGTTTTTTTGGTTGACCTCCACCCATTCGGCACGGATGGCTGTGAGCGCACAAAAATCATTTGAACTCGATATGCTCATTGTGTTTTATCCTTCCCCAACAGCCAGTCCGCCACGTTCAGTTTGCGGATGCCGTCATAGACGGGGTTGAAGTCGATGTCGGTGGTTAGCAGGTACTTCGGGTTGGAGTCCCGGATCGCCCTCAGCGGCGCAAGTTCGCGCTCCAAGGTTTTCGGGTCGATCGTCGAAAACGCCACTTGGAAATAGGCGACATTCCTGTCGTGGTCAATGACCACGAAATCAATTTCCTGCCCGTTCCATTTGCCGACGTGGACGTTGACGTAGCGCCGCCGCAGTTCAAGGTACACCATGTTCTCAAGCAGATGCCCCAGATCCGCAGACTTGCCCTTTGCCAGGCGCACCTTGCGGAACCCCGTGTCCGACAGGTAATATTTGTCGAGCGTGCGCAACAAGCCCTTGCCCTTCAAATCGTAGCGAGACACCTTGTAAAACAGGTACGACTCGGTCAAATAGTCGAGGTACTGGCTCACCGTCTTGTTGTCGATGGGCATATTTTCAGCCTTGAACGCCTTGGCAATCGAACTGGGCGAAACCAGCGAGCCGATGGAATCCATCAGGAAATCAACCAGTTTCCGAAATGAAGCCTGTGCGTAAATTTCATGCCGCTGGAAGATGTCCTTTTCAATGATGGTGTCCAGAACGGATTGCAGAAACCCTTTGCTTTGCTCTTGGTCGTCGGCGCCCAAACCAACGGCGTAAGGCATCCCGCCGTCGTACTGGAAATCGAACATGCGCTCGTTCATGACCATTCCGACGGGAAGGACACCGCCTTTCGCTAAATTCCCAAAACTTTCTTTTTTTGAAAGTTTTAGGAATTTAGCCTTGGCGTCATCGTCAGGGCTAATTTGTTGCGGTTCGCCATAGAGGCGTTGAAATTCGTCATACTCGCTGTACGAGAAGGGCAGGACTTCGGTCGGGATGTACCGCCCCGTCAACAGCGTCGCTAATTCGCCGGAAAGCAGGTGGGCGTTGGAGCCGGTGATGTACACATCGCAATTCGGCTTGATGTACAGGCTGTCCACGAGACGCTGGAAGTCCGCAACATTTTGAACCTCGTCGAGGAAGATGTAATTCATCTTATCGGCGACGAGCCTGTTTTTGATGTGGGTGTGAACCTGGAAAATGTCGCCCAGCGCCAGCGTCTCCAAATCCTCAAAATTATAAAACTGGATTTGCTTGCGCGTCACGCCCTTTTGACGCAACTCGTCCGCGAACATCTGCAAGAGCGTGGACTTCCCCGCGCGACGCACCCCCGTGATGACCTTGATGACGTCCCTGTCCTTCAGGTCGCGGAGCCGTTGCATATACCGTCTGCGCTCGACAAGCCGTTTCGCTTTCATGGCGTGGGGGTTCCTTCCCTAATTTTCTGTTTTCTGTTTCGCACATTCGTCATGCCCTATCCTCCAAAACAGTTTCACACAGTATGCCACATCACCCGCCACATGGCAAACCAAAACGGTAACGCACGGCATCCTCGTTTTGCGATGCCCTTCCCTTCGTTGGATATTGGACATTCCGTCTTTGTTATCTACCCCGAAATACGTTTTGTTTTTTACATACTGGAAGTGTTTGTTTGTAGTGTTTTTTATCGGTTTTCTGTTTGCGGAGGCTATGCCCCAATTGCTATACTCCCTACATGGATACAATCAAGAAAATGGTAGTCGGAATTGTTCCGGCATGTGTCGCGCTGTTGGCGGCGGACACGTGTCTGGCTTCGGAGATATTCATTGACGTGCCCGAGATTGTCCCGGTCATGGCGCGGTTGAAGAAGGGCGAGATGTCGCGGGAGGAGGCTGTCCGCACGCTGGCGGCCGTGGCGAACGGGTACAGGGAAGCCATGGAGGAAAGCCTTTCGCCTATCGCCGGAAAAGGGCGGTGGGACGAACGCGCCATGTATTGCGGTACCGTGCTGGCGGCGATAAGCAGGCTCAAGGACAAAGCCTCGCTTCCGTTTTTTGAGGAGATGTCGCTCGCCATTTACGAGGACACTCGCAAGACGGCGATTGCGGGGTACATTGAGGTCGCCGAGCCTGTGGACGCGCTCCCGTTCATCGAACGGATTGAGCGGGATTGGCGTTACACCGAGCGCGACCGCGAGGCCGCATACCATCAACTGGCCAAATTCTTCATGGACTACAAGGCATGGAAACGGGAGCAGGAGAATTGGGGGCGGCGCGTGTCGCCCACTTCCCCCTATCCCGAACTTGCCAAGGCGGACAAGGGGAAGGTCTTCACCTTCATGCTGGAAAGGTTGCAGACAGAGCAGAACTCGGGCATCGCGCAGACGTTGGACAAACTGCTCGCGAGGCTGCTCTCCGGTTACGCGTCCAGCGTCCAGCGGGCGCAGGTCGCGGAAAGGTTTGACGACGGGAATTACGGTAGTTATTGGCTGGACGCCAGGACGGCTGTCGCCAAGACGCCGGAAAGGAGGCGCAAGGATTTTCGCGCGAAGGGCGAACTCCTCGAAGGGCGGGACGCGCGGGTATGGCAGAAACAAAAACCACCATTGCCCGACGACCCGGCCGCGCTGGCGGAACTTGCGCGGAAGGAGGCGGATGTTTGGGTGCGCCGCGCGGTGGTGCCAAAACTCGCTGACCAAGCGCTTTTGATGGCGTTGGCGGAAAACGACCCTGACCACGAGGTGCGCCGGCTGGCCGTCCTCCATCTCGCCGACCAAGCGTCCCTTGCGCGCATCGCGACGAATGACACCTACACATTGGCGATGCGCTGGGCCGCGGTGTCCCAGTTGGACGACCAGGCGCTGCTTGCGGAAATCGCCCAAAGCGACGCGGACGCGAATTTGCGTTGCGAGGCGATTTCCAGACTCGCCGACCAGCCGCTCCTTGCGCGCATCGTGCGGGATCGCGGCGAGGACAAGAGAACACGCCAATTGGCGATGCACGCGCTCACCGACCAAACGCTTTTAATGGAATTCGCAAGGAACGGCAATGAGAAATGGGAACGCCACGCAGCGGTGTATAAAATCAGCGACCTGTCATGCCTTGCTGAAATCGCAAGGGACAGTCAGGATGGTTTTATGCGCCAAGTCGCGGTGGACAAGATCAACGACCAGACGCTCCTTGAAGAGATTGCAAGAATCGCGAACAGGGACGATTGGGATTGGGCGCGTTGGAAAGCCATCGGCAAACTCACAAACCAAACGCTTCTCGCCGAACTCGCGGCAAACGACGGCGATGTTCGGGCGCGTTGCGCGGCAATCCGCAAACTGACAGACCGAACACTCCTTCAAGGTCTTGCGAAGAATGACAAAGAACCGGACGTGCGCAAGGAGGCGGCAAGCAAACTCAAGGGCTTGACGCTTTTCCCCGAGTTCGGATTCACGCCAAACGCGCACGATGCCAACGTGCGCCAGGCGGCGGTCCAAAAAATGACCGATCAGGCCCTCATCGCGAAAATCGCCCAAAAAGACACGGACATGGGAGTGCGCAGGACGGCGGTGGCAAGACTGACCGACCAAGCCCTGCTTGCCAAAATCGCGCAGAATGACAAGGGCGAACATGTGCGTGGCGCGGCGGTGGAAAGGCTGGACAACCAAACCCTCCTTGAAAAAATCGCCCAAACGGACAAGCATGAGAGTGTGCGCCGTGAGGCGGTCAAAAAATTGACCAACCAAACCCTCATCGCGGAAATCGCGGAAAACGACAAGCACGAATGGGTGCGCGGTGACGCGATGCGGATGCTGGAGGACCAAGCCGCCATCGCGTGGATCGCAAAAAGCAGCGCGAATGAGCGTGTGCGCGTCAAGGCAATAGAACGGTTGACCGACCCAGCCATCCTTGCCGACTTTGCGCAAAACGCCCAAACCGATTGGGAACGCACCACGGCAAGGAATCAAATCTATTGGATGACCTGCACATTAGACGACACCGCCCGCCTTAAAAAACTCGCGAGGAATGCCGACGCGAAAGTCTCCGGGGAGGCAAAAGCACGGCTCAAGGAATTGGAATGGCGTGACAGACCTGAAAACCAAACAAACGCCGCGCAAGATAACGCAGACCCGTGGCCGCGCCAAACGGCGGTGTATCGGTTGACCGACCAGACACGCTTGGGCGAAATCGCAACCACGGACGACGACCGCTTCGTGCGCCTTGCCGCAACCTACAAACTCCGCGACCAGAAAATCCTCGAAACATTGGCCGTCCACGACAGCGACTACTTTGTGCGTCTGGCGGCTGTATCCCAACTCACGGATCAGGCACTCCTCATGCAAATCGGGAAAAGTTCCAAAGACGAGGCCATGCTGAAGACCCTCCTTCCGCGCGTCAACGCCACCCATCAAACCTTCTTTGCGGAAATCGCAAGGCTCAACGCGCATCACAGCACCATGGACCTTGCGATATCCAGAATCACAGACCTGGCGCTTCTTGCCGAAATCGCAAACGACGATCCCCCAAACGATCACTGGTCCAAGGAAAAGGCGAGACATCGGTTAAAAATGTTGAAAGCGCAAAATAGCGGCATCCAATAGATTTGTTCCCAAACCATTGACTTGATGTTGTCATATATGGAGTGCGGCGGGGTTCCGCTTCGGGGCGCATACAGCCGCTATTGCAATATAGTGTCTATCAATAACATTGACACAGTTGGACATCTCAATGGCAAGCGTCGTAGAGACGGATGATTATCCGTCTCCGCAGGGCAATGACACGGGGAGACGGATAATCATCCGTCTCTACGCATTATCCCAAAAAAGCGCACTCCATATTGCATACCTCTCATCAAACGGCCATGTGGCAATGGCGTGCATGAATGGCGGGTGACAGGGTTTTAGAGCAGGTCTAATAAATTGCCGCGAAACCGTATTCTGGTTATTGCGTCTATAGGCTTGTTATCCGCCCGCCAATCTGTTATCGTTTTCAACGTGTTACGAAATGGAGGTTTGACCCATGAATTTCAGATTGCTTCTTGTTGTGCTTGCCGCGCGGTGTGCGTGCGCGGCCGTTGCGGCGGAGATGCCGGCGGAGGTGGCGGCGGAGTATGCGGAGACGCAGCGGGCGATCGCGGAGTCGCGCGCGTGGAACGTGGCGCGGCTGGCGCGGGAGTCGGCGACGCCGGAGGCGATGCTGTGCGCGGCGGAGCGGTGGCCGTCGGTGGTCATCCTGAAGCGCACGCAGGCGCTGGCGGCGCACCTCGGGCGCGAGGGCGTGGACGTGGGCGGGGCCGTGAAGAAACTCGCGGCGTTCGTGGCGTCGCCCGTCACGCCGGAGGAGGACAGGGCGCGTTTCGCGGAGATCGCGGCGGTGCGCCGTGCGCTGGCGTTCAAGAACCCGCTGCTGAGTTTCGACCGCATCGTGTTCCTGAAGCATGACCGCATGACGCGCGGTGAGTTGCACATGTGCGACCAGTATCTGGGCTTCAACCAGAAGAAGGGCGGGGGCGTGTTCGTGCTGGAGGGGGCGTTCGGCGATGCGCCGTCGGTGCGGCCGCTGCTGGCGGAGCCTGTGGCGAAGGGGCGGCTCGCGGGCAGGGCGCTCGGCGATGAGGGGTCGTTCGTGGGGCTGTGCCTGGACTATGACGCGTCGCGGCTGGCGTTCGCGTACACGGAGGCGGAGTGGGGCGTGCCGGAGGATGGCTGGGACTGGAAGGATCAGCCGGGGGGCGTGCAGAAAGTCGGCGGCCAGCCCAATCACGCGAAGCATTATTACTGGAAGCCGGAGGGCGCGTTCCACATTTTCAGCGTGGGCGCGGACGGCAAGAACCTCGTGCAACTGACGGACGGGATGTGGAACGACACGCACCCGTGCTTCCTGCCGAACGGGCGCATCGTGTTCGTGTCGGAGCGGCAGGCGGGGCAGACGCGGTGCAGCGCGCGCGCGTTGCCGTGCACCACGCTGCACTGCATGATGGCGGACGGCAGCGACCTCGTGAAGATGAGTTACCACGAGACGACGGAGTGGCACCCGAGCGTGGACAACGCGGGCATGATCGTCTATACGCGCTGGGACTACGTGGACCGCGACTCCGACGTGGCGCATCACCCGTGGCTGTGTTTCCCCGACGGGCGTAACCCGCAGTCGTTCCACGGCAATTACCCGCGCATCCGCGAGTCGCGCCCGTGGATGGAGATGTCCATCCGCGCCATCCCCGGCTCGCCGCTCTACATGGCCACCACCGGCATCCACCACGGCGAGGCCTACGGCTCAATCGTCACCATCGACCCGCGCATCGACGACGACCACTCGACCGGCCAGGTCAGGCGCGTCACGCCCGAGCATTTCTTCCCCGAGTCCGAGGACCTGCCCGGCCACCCCATGAAGCGCGGCACCATGACGCGCCACGCCGACTCCACCGCGCACCTCGACCCGTTCGGTGCGCCGTGGCCGCTCTCGGAGACGCACTTCCTCGCGGTGTACAGCCGCGGCAAGAAGGAACCCTACGGCATCTACCTCTGCGACATCTTCGGCAACCGCGAACTGCTCTACCGCGACAACGCAATCAGTTGCCTCGACCCCATCCCGTTCGCCCCGCGCGCCCGCCCGCCTATCCTCGAGAGCCACTCGAAACTGATGGCCGCCGACCGCGCGCCCGGCGAGCCGCGCCCGCTCATGGGCGAGGTCGCGCTCATGGACGTGTACGAGAGTCAGGAGCCGTGGCCCGAGGGCGCCGCCATCCGCTCCCTGCGCGTCGTGACCGTGTTCCCGAAAGACACCTTCGCGCAGGACGACCCCAAGGTCGGCATAGCCGAGCAGTCGCTCGCGCGCGGCGTGCTGGGAACCGTCCCCGTCGAAGCCGACGGCAGCGCGTACTTCACCCTGCCCACAGGGTGCGAGGTTTATTTTCAGGCGCTGGACGAAAACGGCCTTGCGGTGCAGACCATGCGCTCCGGCACCTACGTTCAGCCCGGCGAGCGCCTGACGTGCGTCGGGTGCCACGAGAGCAAGAAGACCTCCTCCGGCTCGCGCCGCGACGGCAAGATCCCGCTGGCCCTCGCGCGCGCACCCTCGCAGTTGCAGCCCGACGCCGAGGGTTCCTACCCCCTCACCTTCCCGCGCCTCGTGCAGCCCGTCCTCGACAAGCACTGCGTGGAGTGCCATGTCAAAGAGACCGCCGACCGCAAGGCCAAGAAGCCCGACGCGAAAGGCCCGCCCGACCTGCGCGGCGACGTGTTCGGCAAGTGGGGCTGGTCGGAGGCCTACCGCTCGCTCACCGTCAACCACGCCAAGCCCGACAGCATGGCGTGGGGCATGTGCGGCGGCAACGGCGTGGTGCAGTCGCACAACGAGCCGCAATACTCCGTCCCCGGTCAGGTCGGCGCGCGCGTCACCAAGCTCTACGCGCTGCTCTCCAAAGGGCACGGCGGCGTGAAGCTCACCCCCGAGGAGATGCGCCGCATCACCTGCTGGCTCGACTGCAACAGCGTCTTCTACGGCGACTACTACGAGATGGGCAAGCAGGCCAAGGGCGAGGTCGTCTGGTCCAAGCTCGGCGTCCCCGAAGCGTTCAGGACGGCGCGGTGAAAGAAAACGCAGATGATGGACGCAGTGGACAAAATGGGCGTAGCGGACGATATGGACAACAGCCGTGTCTATTCTGTTCATCTTGCCCACCCCGTCCACTTCGCCCACCCCGTCCACCCTTTAACCCCTAACCCTTAACCCCTTCTCACCATGAACTTCTGGAAAGACACATCGTACCCGATCATCCTCTCCTGCGCGCGCGGGATGGTGCCGCAGACCGTGGGCGAGCTCACGCGCATGGGCTACGCCATCGTTGACGCCACCGACAACATCGCCGTCGTGCGCGGCAATATGCGCGACGTGATGCGCCTGAACCTCCAGCTGCGCACCGCGCACCGCGTCCTCGTGCCGCTGCTCCGCGCCGAGTGCCGCCACCTGCGCGAGCTCTACGACGCGGCCTACAGCATCGAGTGGGAAAACCTCTTCGACGCGGACGGCTATTTCATGGTCAACTCCATCGTCAACAACGACACCGTGCGCGACACCCGCATGCCGTCACTGAAAACCAAGGACGCCGTCGCCGACCGTATGCGCAACTTCTGCGGCGGCCGCCCGGACTCGGGGCACGAGACGCACGGCGCGGCGGTGTTCCTCTACTGGCAGGGCTCGGAGGCCACGTTCTTCATCGACACCACGGGCGAGCCGCTCTCGCGCCGCGGCTACCGCAAGCTCCCGGGCGCGGCCCCGATGCAGGAGACCCTCGCGGCGGGGTGCGTGCTGGCCTCGGGCTGGGATCCCGCGACGCCGTTCGTCCTGCCCATGTGCGGCAGCGGCACCCCGGCCATCGAGGCCGCGCTCATCGCGCTCAACCGCGCGCCCGGCAGCTTCAAGAGCCACTTCGCGTTCATGGCGCTGAAGGGCTACCGCATCACCATCCCCGGCGAGCGCGCCGGAACGAGCGTGCGCCAGCGCTTCGGCGCGTCGCCCGAGCAGATATGGAAAGAGATGGTGCTGACCGCCCGCGAGCAGGAACGCAAGGAGGGCATGCCGCCCATCATCGCCACCGACATCAGCGAGGAGGCCATCGAGACCGCGCACATGAACGCCATCGCCGCAGGCGTCGCCGAGCACATCACGTTCTACGAGTGCGACTTCGCGGAGACGAAGATGCCGCCCGCGCCGGGCGTCGTATTCCTCAACCCCGAATACGGCGAGCGGCTTGGCGCGGACATGGACCTCGAGCCCGTCTATAGCCGCATCGGCGACTTCTTCAAGCAGAAATGCACGGGCTACACCGGGTGCGTGTTCACGGGCAACATGGAGATGTCGCGCAAGATCGGCCTGCGGTCACTGAAGCGCATCCCCTTTTTCAACGGCCCGCTCGACTGCCGCCTCATCATCTTCGACCTCTACGAAGGGACAGAAAACCCATGAACGCAATCTCCGTGACAATCCACGGGCAGGCGCCCGTCATGGTCTCCTCCGGGACGCTCCTGCGCGACGTGCTGCCCACCGTCAACAAAGACGGCCTGCCCGTCGTCGGCGCGATCGTCAACAACATGGTGCAGTCGCTGTGCATACCGCTCATGGCCGACGTCACCGTCAAGCCCCTGACCGCCACCGACGAGCACGGCTGGAACGTTTACCGCGCCTCCTGCTGCTTCCTCATGGCCAAGGCCGCGCACGAGCTGTTCCCCGACCTCGAATGCCGCGTGCGCAACTCCGTCGGCCCGGGCCTCTACTGCACCGTCGCCTGGCCCGACCTCCGCGAGGACGCCCTCGCCGACAACGTCGCCCGCCTCAAGGCCGCCATGCAGGAGATGGTGCGCCAAGACCTCGCCATCACCTACGAGCTCGTCACCTACGAGGCCGCCGTCAACCGCTTCCGCGACGCGCACCAGACCGACAAGCTCAACCTCCTCGCCCACCGCAACCCCCCCGCCGTCTCCCTCACCTGCTGCGGCGACTACCGCGACATCAGCCAGACCGCCCTCGTGCCGCGCACCGGCATCCTCAAGCGCTTCGACCTCGTGCCGCACGCCGAAGGCTTCGTGCTGAACATCCCCTCCTCCGCGAACCCCGGCGAACTGCTCCCCCTCCCCCCCGGCGAGCACCTCTTCGAGGTTTACCGCGAGCACATCGAGTGGGGCAAGATCGTCGGCGTCACCACCGTCGGCCAGCTCAACCAGACCATCCTCGAGAAACGCGCCGCCGACTTCGTGCAGACCATCGAGGCCCTCCACAACAAGAAGCTCGACCGCATCGCCGACCGCATCACCCAGCGCCGCCCCCCCGTGCGCCTCGTGCTGATCGCCGGCCCCTCCTCCGCCGGCAAGACCACCACCGCCAAGCGCCTCATCACCCACCTGCGCGTCAACGGCCACAACCCCATCCTCATCTCCACCGACAACTACTTCGTCGGCGACGAACTCAACCCCCGCGACAAAGACGGCAGCCTCGACTACGAGCACATCGAGGCCATGGACCTGCCCCGCCTCAACAGCGACCTCCTGCGCCTCATGGCCGGCGAGGCCGTGCGCATGCGCACCTTCGACTTCAAGCGCAAGCAGGGCCTCGACCAAGACCACGAGACCCGCCTCCCGCCCGACGGCATCATCGTCATGGAAGGCATCCACAGCCTCAATCCCCAGATGTCCGCCGACGTGCCGAAGGCGGCCAAGTTCCTCATCTACGTCAACACCCTCACCCAGCTCGGCATCGACGGCGGCAACCGCATCTCCACCGCCGACACCCGCATCATCCGCCGCATGGTGCGCGACCACCAGTTCCGCAACCGCTCCGCATTCGACACCCTGCGCCTCTGGAAATCCGTCACCCGCGGCGAGCGCCGCTGGATCTACCCCTACCAGCACCACGCCGACGCCGTGTTCAACTCCTCGCTCGACTACGAGCTCGCCGTGCTCAAGCCCATCGCCACGCTCCTGCTCAACCAGATCAAGCCCTGGCACGAGGAATACATCGAGGCCCGCCGCCTCTCCGGCCTGCTGCACAACTTCTCCTCCCTCTCCGCCGACGTCGTCCCCGGCGACTCCATCCTCCGCGAGACCATCGGCAACAGCCTGCTCGAATACTGACCGGCACATGGGGGGCGAATAGAGCCGTTTATTGCGGTGGGCATACTTAATGGGACATCCCATCCTGCGGCTCGCGGTTTGATACATAATGACTGATGTTTGATGAGAAGGACGCTGTTTAGACCTATTGCCAACAGGCATGTGACAACATCAAGTTAAAATGTTATATTTTGAACCTCGGGGCGAGGGGATGCGTTTGATAGGGCATGAGAAAACACTGTTTCATTTTATTGACCGGCATTGCCATGGGCGCACGTGCCCAGGAGGGCGCGGCGGACACGAACCTGCCGCCGATCGTGGTGACGGCGACGGCCATCTCGAAGTATCGCGTGGAGGAGACGGAGGGGGCGCGGATCCCGTTCAAGGCGGAGGAGTCGCCGCAGGTCGTGGACGTGCTGACGGAGGATTTCATCCGCGACCGCAACCCGGCGGACCTGGACAACCTGCTCCTGCTCCAGCCGGGCGTTTACACGGGCGGCAAGACGCTGCTCTCGCGCACGGCGGGGCAATACACCCTGCGCGGGCTGTCGGGCAGCCAGGTGCTGCTGAACGGTACGGTGCCGTTGTCGGCGGGCATGGGGACGTTCATGGACCCCGCGCTGATCGACCATGTGGAGATCCTCAAGGGCCCCGTGGGCGCGGTCTATGGCGGGCAGGGCGGCACGCTGGGGGCTTACGGCGCGGGCGGCTCGATCGTGGTCTATCAGAAGCGTGCGCGGGCCGACGAGACGTTCGGCAGCGCGGAGCTCAGGTCGTCGTTCTCGGAGGGCGGCGGTCAGCGCTACCGTCTGCTGGGCGACGTGAACGGCGCGGTGGCGGGTGACTCATTATGGGCGCGTCTGCCGCTGGGTATCGACATCAGCCGGCCGTTCTGGATGCAGCGCGGCTACGACTGGGGGCAGAGCTACACGCTCGCGCCGTCCATCCGCTGGGAGACCAAGGACTGGCTGCGCATGGGCGTGGATTCGAGCATCAGCCACATTGACCGGCCGGGCTATCAGGGCATCTCGATCTACAAGGGCAAGCCGCGCAAGGACAACGTCATCTGGAACGACTGGGACACCAACCACGCGCTGCCCGGCATGAGGGACAACTACCTCGCCCTCACGATCATGCCGTGGGTCGAGGCGGACGTGACCGAGTCGCTGACCCTGCGCACGGGCGGCGGCATGGCGTGGAACTTCATCGACTACGACCACCTCGGGCCCTCCAGCGGCATCCCGACCGCGCGCACGCCGTATGAGGCCAGCACGGGCGACACCACCGCGCGCGCCTACAACGCCTACCTCCACGCGACCTACAAGCTGGAGACCGGCCCCGTCACGCAGACCATCGTCAGCGGCGTGGACTGGACGCTCCAGGGGCAGCGCGGCAAAAGCTCGTTCCAGGCCGTCGCCGCGCCCAGCTACATCGACCGCAGCACGCTCGCGAAAACCGAGACCGAGGTCCAGCGGATGGGCGTCTTCCTGAACGACGCCCTCGAGTGGGGCGACCTCCGCGCCATGGTCGGCATCCGCTACGGCGGCTACCTCAGCAACGAGGGCAACACGGCCGGAACCTGGTCCCCCCGCGCGGGCGTCTCCTACCTCGTCACGCCGTGGCTCATCCCCTTCGCCAACGTGATGTGGAGTTCCTCGCCCAACTTCGGCAGCCTCGGCGAGGACGGCCGCGAGCTCACCGACTGCTGGACCGCCACCCAGTACGAGGCCGGTCTGCGCGTCGCGCCCGTCAACGACTTCTGGCTCACCGCCTCCGCCTTCCGCATCGAGCAGGACAAGACGCCGCTCAGCACCTCCGGCAGCCCCAACGGTCCCTTCGTCTCCGACGGCGAGACCGTCTCGCAAGGCATCGAGCTCTCCGCCGTCGGCAACATCCGGCGCAACTGGTCCGTCTATGCCGCCTACACCCTCATCGACTTCGAGGACAAGAACAGCGACCAGAAATACGACCGCTTCTCGCCCCACGCCGCCTCCTTCTACACCACCTACAAGCTCGAGGACACATTCCTGAGCGGCACGGTGCTCGGCTTCGGCTGCCGCTACCGCGACGGCTCCGACCAGACCCTGCGCGGGATGTACCAAGGCCCCGACTACCGCATCCGCGCGTTCACCGTCTTCGACGCATCCGTCGAGTGGCCGCTGCCCAAGTCCTGGCACCTCGGCGACGCCTCCCTCTCCTTCGCCGTCAAGAACATCCTCGACCAAGGCTACATCGAGTCCGCCCGCAACATGCAATGCTTCGTCGGCGACCCCCGCACATTCGAGCTCGCCCTGCGCTTCAAGTTCTAAAAAGCGGGTTCAGGAGGGCATCCTGTCCGACACAGGCGAGTGCCCATGAAAAATATGCAAGGGTGTGGCGCGGCAAGCAGGGCGCTAGTGTCCTGTAAAACACAGATTTCACGATGGAGGGCGAGCGTCCTCGCGAGCCGTTAGACGCATTAGCGGAGTAATGCGAACGTGAACACCGCCAGCGCGGCCGTCAGGCCGACAATGAGAAACGCATGGTTAAGGCTGGCGGTCCCGGCGGGCGCGCCCTGTGCGGGCTGCCGTTCAGGGAACAGGCGTTCCGTCCAAGCCCATGCGCCACGTCTGCTGAAAAACCTCGCAAGCGCGACGATCACCAGTATGCTGGGCAAGAAAAGCATAGCCCCTGAATAGTCGTGGAAATACCCCATCGCGAATTGACGCCCGCAGAAGCGCGCGACAATCATGACCGAGACGATGCGCAGAATGTTACAGGTGATTCCAATCGGGACGGAACAGGCGATGAGCGCCCAGCGCTGAAGCCTGTCCTTCTGGAAGAAATGCGCGAATGTCGTGCTGAACGCCACCAGCGACAATGTGATGCGTGCGCCGCTGCACGGGGGGGCAACGGTGAGCGTGAACGGCGTGTCTGACGCCCGCAGGAGCAGATCCGTCCCCGAGCGCACGAGTCCCTCCACGCTGAGACTATTGAAGATGCCCGCCGCCGCCGCCGCCGAGAATGTCCGCAACTGGAGCATGAAAACGTCCAGATAGACACCGATCGGGACAGTAAACAGGAAGAGCCACGCGGGGAACAGCATCAGCCGCCCGACACCCTCACCCCAGTACGCATACGGGACCGCCCATGTCAGCCCGATCAGGGAAAGCTGGCGGATACGCTCATGCCCCCCGTTTGCGCCGACCCACGCCATCGCGAGAAAAAGGACAACCCAGCCGAAGCCGCGCCACGACGGCATCCCCGCCGCCGGCCGGAAATTCCTGCGGCTCTGATAAATGGCAAAAAAGCTGACGAGCGGGGTCCACGCGAACACCGTATCTTCAAGAGGGTCAATGAAACGCGCCACAGCCCACGCGAACACCCCCCGATAGTGGCACCACCCTGCCACGGCAAGGACTGCCAGCAGGGACCAGCGCACGACCACAAAAAGAGCGTTGGACGCCGCCTCGGCCCCCTCCCTTTTCCTTTTTTTCTTCAAGGCAATCCTGGCGCTACTCGTGCGCCTGTTCGGCGATGGCGTCGTCCACCGACATATTGGTGTACACGTCCTGCACGTCGTCGTGGTCTTCGAGCATGGAGACGAATTTGTTGACGGCCTTGGCCACGGAGAGGTCCGAGACCGGCACCAGCTGCACAGCCACCAGGCCGACCTGCGAGTTCTCCTGGTCGAACGCGATGCTGGCCGCCTCCAGCGCGGCGCAGACTTCCGCGAACGCGCTCGGCTGGGTCGTGACGGTGAAGCCGCCCTCCTCCGTAATCATGTCGTCCGCGCCCGCGCCCAGCACGACCTCCATCAGCCCGTCCTCGGTCAGGCCGTCGGTCGCGGGGACCATGATGGTGCCCTTGCGCTCGAAGCCGCGCGAGACCGCGCCCAGGCCCGCGAAGTCGGAGTTGTTCTTCTTGAAGATGTTGCGCACCTCGGCCGCGGCGCGGTTCTTGTTGTCCGTCAGCACTTTCACGACGAGGCCCACGCCGCCCTGCGCGTAACCCTCGTAGGTGATTTCCTCAAGGATGTCCGCCGCCAGCTCGCCCGTGCCCTTTTTGATGGCGCGGTCGATGTTGTCGTTCGGCATGTTCACGGATTTCGCTTTCGCCATGAGCGTGCGCAACGTCGGGTTGTTCCCGGGGTCGCCGCCGCCGGCTTTCGCCACGATCGTCATCTCCTTGGCGATTTTCGAGAACACCTTGCCGCGCTTGGCATCCGCCGCGCCCTTCTTGTGTTTAATGGTTGCCCACTTGCTATGACCGCTCATCGTATCCCTCTTCGTTTCGCGCACCTTGCGGTGCGGCTGTTCTTACACTCCCACCGCGCCTTCGCCGGCCTGCATGGTCTGCCCCAGCAGGCCGTCCGGCGCGTCGCCTTCAAAATCCTGTATCCATCCGTTTTCGAACCCAAGCTCCTCGGCCGCGCCCGTCAGCCGCGCGTACTCGTCCGCGCGGATCCTGCGGCGCCACCCGTCCATCTCCAGCGCGCGGTGCACCGGCGTGTACTGCGCCATCACGCTGACATGCACGCCCGTGCCGATCTCCGCCGCCAGCCACGCGAGGTTCGCGACCGCCTCATCCACGCGCCCCGGCAACGCCAGTATGCGGCAGATCACGCCGCGCACCGCGATGCCCTCCGCGTCCGTCTGCAACGCGCCCAAGCGGTTCCAGAACCACGTGAGCGTCTGCCGCGACGCCTCGACATAATCCCTCGCGCCGGAGCCCTCCGCGGCCGTCTCCGGCGATGCGTAGCGCAGGTCCACCAGCGCCACGTCGATCAGGTCCGCGAACGCATCCAAAACCTTCGGCGACTCAAAACCCGATGTATTATACACAAACGGTAGGGCGTTGCCAACCTGAATCAGCGGCCCGGCCGCTTCTTTTATTTGCGGTAGCCAAGGGGTCGGCGACACGAGGTTCCAGTTGTGGCAGCCCTTCTTGGCAAGCCCCCGGAAAATCTCGCGCAGGCCCTCGGCGGTGAGATCCTCGCCCAGCCCACCCTGGCTCCACGGGTGGTTCTGGCAATACACGCACCGCATCGTGCAATGCGAGAAGAAGACCGTCCCCGACCCGCGCGTGCCGCTGACCGGCGGCTCCTCGCCGAAGTGCGGCCCGTAGCGGAACACGCGCGGCGCGGCGCCCGCCCCGCAATACCCCGTCTGCCCGGCAGCGCGGTCCGTCCCGCACCGCCTCGGGCAGAGTTCGCACGCGCTCAAAAACTTTTCGCTCATTTGCACGGGAATAATGATAGGCGGTTTTTGAGGGGAAGGCAAGCTTTTCGGGATGGGCGGCGCCCCGCGGAACGTTCTGAAAACCTACTTCATTCCGTCGCGGATGCGCGTCATGCGCGCGAGGCTGTCCAGCATCCCGCCCTCGCGGTTGCGCAAGCGCCAGATGTCCGGGAACCTCTCAATGAGGGCATCCATCGCGATCCGCAGGTCACGCAGGAGATCGGGGTCGCATCGTGTCTCATCGCCGAGTAGCAGCAACCCCTTCGCGATAGCCGTGTGCATCATGGAAAAGGCATACTGCGTTTCCAGCTCGAGGATGGATCCGGTGCCGGGGATGGACTCTTCGATATACGCAAGGACTTTTAACGAGTCTTCTAAGGCTTCGACGGTGACCCCTTGCGCGACGGGGCGCGTCATGGGCTTGGTGAAGATGTGGTAGAGTTCCGTGCTGTTGGCGTGGAGGGCGCCGGTGAGGAGGTACATCTTTCCGAGGGCGGAGATTTCCGCGCCCATGCCGCCGGTGAGGTGGATGTCCGATATCTCGTGCCACGGCGCGGCGCGGTTGGTTTCAAGGCACCAGCTGAGCCCCGCCGCGACGGTGAAGCCGGGGAAGCTCAGCCCCAGCGGGTGCCAGTGGCCGCCGTCGCCCCAGTCGCAGACGAGCAGACCGGCGGCGCGGTGCTTCAGGCCGTTCTCGGCGGCGGAGAGGATGTTGGCGAACATATTGCCGGTGCGGCCGCCGAGGCTGTTCCAGGAGGAGGTTCCGGGGCAGACCCAGAAGGGGATGCCGGCGGCGGCGAAGCGCGCGCCGTGCGCATCGAAGGGGTGGTCGGCCTCGTAGCCCCACTCCAGCGCGAGCGCGTCCTTCGGGACCTCGGGGATGAGCTCGGGGTGGTTGTTGATGATGTCGCCCCAGAACGCCATGCGGAAACCGCGCGCGGCGGTCATCTCGTGCAGGCGCAGGAGGAAGTCGAGATAGACGCGGCCTTCGCCCTTCTGCTCGATGGCCTCGCGGGAGCGCCCGTTGCCGCGCAGGTCGAAGGGTTCGTCACACCCGACGTTGAAGAGGCGCGAGGTGAAGTTCGGGAGCAGCTCGTCGTAGAGGCCGTTGAGGAAATCAAACGTGCGCGGGTCGGTGGGGCAGAGGGTGGTGGGCCGTTCCCAGACGCCGCCCCACGGGAGGGGCGCGCCGCCCTGCGGGAGCTCGGCGAGGTGGGCGTACTGCGGCAGTTTCAGCCAGCGTTCCATGTGGCCGAGGGAGTTCTGGTTCGGGGCGAGCTCGATGCAGCGTTCGGCGCAGTGGGCGTCGAGGGCGCGAACCTCCGCCGGGGTGAGCGGCGAGGCGTCCTTCCAGACGTCGCTGTGCTTGGCGTAGGCGAACGTGTGCTCGGTGTAGAGTTGGAGGTGGTTGAACTTCATCTCCGCGAGGCGGTCGATGAGCCACAGGAGGGTCTCCATGGTGGGGACTTTGTCGCGGCTGATGTCGAGCATCACGCCGCGCGTGGGGAAGTCCGGCCAGTCCTCGATGTCGCAGCAGGGGAGCGCGCCGCCCTCAGAGGCCGTGACGATCCGCACGAGGGTCACGGCGGCGTAGAACAGGCCGGCACTGTCGTGGGCCTGCGCGACGATGCCGCCTGGGGCGATTCTCATGCGGTAGGACTGCTCGGGGGCGGAGCAATCCGCAATGCGGAAGTAAACAGGGCCGGGGGCGGCAGAGCGGCGGATCGTGGCGCGGAGGGACTTCTCCAGATACCTGCTCGCCGGAACGGTCATGGCGTAGTCCCCTGCGACGAGGATTTCAGGGCGCTCCGCCAGGGTATATTGGCCGGGACGCTGCGTGACTCGCCGCGGGACTGGGAAGGTGTCCGGGAAAGGGCGCATGGTCAGTCCACGTACAGATCCGGGAGGGGGGCGACGGTCTCGAAGATTTTAGGTGCCTGGCCCGTGGCGGGCTTCGAGCCGGTCATGGTGAACAGCAGGCCGATCCCCGCCACCATGCAGACGAGCAGGACGACGCCCCCGATGATGAACACGGTCCGGTGCTGCTTGAACATCGTGTCGGGGAGCGAGTCGCCGAGCGCGGTCGCTTTCAGGTGGTTGATGCCCTCCATGAACTTCCTCATGCGGTCGTGGCGGCGCTGGGAGGCGACGGCGTTTTTCTCTTCGACCTCCGGGACGGGCCGTTGACTCTGGTGCTTGTCCATGTCGAAGATGCGCCCCTGCGGCCGCCTCTCCGTTTTCCGGCGCGGCACAGGCTCGGCCGCGTCCGCCTGTGACGCGTCAGCGGCGGCCTGCGGCCTGAACAGGTCGGGCTCGCCGGAGGGATCTGCGAACGGCTCTTCCGGCTCCAGCACAAGCACGGGCTTGGGGCGCGCAGTGTCGTCGCGCACGTCCTGCGCGGCGACGGGCGCGTCGTCAAGGGGCGCGGGTTCCGCGAACGCCTCTTCCGCATCCGGCGCGGCGCTCTCGATGGCGCGGACGGACGGGCGGGCGGGCGCCTCGGGGCGTTGCGCGGCGTCCGAGACCGTGCGCGTGAGCGGCGCGTCCGGCGCGGGCGCCTCGGCAGTGTCCTCGAACGCGCGTTTGCCGACGACCGGCGGGCGCTTGCCCGTGTACAGGTCCATGAACTCGCGGATGAGCGGGCCGGGGTCCAGCTCGAGAAATTCCGCGTAGAGCTTGATGAAGCCCCGGCCGTAGATGGGCGCGGCGATGCGGTGGCAGTCCTCGCGCTCCAGATCCTCGATGACCTGCACCTTCATGTGCGTACTCTCCGCGACGGCCGAGAGGCTCAGCCCCTTCTGTTCGCGCGCTGTTTTCAATATCTCGCCAAAAGCCATGGTATCCCTCCTGAAAGCGCAAAAGTATAGCGGAAGTCAAAACGAAAATCAATCCCCATCCGGCGGCTTATAAGATATTCCAATTCCTCTTGAAAAGCATACGCCCTTTAGGATATGATATGACTTTTCAAACAGGAGGGTGTCATGTCTGTTCCATTTAAAGTTGATTTGAGTAATCGTGTGGCGGTGGTCACGGGCGGCGGCGGCGTGCTGTGCGGCGCGTTCGCGAAGGCGCTGGCGGAGTGCGGCGCGGCGGTGGCGGTGGCGGACCTCAAGCTCGAGGCCGCGCAGCGGGTGGTGGACGAGATCGCCGCCAGCGGCGGCAAGGCGCTGGCGGTCGCGTGTAACGTGCTGGACAAGGCGAGCCTCGAAAGCGCGAACGCCGAAATCGAGGCGGCGCTCGGGCCGGTCTCGATCCTCATCAACGGCGCGGGCGGCAACCACCCCAAGGGCACCACCGCCATGGAGTACCTCAACCCCGACGACCTGCTCAACGAGGCCCGCGACTTCGTGACGTTCTACGACCTCGACCCGAAGGGCATCGAGTTCGTGTTCAACCTCAACTTCATCGGCACCCTGCTGCCGACGCAGGCCTTCACGCGGCAGATGGCGCGGAACCGCGCGGGCGTCATCATCAACGTCTCGTCGATGAACGCCTTCCGACCGCTCACGAAGATCCCGGCCTACAGCGCGGCCAAGGCCGCGGTGAGCAACTTCACCCAATGGATGGCGGTGCACCTGTCCAAGGCCGGCATCCGCGTGAACGCCATCGCGCCGGGCTTCTTCCTGACCGACCAGAACCGCGCCCTGCTGACCAACCCCGACGGCTCGCTCACGCCGCGCTCGGACAAGATTCTCGCGCATACGCCCATGGGCAAGTTCGGCGAGCCGGGCGACCTGCTCGGCGCGTTGCTCTGGCTCGTCTCCGACAAGGCCGCCGGGTTCGTCACCGGCGTCGTCGTCCCCGTTGACGGCGGCTTCGCCGCCTACAGCGGGGTCTAGCGTCCTGTAAAACACAGATGCATTTTTAGTCCGCAGCTTCCACAACCTCAATCTCCGGCGAGATGAATTCGCGCAGGCGCGCTTGGATGAAATCCTGCCGCGTGAACGCGGCGGAGGCGCACCCGGCGCACATACCGCGAAACGCGATGGTCACCGTGTCGCCCTCGATGTCGATTAGCTCGATGTCGCCGCCGTCGCGGCGGAGGTGCGGGCGTATCTCGCGCTCGATGATTTCCTCGATCAGCTTCATCTTCTGGATGTTGGAAAGCCTCCTCTGCGGCGGCGCGGCGGCGGACTTTTCCGTACGCGCCTGCCGGACGGCGTCAATCAGGTTCTGCACGGCCTCCCGGCACATTCCGCACCCGCCGCCGGCCTTGCAGTAGTTCGTGACTTTGTCCACGGTGTCCAGACCGTTCTCGGTAGCGACCCTGCGAATCTCGTTCTCCGAGACACCGAAGCAGGTGCACACGATATGATCCTCCAGGTTCTTGACGATGACCTCACCTGTGCGGTAGTTGTGGATGGCCGCCTCGAGCGCCTCGCGCCCCATGACGGAGCAGTGCATCTTCTGGTCAGGCAGCCCGCCGAGGAAATCGGCGATGTCCTTGTTGGTGATGCGCTGCGCCTCCTCGATGGTCTTGCCGATAAGCATCTCCGTGAGCGCGGACGATGACGCGATCGCGCTCGCGCACCCGAACGTCTGGAATTTCACGTCGCAGATGCGCTTGTCCGGCCCGAGCTTGAACATGAGCGTCAACGCATCGCCGCACGCGAGCGATCCGACCGTGCCGGTGCCGTCGGGGTTCTCAATCTTCCCGACGTTCCGCGGGTTCCTGAAATGCTCCATCACTTTCTCGCTGTAATCCCACATGCGGATAATCCTCCGTTTTCCTTGAACCGCAGATAACGCAGATTTCACAGATTGAAAAAATCCTGTAAAATCCTGTTAATCCTGTCTAAAATAAACCTCCGTTTTTATTACACAGAGTTTCACAGAGGAGTCACAGAGGCACACAGAGTTTTGGAAAAAATTCTCTGTGACTCTTTGTGGTATCTCTGTGGTTCTCTGTGCAACATTTATTCGCCCGTTTTCTTTCGCCACAAAGGACGCTATTCTTGTGCCTATCGTGAAAACCATTGCGTCTATTGTGGTGAAAATTCATCCGCATCCCTCATTCCCCTGCCATGGCCTGATTCCTCATTTCAAATTCCTGATTCCTAATTCCCCTAGTAGTACCGCTTGGTGAAATGCGACGGCCTATGCCTATGGATTTTAGCATTCGTTTTTTCGAGTCTCAGGTAATACCATGCGTATCCGAAGTCGGCGTTCGAGAACTGGCTGACGCGGTTGTTGGCGAGGTGCTCCTGATTGCGCTTGATGATGGCATCGCCCGTCTCCTTGACGGCCTCGGCGAGGAGGTCGGCGGCGGACTCAATGCGTTTGCGCTGGATGAGAATCCAGGCGAGCAGGGAGTAGAGGACGTTTTTTTCACTGCGGTAAACCCTGCCAATGTGTTGCCGGAAGAACATCCTGATGTCGTCGGTCTCGGCTTTGAGCATGTACATTCGGGTAATCTTGATTTCCATCTGTATGTGGCGATAGACGCGCACATCAGCGAACAGCGCGTCAACTTTCTTGAAGTCCTTGTCAACATTGCTTGCCCAATAGAGCCTGATAAGCTGGGCCGAGATTTGATGCTTCGCAGACGGAATCCAAGGGATGACGCGCTTGAGCTTGATGAATGCGGCAATAGCCTGATTGACATCCTCATACCAATTATCTATAGCATTTCCTCGCAATGCGGAGGTTTGTTGTTGCGGCTTCTTCTGATTTTCGCACAAGTCGTCCATAATGTCTCGATCCCTTTTGTCAAGCCACCGATGGAGCAGGCGGGAAATCTGCCGTTGCCCGACGATGAACACGAGCAAAGCCAAGGGGATAGACCATCCCCAGTGTATCACGCCCGTCACCGCCAGCGCGAATCCCGCAAGCAGGCCCAACACAGCATTTAAAATCAACAGTCTCATTTCACTTCTCCTTTCCGTTTCGCCTGCTGGATACGGGACCTCATGCCCGCGGGATTCGCCATCCGCCACTAGTAGTGCCGCTTGGCAAACGGCGACTGGCGCTGGGTCTTGACCTTGGGTTGCTCGAGGTGCAGGGCGTACCACTCCTCGCCGAGGGCGGCGTTGGTGAACTGGTTGAGGCGGTTGTTGGCGAGGGCGGCGAGGTTGCTTTTGACGACGTCGCTCTCCATCTTCTTGCTGGCCTCGAGCAGGACTTTGTTGGCCTCGCCGGGGTCGTTGCGCTGGACGAGTATCCACGCGAAGAGCGAGTACAGGAGCGCGCCCTGGCCGTAGCGGGTCTTGGCGGCCTGCTTGCGGAAGAATTTCTCGATGTCGGCGGTGGGGGCGTTGAGCATGTGCATGCGGGCGATCTTGAGCGTGGCCATCATGGGCTCGACGTAGAGGGCGGAGGGGAGCAGTTCGTCCACACGCCGGAAGTCCTTCACGGACCAGTAGAGCTGGATGCGCAGGGTCGCGATCTGGCGGTGCATCAGGAACATCCAGCGGTTGTAGCGCTCGAGCCTGGCGGAGGCGGCCAGCGCCTGCTCGACGATGCGCTTCTGGTCGCGCTCAATCTCGGTCTGCGCCTGCTTGAGGCTGCCGGGCGGGCGCATCTGCCACATGTGGACTTTCTGCTGCATCCGCTTCTGCCCTTCGGTCATGATGACCTGCACGGCGGTCATGTCGTTCTTGATGCGGCGGCTGAGCAGCCAGGCGGCGAGGCCTTGCCCCGCGACGAACACGAGCAGCCCCCAGAGGATCGACCACCCCCAGTGCGATGCCTTGGTGGCCGTGAAGACGACCGCGACCAGCACCCCGAACACACCATTCAAAATCAGCGTCAACATCTGCATCTCCTTTTCGATAATCGGGCGACCGCGCGCCCGGCTTTGTTCATCCTTGCCTTTGTCAGGCGAAAGGAGTATCATTGTCTTAAATCGCATCGATAAAGACAAGCATGGAATGGATGAAATGAAAACTTTGGCATTGCGGCTTCACGGCAAGGACGACCTCCGCCTCGAGCGTTTCGCGCTCCCGGAGATTACGGATGACGAGATCCTCGCGGACATCGTCACGAACAGCATCTGCATGTCGGACTATAAGGCGACGATCCAGGGCGCGGCGCACAAGCGCGTGCCGGACGATGTCGCGCAGAACCCCGTCATCCTCGGCCACGAGTTCTGCGGCAAGCTGCTGGAGGTCGGCAAAAACTGGCAGCACAAATTCCGCGCGGGGCAGAAGTACGGCGTGCAGCCGCAGCTGAACATCCCCGGCCGCGAGCACTGGGCGCCGGGCTACTCGTTCCGCTGGATCGGCGGCAACGCCACGCGCATCATCATCCCGCGCGAGGTGCTGGAGCTCGACTGCCTGCTGACCTACGACGGCGACGCCTACTACAAGTCCTCCATCGCCGAGCCGGTGTCGTGCATCGTGGGCGCGTTCCGTTGCAGCTACCACTTCAAGGCCGGCGAGTACGCCCACCAGATGGGCATCAAAAACGGCGGCACGATGGCCATCCTCGCGGGCGCGGGACCCATGGGGCTGAGCGCGATCGACCTCGCGCTCCACGGCCCGGAGCACCGCCCCGGGCGCCTCGTCATCACCGACGTTGACCAGACGCGCCTCGACCGCGCCGCGCAGATTTTCCCCGTCGCCCACGCGCGGGACTGCGGCGTGGAACTCATCTACCTCAACACCTCCGGCATGGGCGACCCCGTGCCACGCATCAAGGCGGTCAACGGCGGCAACGGCTTCAACGACGTGATGGTGTTCGCGCCCGTCCCCGCGCTCATCGAGCAAGGCTCCGCGCTGCTCGACTTCCTCGGCTGCCTCAACTTCTTCGCCGGGCCCGCGCATCAGGACTTCAAGGCGGCGGTGAATTTCTACGATGTCCACTACATGGGGCATCACATCGTCGGCTCGTCGGGCGGGAACACCAAGGACTTGCAGGACTCGATGGACTACGCGGCGCAAGGGCTCGTCACGCCCTCGGTGATGATCACGCACGTCGGCGGCATCGACTCCGTTGCGGACGCGACCAAGACCCTCACGCAAGTGCCGGGCGGCAAGCGGCTGGTCTATACGCACGTGTCCATGCCCATGACCGCGATCACCGACTTTCCCGCGCTCGGCCAGCGCGACCCCTACTTCGCCGCGCTCGCCGACATCTGCGCCCGCAACAACGGCCTCTGGTGCTCCGAGGCGGAGGAGTACGTTTTGAAGAACGCACCGAGGCTGGAGGAGGATTCCGGGAGCGCAGGGCTTCCGCCCTGCCAATATTAACGATGCAGGGCGGAAGCCCTGCGCTCCCGGCGCTATGCGCTCCCGGCATTTGCGCTCCCGGACAACACGGCACAGGGGGCGGCGGCATAAAGGGGACGAAGGGGACAGAGGGGCACAAACCCCTTCTTGACCTCCGTGCACCATTGGGGTAATATATTTGTTTTTAGGGAATCATGGGAGGATTAAAATGAAAAAAGATGGACGTGATCAATTGCTTGAACGTGTCAGCGAGACCGGGGGGGACGTCGCCAGCAAAGCCGGGGCGCCGCGCAAGCCCTCGAAACCTGCGGTGCTGGTGGCACCCGCCCGTAAGCGCATATTCCCAATCCCGGGGCTGCCGATCGTCAAGATCATTGATATGAGGGCTGTATTGAAATAAACGACCGCCCAAGTTAAATGCGCTGCGCGGCATAAAGGGGGACGGAGGGGACCTAAGGGACACAGGGGTAAAACACTTTCGTCTCCTTCGTCCCCTCTGTCTCCTTCGTCCCTTCCAGCAGGGCAAAAAACCCCTCTTGACCTCCGTGCGGCATTGGGGTAACATATTTGTTTTTGGAAATCATGGGAGGATCGGGAAATGAAGAAAGACGGGAACGCATTCATCATCAGCGTTGAGTCCATCCGTGAAACCTTGATGCTTTTGAACAAACGGCCCAACGTCAAACGGTGAATGCAATTTTTATCAAACGAAAGGAGAGATCATGTTACCTGACTTGCAAGCGAGCATATTGTGCGATGACGTGCGCCAGGAGCGCAACGGGAAGTTCATGCTGATCGGGATTTTCGACGGGCTCGCGCACCCGTCGAACCAGCCGGTCTGCCCGCGCATCTGCCTGGTGAACCGCTGGTGCATGGGCGAGGGCGAGTTCACGCAGAAGTCGCGCATCATGGCGCCGGACCGCGTGACCGTCGTGGCGGAGGGCCAGCCCGTGCCGATCAAGTTGTCGAACGACCAGCAGGTCGCGACGACCGTCGAGGTGTTCATCAATCTGGCATTTCATCAGGAGGGGACTCACTGGGTGGAAGTCCTCCTGGATCAGCAGCTGCGTATGCGCTATCCGCTTCATGTGCGGAAACTGGCGCCCCAGAAGCATCCCGGCCAGCCGCCGCCCCATACGCCATAGCCGGGTCGGCGAGGCTTGCCAGCATCATGAGTTGGCAAGCCCGCTCCCACGGCTCTGACTTCAGGCGGTGGATCTGCGCGGACAACGAGAGGCGCGGCATATCGCTTTCCGCGGCGTGCGCGTCGAGCCTGTCGCGGGTCTGCTGGAGCGCGTCGATCCATAGCCGCGTGATGAGGCCCTTGGCCGCGTCGAGCGGCGTGCGCTCGCGCGCACTCATCATCTTCTGCTTGTTCGCGATGATGTTGCCGAGGAGGGTCTGCCACTCGGGCTCGACGGTTGCGCCGAGCCCCGCCACTTTGTCGCCGCCGTCCCTGTGCTGCCCCATCACCGCGCTCATCACGGCGCGCGTGAACGTGTGCCGCAGCAGTTCCGGCGGCAGGTGTTTTTCCACGAGCGCCAGCACCTCCGCGTCATGCTCATGCTCCACGAGGAACTCGCACAGCAGGAACTCCGTGCGCGACGGCGGCTCCGGCGGCGGCGGCGCGTCGAGGTCGGGCGGCGCATCCTCCTCGGGGGCGAAATCATCCGGCGGCGGCTCCTCGGCCTTGAAACTCGCCCTGTACGCCGCCTGTTGGCGCTGGTGCTCGCGGTGGCGCTCCAAATCCTCCTCGAACGCCGAGAGCGGCAGGTGCAGCAGGCGCGCCGCCTCCTCCGTCAGATGCGAGCGCTGCACCGCGCTGGAGCAGGCGGCCAGCATCTCGATCACGCCGCGCGAGACACGGTTGAGCGCGTCGATGCTGTCGGGGTTCGCCTCCGCCTTGCGCAGGGCCGCGACCTGAAACTGCGTGATGGACACCGCGTTTTCGAGCAGGTCGCGGAACGCCGCCGCGCCCTGCTTGCGCAGGAGGGAGTCCGGGTCCTCGCCCTCGGGCATCTGCGCCACGCGCACGGGGATCTCCGCCGCGAGGAACAGCGCACCCGTGCGCAACGCGGCCTTGCCCCCGGCCGCGTCGCCGTCGAACGCCAGCACCACGCTGTCCGCGTGCCGCTTCAGCAGCGCGACGTGCTCCTCCGTGAAGGCCGTACCCTGCGCGGCCACGGCCGTCTCGAGGCCGCACGCATGGCAGCGGATCACGTCGATCTGCCCCTCGCAGATAATGGCCTCGCGGCGCGGGTGCTTCACGATTTTCGCGGCGGCCTTGTCGAGCGCGTACAGCACGCGGCTCTTGATGAAGATGTCGGTCTCCGGGCTGTTGACGTATTTCGCGGGGTGCGCCTTGGGGTCGAGGACGCGGCCGCTGAACGCCACCACGCGCCCCTGCCGGTCGCAGACGGGGAACATCAGGCGGCCCGAGAAGCGGTGGTAGAAATCATCCGGCCGGCTGGCGTCGCGCGGCGGCACCAGCGCCCCGGCGGCGACGAGCAGGTCGGTGCCGTAGCCGTACTTCTCCCCCCACTTCACGAGCGCGTCGCGCGGCCGCGCCGGGGCGTAGCCGATGCCGAATGCCTTGACGGTGTCATCCGAAAGCCCGCGGTCGGCGAGGTACTTCCGCGCGGTCTCCGCCGCGCGCGTCTCGCGGAGGCAACGCTGATAAAACGCGGCGAGTTCCGCATGGAGCGCGTAGAGCCGGTTGCGGACCTGCGCGGTGTCGTCCACATTCTCTTTGAGCGCCACCCCGGCGCGGTCGGCCAGCAGGCGCACCGCGTCCATGAACGCCAGGCCGTCCAGTTTCATCAGGAACGTGAAGACGTCGCCGTCCTCCCCGCACCCGAAGCAATGGTAGCGCTGGCGCGCGGGGTTGACATGGAACGAGGGCGTCTTCTCGCCGTGGAACGGGCAGCAGCCCTTGTAGGACGCGCCCGCGCGTTTGAGCGCGACCCTCGCCCCGATAAACTCAACGATGTCAACCCGCGCGCGGATTTCATCGAGCGCCGAATCTGTGAATTTCCCCGCCATAGATGCGGAAGCGATAATACCACGGGGACACGCGGCGGGTCAAGGGGCTAGTGTCCTGTAAAACACATTTTGCGTGGCGTGTCCGTATGGCGTGCGGCGGCAAGTGGAATTCCCATACGGAAAAAATAACAGAAAGGGGCTTGCGTATGGCGGGGGAGATTTGGTATTGTGGTTCCCACTTTGCGCCCATCGTCTATCGGTTAGGACACCAGGTTTTCATCCTAGTAAGCGGAGTTCGACTCTCCGTGGGCGCGCCACCCCCTTCCCGCCCCCCCTTTCTTAAAAATGCGCTTGGCGTGCGCGGAGTGCTTGAATTATGCCGGGCGTTGGTGTATATTAAACCCTTTTAGGCTTTTGGGAGTTTGCATTTTATGGAGTATGTGATTCTTTTTGTCAGCGCGATCCTGGTGAACAATTTTGTGCTGAGCCGGTTCTTGGGCATCTGCCCGTTCCTCGGCGTGTCGAAGCGGATGTCAACGGCGCTGGGGATGTCGGGCGCGGTGATGTTCGTCATGACGATCGCGGCGGCGGTGACGTGGCTGATACAGACGTTCCTGCTCGTGCCGCTGGGGCTGGACGGCTTCCTCCAGACGCTGTCGTTCATCCTGGTCATCGCGTCGCTGGTGCAGCTGATAGACATCGTGATGAAGCGCTTCGCCCCGCCGCTCCACGCGGCGCTGGGCATTTACCTGCCGCTCATCACGACGAACTGCGCGGTGCTGGGCGCGGCGGTCATCAACATGAAGTCGGGCCACGGGTTCTTCAAGTCGGTGCTGTTCGCGTTTGCGGCGGCGATCGGGTTCGCGCTGGCGCTGCTCATCTTCGCGGGGCTGCGCGAGCGCATCGAGCGGGCGGACCCGCCGCGCTGCTTCAAGGGCGTCGCAATCTCGCTCATCACGGCGGGGCTCCTGAGCCTCGCGTTCATGGGCTTCAGCGGGCTCGTCAAATAAGGTGCTCTTCATTATGGATCCTGTCATCACATCTGTTTTGGTCCCGACGCTGTGCGTCGGCGGCTGCGGGCTGGCCAGCGCGGTGGCGCTGGGGATCGCGGATAAGTTCCTGAGCGTGCCGGAGGACCCGCGCGTGCAGGCCGTGCTGGCGGCGCTGCCGGGCGCGAACTGCGGCGGGTGCGGCTTCGCGGGGTGCGCGGATTACGCGAGCGCGATTGTGCTGCATGGCGCGGAGGCGAGCCTGTGCGCACCGGCCGGGAGCGCGGGCGCGGCCGCGATTGCGCAAGTCATGGGGCAGGCGCCGGGCGCGGCCGCGGAGCGGAAGGTCGCGCTGGTGCTGTGCTGCGGCGATGAGACGGAAGCGGTGCGCCGCGCGCATTACAACGGCATCACGGATTGCGCGGCGGCGCATGCCACGGCCGGCGGCGACAAGGCCTGCGCCTACGGCTGCCTCGGGTACGGGTCGTGCGCACGGGTGTGCCCCGTGAACGCGGTGCGCGTCGAGAAGGGCATCGCGGCCATCGACAAGGAGGCATGCATCGCGTGCGGCAAGTGCGTGAAGGTGTGCCCGCGCAAGCTGGTGAAGCTCGTGCCGGCCTCGGCGCAGATCCATGTGCTGTGCAGCTCGAAGGACAAGGGCCCGGCCGTGAAGAAGGTGTGCGGCACGGGGTGCATCGGGTGCCACATGTGCGCCAAGAAGGCGGGGGATGCGATCGTGATGGACGGCTCGCTCGCGGTCGTGGATTACGCCAAGGAATTGAAGGACACGGAAATCATCGCCAAGTGTCCGGGGCATTGCATCAGGAAGGCATGATTTAGGCATTATGAAAACCACATCCTCACCGTTCGTTTTTTCTGGCGGCATCCACCCTGCTTACCACAAGGGGCTCTCGGCGGGGGAGCCGATCCGCGCAATCGATCTGCCGCCCCATCTGGCCGTGCCGATGTCGCAGCACTTGGGCGCGCCGGCAAGGCCCGTCGTGAAGCACGGCGACCATGTGAAGCGGAACCAGCTCATCGGCGAGGCGGCCGGGGTCATCTCCGCGCCCGTCCATGCGCCGGTGGCGGGCAAGGTCACGGGCATCGGGCATACCGCCGTCACGGCCGCGGGGCGCACCTGCGAGGCGGTCATCATCGAGCCGCACACGCCTGCGGATGCGGAGACGCTCGCGCCCATCGCGGACTGGCCGCGCGCGGACAAGGCCGCGCTGCTGGCCCGCGTCGGCGAGGCCGGCATCGTGGGCATGGGCGGCGCGGGGTTCCCGACCAAGGTCAAGCTCTCGCCCCCGGCCGGGAAACCCATCGACACGCTCATCCTCAACGGCGCCGAGTGCGAGCCGTACCTCACCTCCGACCACCGCATGATGCTGGAGCGCGCCGAGGGCATCCGCATCGGCGCGGAAATCATCCGCGCCGTCCTCGGCGCGAAGGCCGTGCGCGTCGCGATTGAGGACAACAAGCCCGACGCCATCGCCGCCATGGAGAAGGCGTTCGCGGGCATGGCCGGGGATGTCGCGATCTTTGTGCTGGCGACGAGCTACCCGCAGGGCGCGGAGAAGCAGCAGATTTATTCCGTCACCGGGCGCGAGGTCCCGCGCGGCGGCCTGCCCATGGACATCGGGTGCGTGGTGGAGAACGTCAGCACGGCGTATGCGGTGTTCGACGCCGTGGTCAACGGGCAGCCGCTCACGCACCGCGTGGTGTCCGTGACGGGCGACGCGGTGAACACCCCGTCCAACCTGCTCGTGCCGAACGGCGCCAGCTACGCCGACCTCGTGGCCGCCTGCGGCGGGCTGAAATGCAAGGCCGCCAAAATCATCTCGGGCGGGCCGATGATGGGCTTCGCGGTCAACGCCCTCGACGTGCCGACCGGCAAGACGACCTCCGGCGTGGTGCTGCTCTCCGCCGCGCGGGCCGCGACCTCGGGCTACACCTCGCAGGCCTGCATCTCCTGCGGCCGCTGCGTGGAGGCCTGCCCCATGCGCCTCATCCCCTCCGAGATCAGCCAGTTCGTCGAGGCCGACGACATCGAGGGCGCGGAGACGGTGTGCATCATGGACTGCATCGAGTGCGGCTCATGCGCCTACGTCTGCCCCGCGCACCGCCCGCTCACCCAGCACTGCCGCCGCGGCAAGGCCCTCATCGCCGCCAAACGCGCGGCCGCGGCCGCAAAGCGATAGAGTTGCCCACAATGGATAAAAAAGCAAGACCGTTTGATTTCTGGTATGCGGTGAACAACACCGAGATTGTTGTCCCGGCGCGTCGGCACTTGGAGACGTTCGGGAACACCATCCTCAACTATTTCCTCGTGTGCGAGATGATGGACGACCCGCAGCGGGTGCGCGTGCGCGAGGGGCGCATGCAGGCGTTTAAGCCGCAGATCGTCGCGCCCTCGGCGTATGCGTCGATGGAGCTTGAGGGCTTCGGCGAGCAGGCGCAGCGCTACATGGAGTGGCTGCGCGAGAACGAGGACTCCGTGCGCATCCTGCGCTACGGCTACACGCTGAAGCAGGAGTCGTTCAGCGAGCAGGTCGTCTCGGACAACCTGCTCGCCGTGCTGGAACGCGTCAAGGCCGAGGTGGCCGCGAAGGACGACCCGTTCGCGGCCGTCGTGCGCGGCGTGGACGAGCCGTGGGACGTGTGCCTCGTGCGGCTGTTCTGGAAGACGATCGAGGACTCCGCGCCGTTCAACATCCGCGACCTGCATGAGCGGCGGCTGTTCGAGTTGCAGGACGGCATCCCTGCCGGGGTGCGCGAGGAAATCGAGAAGGGCTTCGCGGCCGCGGCGCGTGATTCGCGCCTCATCAAGCCGCTGGGGCTGATGCTCCAGGAGTATGGCCTGTTCGAGCATTATCAGGACCGTTTTTTCAACTTGGTGAAACGAGGGTGAGGCAATGACCATTACGGAGAAGATTCTGGCGCGGGAGTCGGGCGCGCGCGTAGTCGCGCCGGGGGACAACATCTGGGTCAACGCGGGCATCCTGCTGACGCATGACGTGTGTGGTCCGGGGACTATCGGTATCTTCAAGCGCGAGTTCGGCGAGGGCGCGCGGGTGTTCGACCCGGAGCGCGTCGTCATCCTGCCCGACCACTACATCTTCACGGCGGACGAGAAGGCGCGGCGCAACATCGACACCCTCCGCGCGTTCGCGCAGGAGCAGGGCCTGCCGCATTTCTATGACGTGGGCTCGCCGCGCTACTGCGGGGTGTGCCACGTCGCGCTGCCGGAACTGGGTCACGTGCGCCCCGGCGAGACGATCTTCGGCACGGACTCGCACACCTGCACGCACGGCGCACTCGGCGCGTTCGCCACGGGCATCGGCAACACCGACGCGGGGTTCATCATGGGCACGGGCAAGCTGCTCGTGAAGGTGCCGCCGACCATCCGCTTCGTGCTGGACGGCGAGATGCCGCCATACCTCTCAGCAAAAGACCTCATCCTCCACATCATCGGCGACATCGGCGTGGACGGCGCGACGTACTGCGCCATGGAGTTCACGGGCAGCGCCATCGCGTCGCTCAGCATCGAGGAACGCTGCACCATCTGCAACATGGCGGTCGAGGCTGGCGCGAAGAACGGCATCATCGCGCCCGACCAAAAGACGCTCGACTATGTGAACGCCCGCACGGCGAAACCCTACGAGCCGCTCCACAGCGACCCCGGCGCAACGGTGCAGGCCGAGCGCCGCTACGACGTGTCGAAGCTCGAGCCCGTCGTTGCCCGACCGCACCTGCCCGACAACACCGCCCTCGCCCGCGACTGCCGCGATGTGAAGGTCGATCAGGTTTACATCGGCTCCTGCACGGGCGGTAAGCTTGAGGACTTCATCATGGCCGCGCAGGTGATGAACGGCCGTACGGTCGCGGTGCGCACCCTGCTCGTACCCGCCACGCGCCAAGTCGAACAGGGACTGCTCGACACCGCGATCGACGGGCAGAGCCTCCGCGCGATTTTCGAGGCGGCGGGCGTCGAACCCATCGCGCCGCCCTCCTGCGCCGCATGCCTCGGCGGCCCCATCGACACCTTCGGGCGCACCCATTCCGACGAGGTGGTGGTCAGCACCACCAACCGCAACTTCATCGGCCGCATGGGCTCCAAAGACGCCCTCATCTACCTCGCCTCCCCCTACACCGCTGCCGCCACCGCCCTCACCGGCCGCATCACTGACCCGAGGGATGTGGATTTCCCAAAAACGTCCCTCGGCACGTGACACGCTGCCGGGGTTTTGATATGATATTCTTTTTTCGCATCGAAGTGGAGTGAAGTGATGAGTCGGAAGGTTTTATTGTCGGCGAACGAGGCGGTGGCGTGGGCGGCCGCGAAGGCAGGGTGCGCGGTGGCCTCCGCGTATCCCGGTACGCCCAGCACGGAGATTCTGGAGAACGTGGCGAAGTTCAAGGACACCATCTACTGCGAGTGGGCGGTAAACGAGAAGGTCGGCATGGAGGTCGCCGTCGGCGCGTCCATCGCCGGGGCGCGGGCGCTGACGACCATGAAGCACGTGGGGCTGAACGTCGCCATGGATCCGCTGATGACCTATACCTACGTCGGGGCGAACGGCGGCCTGGTCATCGTCGTGTGCGACGATCCGGGGATGCACAGCTCGCAGAACGAGCAGGACTCGCGCGTCCTCGTGCGGTTCGCACGCGCACCGCTGTTCGAGCCTTCGGACAGCCAGGAGGCGTTCGACATGGTGCAGGCGGCGTTCGAGGTCTCGGAGCAGTTCAACGTGCCGACGTTCGTGCGCCTCACCACGCGCACGTCGCATACCTCGACGGTGGTGGACGTGGGCGCGGACTTCGCGCCGAGGAAGGGCGAGCGCAAACCCTACGCCAAGGACATCCGCCGCTACATCCCCGTGCCGATGTTCGCGCGCGCTCAGCGCGTCCAGGCGCAGACGCGCACCGAGGCGTTGCGCAAGCACGCGTGCGAGAGCGCGTTCAACCGTATCGAGGAGGGCGACGCAAGGCTCGGCATCATCACCTCGGGCGTGACGTACCAGTACGTCAAGGAGGTGTTCCCCGAGTTCGCCGTCCTCAAGCTCGGGCTGGCGAACCCTTTGCCGCATGATTTGGTCAAGGCCTTCGCGGCGAAGGTCGGGCAGGTGCTGGTCATCGAGGAGCTGGACCCCGTGCTGGAGGAGCAGGTGCGCGCGATGGGCATCCGCGTGCTGGACCACGCGGTCGAGCTGAATATGCTGGAGATGAACCCCATGCGCCTGACGGCGTTGCGGAAGGAGATTCTGGGCGACGTGGAGGTACGCCCCGGCACGCCTCCTGCCGCCCTGCCGACGCGCCCCCCCGTGCTGTGCGCGGGCTGTTCGCACCGGGGCGTGTTCTACACGCTCGCCAAGCTCGGCGCGACCGTCACGGGCGACATCGGCTGCTACACGCTCGGGGCGTTCCCGCCGCTCAGCGCCATGGACACCACCATCTGCATGGGCGCGTGCGTGGGCAACGCCTTCGGCATGGAGAAGGCCGGGCTGCCCGGCCGCACCTGCGCCGTCATCGGCGACTCCACGTTTTTCCACTCCGGCATGACGGGCATCCTCAACGTGCTGTACAACGGCGGCAAGACGACCACGGTCGTCATGGACAACCGCATCACGGGCATGACGGGCCATCAGGAGAACCCCGGCTCCGGCAAGAATCTCTGCGGCGACGCGGCCCCCGTCACGGACATCGCCGAGGTCGCCAAGGGCATCGGCTTCAAGCACGTCGCCAAGGTGGACGCGTATGACCTCGCGCAATTGGAGAAAGTGCTGGCGGAGGCGCTCGACGCGCCCGAGCCCGCCGTCGTCATCGCCTACGGCCCGTGCCGCATCTCCGCCAAGCTGCAGAACGCGGGGACGTATGCCGTTGACCAAGACAAATGCAAGGCCTGCGGCGCGTGCCTCAAGCTCGGCTGCCCCACCATCGAGCGCGGCGATGCCGTCGCCGACGGCAAGCGCCACAAGGCGCACATCAGCCGCGTGCAATGCTCCGGGTGCAACCTCTGCATCCAAGTCTGCAAATTCGGCGCCATCTCAAAAATCCGCTAAGCGAAAGGACTCCCGCACATGAAGACAGTCAACATCTCTTTGGTCGGCGTCGGTGGGCAAGGCATCCTGCTTACCAGCGACATCCTCGCCAAGACCGCCGCGCTCGACGGCTTCGACGTGAAGAAGAGCGAGATCCATGGCATGGCCCAACGCGGCGGTAGCGTCATCAGTCAGGTCCGCTTCGGCAGCAAGGTCTATTCGCCCATCATCCCCGACGGCGCGAGCGACCTGCTCGTCTCGTTCGAACGCCTGGAGGCCTTGCGCTGGCGGCACCTGCTCGCCCCCGGCGGCAAGGTGCTGGTCAACGACATCAACCTCACCCCTGTCACGGTCTCCAGCGGCCAGCAGCCCGCGGTCACCGACCTGACCGAACGCCTCGCCGCCGAGTACCCCGGCGCACGCTACCTCAACGCGCAGGAAATCGCCGAGGCCCTCGGCAACATCCGCGCCATGAACATGGTCATCGCCGGGGCCGTCTCCACGCTCACGCCATTCCGCGCAGAGGTCTGGCGGCAGGCCATGCGCGAGCGCATCCCCGCCGCGTTCATCGACATGAACCTGCGCGCGTTCGACGCAGGGCGCACGGCGCTGGCAGGAAACGAGGAATGACGGAGGGATTTCCCCTTAAAACCGTTACGTGATTTTCCCGCCCGTGCATGGTTGGAGATGTCGTGCGTCTAACGGCTCGCGAGGACGCTCGCCCTCCATCCCCTAGTGTCCTGTAAAACACAGATTTCACGATGGAGGGCGAGCGTCCTC
>Ga0082212_10000668_pt1 | contig 49883 bp, 31 predicted proteins | sample TergutNt197P3_FD_71548 | JGI IMG/M metagenome (GOLD analysis project Ga0082212, IMG submission 71548) | Neocapritermes taracua P3 segment gut microbial communities from Petit-Saut dam, French Guiana - Nt197 P3 | ecosystem: Host-associated > Arthropoda: Insects > Digestive system > Gut ...
TGGTGAGGTACCTAGTCGTGTCGCCAAACACGCCGACTGCCCTTGCTCCTGTCAACTCCATGGTTGCGTTGCCAAAGCCTTTGGGCGTGTAGGTGAACACCGCGATGTCAACAGGTGCCGCTGAAGTCAGCCCTTGGGTGGTCCCCGACGGAAGATCCAAAGTTACGGTTCCCTTCCAGAGGTTGTCTCCTGCGTAAATCCACAGTATCTGGTTCATTGTGTCAAAGCCGTTTAGCCCCGTGAGGCCTTTGCCCGCCAGCAAGCTGCCGTCTATCGTGAAATCCAGTTCGAGCGCAAGCAGGTCTGTCGCTTCGCGGACCGACACGGTGTACGCAACGTCGCCGCTGGTGTAGGTAACAACGTCAGTGCCAAGGCTTACGTAGACGCAGTCGAATGTAATCGTGTTGGTGAAAGCCGTATGGTCTGCCCCGCCTTCGAAGTCGATGACGATTTCCACGCTGTCCGTGGTGATGCCCAAGACCGCAGGATCAAACGTCGCTGTGTAGTTGCCACCGCCGAGGTTGTTCACGGTGACAGGCATTCCATCTACTGTGGCAGTTACGTCGCCGGCCACGCCCTTGGTGCCGTCGGGCAGCCATGTGGAGAACGGAACCGTTACAGTGCCAACAGAGCCCCAAGCAGTGTTGAAGTCGAAGGTGCTTGTGATGGCGTCGTTCAGAACGAAACCGACACCGTCAATGGTCTGCTGGTACATCGGGTCAGCGAACTCGACAGGGTCAAGACCATTTGCGATGGCTAGACTCTCGTCAACCGGGAACTTAATGTTCTTGAAATCGCTGTACTTGCCGTTTGCAACAGCCGTGATGTCCCAGCCCTTGTCAGGATACTCGCTCTGCTTTGACGGCAGTATGGACCAGTCGAACACGCCTCCTGCCACGTCGTAGTGCGGAGTGTGGTATTCTTTCCATTGCTCATTGTCGGGCCTCATGATGGTTGGGTTCGAGCCTTGGTTCGAAGTGAGGGCAACGATCTTGCCTTCAATTTCGAGGCTTCCGTTCAAGGTCGCCTCGGGGATGAGGTTGCCGCTTGCGTCTTTTATAGTGCCCTTGATGTGGTTGGCGTACTCGGTTGCGATTTTCATGTTGCGCATATAAGCGGATCTATGCCTTGACCATTGATAGTTAACGGAATCGTAGTCTTTCCTGTCAGCATTGAAAGTAAGTGTGATGGTCGGATCTGCCACCGCATGCTCATGGACGTCTGCTGCATAGCCTTTAAGCATTTGCCCCACAGGGAAGCCTGCTGTAGCTGCTGTGACGTAGCCATTGACGGTGCTTGCGCTAAGTTCGCCGTAGCCGCCATCGCTCGTGGTGTTTACTATCACCCAGCCCAAAGCGCCTTGTTCTTTCAAGAATGCTGTGATGTTTGTGTTACCGCTTGACGGGATGTGGGACATGAATATCTTGCCCTCAACGTCAAGGCCGGCAGCGACTGCCGCCTGCAGGCTGGCAAGAGTCAAACGCCTGTTCAGTGGGCCTGTGGGAAGGCCGTTCCTTGCCTCGATGTTCTGGTAGCCAAGCGCGAAATGCTCATCAGGGAGGAACACAAGCTCGCCTGTTACGTTTGAAGTAAGGTTCGAGTTGGTAGCCACAGTAGTTTTCATACTCTTGGGGTTGCCAGCGGCGTCAAGGTAGGAGCAGGTGATGTAGTTGTTGCCGCCAGACGAGCCGAGGTATGAACCGGCCTGCCATGTGCCGTACTCGTAAGTGAAGCCGAGTGCCCTCATTGAACCCCAGAGATAGTCGTTTATCTCGCCGCTCTGGGCGTACATGACGTTACCGTTTTGAGCCGTGTGCCCATTGAGGTCTGTCTGTTCCTTAGCAAGCTTGTAAAGCAATGGGTGTGCATTGTCAATGTTGCGCACAAACGCCCATGCGAAGATAACAATTTGACCGGAAGTGTGGCCAGACACTGAGGAGATGATGTTGTCGCCCCTGTAGAGGCCGGAAATGGCTTGGGTTTCAGGCTCGCTGTTGGGGGACGGGCCGCGATACGTCGCACCAGTTCCAGGTGTGCTCGACGAACCATTGTTCGATCCCCAGCGATATGCCCAGTTCCTGTTGAGGTCCACTCCATGGGCGTTGGTTCGGCGGTTGCCGCCCGATGCCCTAAAGCTTATCATATTGCCGTCTGCGTTGGTGCATGGCATCAGGTATATCCTAGTTGTGTCAATAAGGTTTGTTACGTCAGCATTTTTACCGTATTGTGTGCAAAGGTACCATGCCAAGTTTGCACACAGCTCATTGGAGTCTAGCTCGCCACCGTGGTTGCCGGCCTGATGCAAGGTGGCCGGCCTGCCGTCCCAAACACCAGGGGCACTCGAGATTTCAAGAGCGTAGAGCGGTATTGAGTACTGCGGAAAAGAGTTATAGTTGGTCGGGTTCGTTCCAGAATTCGAAATGCCATTGGTACGACCGACATATACCAGCTTTGTTATTTCCGGATAAGTTTCTGCCAAGTATTTCAACTCGCCCATATGGTCAACAGGCGTCCTGTATGTGGCACGGAGCGGGAAGCCGTCTGCGTGCCACTGAATGTTGGGGAAGAGGCTGGGATCGAACACGTAGTTCTCCATCGTCGCCGGATTCCAGCTAAAATCAGCTGTAATTGTCCTGTTTGTAACATACGCATTAGTACCCAACATGCCACCGTTAGCAAGATACGTGCCTGGGCTTACACCGTTTGTTACTACGATAGTCCGGTTAATCGCTCCGAGAGGCAGATCCTCCACCCCAGCTGATACGAAGGAGACCATAGTAAGGGACAATGCAAGCACCAACACAATAGATAACACTTTTCTCATCGTTTTTACCTCCAAATTTCTATAAATAAAATAATTTCGGACATGCCCTCTTTCTTCTGTCGTTAGGGATCGACATTTTCAGCCGCATTTTGGGGAAATGTGGTTAACCCGATCAACATTTTAAAAGCACCTCCTTTTTCTTTTATTAATGTCAATGGCTCAACATGGATACATAACCCCATTTGTTGTCAAGGCAGACCGCTGCCATCCCGTCGCTGAAACCCTCCACGCTGTCGTACTTGCACGGAATGATCTCCTTCCCTTTTTTGTCTATGAATCCCCATTTACCGCCATGAGGGAGCAAGTCTCCTTCACTGTTTTCAGTCACCGCACCAATATTGACAGCAGCAAGACCCTCTTCGAACTCTGTAGCATAGTCATATTTCATCGGTATGATAGTATTGCCGTCACTGTCGATGAAGCCCCATTTGCCGACATATTCCCTGATAGAGCCGTTTTCGTTGTGCTCGCCGACGCTGACAGCCGCCAAGCCTTCCGAGAAGCCAACTCCAACTTCGTCATATTCAAACGGCAAAATTTCATTGCCAACCTTGTCGATGAAACCCCATTTGCCATCTACCCAGATATCGTTCCTAACGGCTGCCAGACCTTCTGCATAATTGTTTATCAAATTGAATTTGCTCGGCTGGACTATTTCCGTGCCGGACGAGTCGACGACTGCGAAATCAATGTAGTCATAGAAAATATTGATAGCAATCAGAGCCATTCCGTCGCTGAAGGGAAAAACCGCTTCGTATTCAACCGGCACCACCACGTCGCCTGTTCTGTCAATAAAGCCCCACTTGCCTTTGTTTTCCACTATTGTCATTACAGCGGCGAACCCTTCGTGATACCCGTCCACGCTTAAGTTGCCGTCAGTTGTCGGAACCAAATGCAGACCGTCATATATAGTCGGCACGACCATTCTGCCTTCCTTGTCTATGAAGCCCCATTTGCCGCCTTCGGTGTAGTCGAAGCCGTGATTAACAGCGCCGACGTTTACAGCGGCAAGGCCCTCGGAAAAATCCCCTGCCGAATCGTACTCTAAGGGTATGGCTACATCGCCATTTTTGTCGATGTACCCGCATTTGCCATCAATGGTAACCCTTGCCAAGCCGTCAGAAAAACTGCCTGCCCCGTCGTACGAAAACGGCACGGCTACATTGCCCGCCTTGTCTATGAAGCCCCACTTTCCAGTGCGCCAGTCGCCGCTTTTGACGGCTGCCATCCCTTCCGAAAACTGCCGGACAACCTCGTATTCCGGCGGCACGACCTCGTTTCCGGCCTTGTCAATGAAGCCCCATTTGCCGTCAAGCATAACGGCTGCCATCCCTTCAGAAAACTGCTGTACACCGTCGTATTTAGGGGGCACGGCCTCAGTGAACCCGGCTTTCGAGCATGCGGCAGCGGGCATGGTCAAACATAATATCAGCACTATCGCTATAGCTTTTTTCTTCATGATAATTTCACATGGCATAGCTAACAGCTATGCCATAATCCTTCCCTTGATAACGTATTATACTACGTATAGACAATAAACGTCAAGCAAACTCTTCAGAATAGTATGGAAAAAAAACAGAAAAAAAGGCGTCTAATAAATATTGCATATTGCGATTTGGCTATGCGTCTAAAAGGAAATCGGTCAGCTTGATTAGCTTGATCCCGTCCTGCGTAACCGGATTGTCGCAGCTGCCTGCGATGACAAGTTTTTCATAATTGTCCCGGATCTTGCACAGAGGCGAGAGCTCGCGTTCCCTTGTCGCAGGATCGTTCATGGATTCCGTCACTTGAATGTAACGCTTCTCGTATGCGTTTGCGGCAATAAAGTCCACTTCCTTTTCGCCGACTTTGCCGATTGCCACATCGTAGCCGCGCCTGAGCAATTCAAAGTACACGATGTTTTCCATGATGTGCCCGGTGTCCATATCCCTGTAGCCGAGCAGGTAGTTGCGCAGGCCAATGTCCGCTATGTAATATTTGCCCAGTGTGCGCAGGTATTCCTTTCCCTTGATGTCGAAGCGTTTTATCTCGTAGAATACAAAGGATTCTACCAGTGCGCCCACATATGCTTGTATGGTCTGTACTGCGGGCTTGCCCTTTCGTCTGCCATTGTCAAGCAGTTTTTCGTTCATCAGCGTATTGCCGATAGAGGTTACCGAGGTAGTGTTGCCGATATTGTCAGCTAGGAACATGATGATTTTCCTCAGCAGCTCCGGATCCGTGATCTGCCGCTGGCCTCTGCGCTTCTCACGTTCCAGAATATCGCGCACTACAACGGTGGAGTATACACCGTCCAATAGCGTCAATGCCTTGTCCGTATCCAGACCCACGTCGGCAATCCCCGGCATGCCTCCGAATTTCATGTACGCTTCCAGCAATTCGCCCGGTTCGTAGCTTTCGCCCTCGGCGTCATTGATCCGCCTGCGCATCCCGCCGGACGGGTTTTTGGTTTCCCTGACAGTATATCCGTGAAAATCGAGAAACTCGCTGAAAGAGAGTGGAAGCATCTTGATCTCTACGCTTCTGCCTGCAAGGTAGGTCGCGTATTCTGACGAGAGCAAGCAGGCGTTTGAACCGGTCACGTAAATATCACAGTCAAAATCCACGCGGAACGAGTTGACTGCATCCTCCCATTGGGTGACCCGTTGTATTTCATCCAGAAACAGATAGGCTCGCTTGTCTTCGGGCAGATGTTTTTTCACATGCTGGTACAGTGATTGCGCACTCATGCTGCGGAACTCCATCGACTCAAAATTGATCTCTATGATTTGCTCATCCTCCAAGCCGCTTTCGCGCAAATGCCTTGCCATCAGCTTCATCAGGCTGGATTTGCCGCAGCGGCGGATTCCAGTGACGATTTTCACTGGTTCTGTGTCCTGAAAAGCTATCAGCCGATTCAAATAAAGGTCGCGGCTGCGCAGCCTGGTTTCATTTCTTAACATGGAAGCACCTCCTACATGGACAGCATACCACAAACTGCGCAGAACAGTCAAGTTTGTAGCATCGATGTTGAAAAACACAAAACGCCACGGGGAAAACGTCTTAATCTCCCCGTGGCAAATTTTTGCCAGCATTTAAAAATTATGTCCCGCCTGGCTTATCGCCCGGCGCAATGTTAAATGTCAAAACAGCAGTTATTTTCCAACGGAATATCCCATAACTGACTTCTACCTAAAAAACCTGCAAAACTCTATGTTAATCCCCTTTTTTTCGTCCTTTCGGACCTGGCCCGCCTGCACGGGCCCCCCCGGGCAGGCGGGCCGGCTATGTTATAGTGTGTGCGCCTCAGCAAACGCAATGCGCTGCCGGCATCACACATCTAGGCTGTCGCTTCGCTATCCGGCTCCGGCTGATGCGAGGCATGGCTTTACTGAAATTGGTTTCATCTTCCTCCCTCCTTCTATTTTATTAATCTATGTAAGGATGCCTCTTTTTTTCCGGAGTTGGGGTTCTCCTATTTCCTTAATAAAAGTATAACTCATTGTTGTTAAATATCGCGTTAGACAAGCAACGCCTGAGAAAAAATTTTTTCAACTTTTTCATCGGCGCTGCTATACTTGCAAATTTGCGTTTCCCTAAACCGCTTGCTTTTGAAGGGTTATTTCCAACATGTTTTCGCTAAGTTAGAATAACGTTAGAGAAAATTACAATTTGAATTTCATCTAATTTTTCATCATTTTTATTTTTTTTGTTGTTATGCTACGCGATAGGCGTGACGGGCTTTATCGTCGCCCTTATTATCTTCGCGCGGTCTTTCGCGTCAAGCGAATGCAGTATCCTGTTGGACAGCATCTTGCAGTTTTCATACGAAATGTTTTGGAGCATAATCATGTACTGGTTGTTGCCGGCCCTGGTGAACAAGTCCCCTTGCCGCAGGTTGTCCGGGATGACTTTGAAAAGCTGCTTCACGACGCGGGAGTCCCTCGCGCCCTGCCCCGAGGTTTTCTTCGTCTCGAAGCAGATGATGTACACCGATTTCTTGGAACGCAGTATCGATCGCGCCTCGACTTGGTAAATCGTCCTGAACACGCTGTAGTCGCAGTAAAAAGCTCCGGGAAAGTCAGCGTCGCCTCGCCATTCGTTCATGACGTTGCTTATTGAAAATTCCTCCGTGCCGCCCCGCCACAGTATCTGCCTGTGCACCTCGCGCAGGCTTTCCGACGGGCTGACGCCCATCTCTTCGTAAAACATGGATTCGATGTTTTTGAACACGTCGTGAGCCTGAAGCTGTTTGCCTTGGGCGAGCAGGGAGCGGAGGTAGTACTCGTTTATTTTTTCGTCGAAGCGGTCTATCCTGAGGGCCTTTGCGCAAAGGGTTTCGGCGTCGTCGATCCTTTTTGCCCTGGTCAGCAGCTCCAACGCAGCATGTACGCACTTGATGAACATTGACCGGTAATAGCTTGACACAGGGATCGCCCACAGCTCGCTGCTGGTGGTTGGAAGGAAATCCCCCTTGTACAAATCGATCGCCTGCATAAGCAGTTCCAGCCGGTCCTGTGCCGATGAAATAGAGGACGCTTGGACATACAGCTTTTCGAATTCCTCGATGTCGACCACGCATGGTATGGCGTTGTTCCAAATATACGCCCCGTTGTTGCTGAGGATCAGGTCCTCCCCGTGGCTTATGCCGCTCTCTTCAAGCATTGTGCGCAGTCGGTGAACCATGTTCCTCATCGCGCTTCCGCCTTCGTCGCCGTCGGGCCAAAAAGCAGTGCGGAGCTCGTTCTGCGACACCGTGTAGTGCCGGTGGGCGACAAGGTATTGGAGCAGTTTCCAGGACTTCGACGTTCTTTTCGACCTCTCTTCAAGGCATATCTGGTCTTCGACGATTGCAAAGCCTCCTAGCATTTGAATTTGTATTGGGGCACTTGACATTTGTTATCACCTCATTGCTTATGTCTTAAAGTAGTGTTAAAATTTGCAGAACCACCAGCACATGACTGCCACGACGGCAACCAGTACGCAGGATATCTTGAACGTTTCCTTTATCACGTCGTTCTCCTCGCCGACGGCGTCTATGGTCGCCGAGGCGTTCTGCAGTTTTGCCGGGGATATTACACTGGCTAGCCCGCCGCCTATGCCCGTAGCGGCAGTTACAACCAGCGCATTGAGCCCCAGCTGCTCAGATGTCAGGATGTTGTATTTTGAAAACATGGCTAGCGTCGATGCCTCAGACGACGTAATGAAGCCGCCAAACAGCCCGAGGGGGGCCACTATCAGCGGGTAGAGCGAACCAAAGGCCAGCGCTGACGAGTCCGACAGCACTGACACCATGTTTTGCATCGTGTCTTGAAGCATCCAACTTCCGTCTTCCATCACTTGGTACCCCGAATAGTTCAGAAGGTAGCCGATCACGTAGAAGACTATCGTGGTTATAACGGGTTTTGGCGCCCTGCGCATCCAGTTCGCCATGGCTTTGCCAAACTGCCCTTTTTTCGGGCGCAATATGAACATGCTCAAAAACGTGCTCAAAAATACCCAGAAATACGCATTCCAAAAGAGCCTTACGTTTGTTACTACATTTGGTATCATGGACACGGGCATCGCCATTTTTACGCGAAGGAACTGGTCGACAGGATGCACGAAAGCGACTATCAACAGCGCAGCTATGAGTATTATCCATGGCGAAAACGCTTTTGCCAAGGACATGCCCTTCTCTATTTCCCTGTCCTTTTCAGTCAGGACGCTGCGGTCGATTATCACACTGCCGCGCAGCTTCAGGTATGCAAGCATTACAAAAATTGACACTATCCCGGCGATTACGCCTGATAGTATGATCGCAGAGTTGAAAAATTCAACGTGGGCTATGGTGTATGCGGTACCGCCGACTGAGAGGCCTGTGAGAAGCGCCGGCACAAACCCTTTTTTCATCATGGCAAACCCGCCAACCATGTAGAACATGCCAAAGCAGAGTATTGTCGACACCGCCGGCAGGTAGGCCGTAAAGACTTTTGCCGCCTCCACCAGGCCGGTGCCTGTCAGGTCGCAGTAGGTGATGAGCGGGGCGGCCATCATCGAAAACGTGCACAGGGCGTCAAACCCCAGCGCCGGCAGCGCGATGCAGAGCCTGTTTTCGTAGCCTAGGCTGCGCATTATCGGCGGCAGCACGGACACCGGCGTCGCCCCCACTGAGACGAGGGAGGTTCCGGCGCTCAAGTTCATTATCATTATCTGGGCTTCCCGGTTGCCGGGGGAGAGTGTCTTGAGAAAGACGCTTATGCGATCCAATGCGCCCGCCGCCTCCATGTAGTTGATTTGCATCAGCGAAAACAGGACCATGAGCGATATGGGGAAGGATAGGAATACCCCTTGCGCCCCGGCCCTGACGCTTACGGAAAGCGGCGTCGAAAAGAACAAGTAAGCAATTACGACAGTGAGCCCTAAGCCTATCAGCGCACTGTAGTGCGTAGCTACCTTGACTTTCACCAAAAGCACAACTATTACGATTATTGGGAGTATGACGAGAAATGTTTTTAAAAGCAGCGTTCCGATCATAATAGTTACCTTATCTTACTTCCTCCAGCAGTTTTTTAAACTTCGGCAGCGAGGCCACTATGGTTTCGTGCGCCACGCAGTAGGCTATCCTCACATAGCCCGGGCAGGCAAAAGCCGTCCCCGGCACTATCAGTATGTGGTACTTCTTCGCCAAGCTGCAGAACTCGACGTCGCTCTCTATGGGTGATTTCACAAACAGGTAAAACGCCCCTTGGGGTTTGACGCACTCGTAGCCGGCTTCAGTGAGCCCATTGTAGAGAGCCTCCCTGTTTTTGTTGTAGCCGCTTACGTCTGTTTCCATGTCCAGGCATTTTGCCACAGTGCGCTGCTGCAGGGACGGCGCGTTTACAAAGCCCGATATTCTGTTGGCCACGGTGGCTCCGCTCAAAACGTCGTCAAAATCAGCGACTTCGCTTGGAACGACCAAGTAGCCGATCCTTTCTCCCGGCAGGGACAGGGATTTGCTGAAGGAGTAGCCGACGATGGTGTTTTCGTAGTGCTTCGGTATAAAGGGGACAAAACCGCCGTCGTAGACCAGCTCGCGGTACGGCTCGTCGGCGAGGAGGTATATGCTTGTCCCGAATTTCTCCTGGGCTTCCCTGAGCATGCCTGCGAGGGCTTCGAGGGTTTCTTCCGAGTAGATGACGCCTGTCGGGTTGTTGGGCGAGTTGACGATCACCGCTTTTGTCCTTGCTGTCAGCTTCCCTGCAAACTCGGCTAGGTTTGGCTGAAAATCAGGCGCGTTGGCGGAAACCACCACCAGCTTGCCGTCGTAATTCGAGGTGTAGGCCCGGTATTCGCCGAAAAACGGCGCAAACACCACAACCTCGTCATCAGGGTCAAGAAGCGTTTTCAAAATGATGTTGAGTCCGCCGGCTGCACCCACGGTCATGATGACGTTGGCGGCGCCATAGCTCGTCCCGTATTTGGAATTCAGCGATTTCGCTATCGTTTCCCTGACGTCTTCGTAGCCGGCATTGTTCATGTACCCGTGCACGAAGGTTGGTTTTTCGTCCTTCAAAATCCCGTTTATTATGCCGTTGATTTCCGCAGGGGGCGGTGTGCTCGGGTTGCCGAGGCTGAAATCATGCACGTCGTCAGCCCCGTAGAGGTCTATCATCTTCTTCCCTTCTTCAAACATGGCTCTTATCATGGAGCTCCCTTTGACGTGTTCCTTCATTTTTTTTGATATCATGCTGTTGTCTCTCCTTCCGCTTGTGCTTGGTATGCTTTTGCCTTTTCCTCACCCTTTGCGATCCTGAGCGCACCCAAGGCCAAGGCTTCCATTTCGTCTTCGCCGGGTTCGATCACGACGGGAGCTATCCAGTCGACGTATTCCTTTATCATCCCGGTGAGCAGCTTGGAATTGGCTAGCCCTCCGGTTAGTATGACATAATCGATCTTGCCGGAAAGGACCGGGGAAAGCTGGCCAATGCCTTTGGCTATCTGGTAAGCCATGGCTTCGTACATCAGCTTGGCTTTTTCGTCTCCGTCTGCGATCATCTTTTCGACCGCCCTGCAGTCCGAAGTCCCGAAATAGGCAGACAGGCCGCCCTTTCCGCGAATTTTCACTGCGATTTCCTTTTTGGTGTACTTACCTGAAAAACACATGTCGACAATGTTCATGATAGGCACGCCTCCGGATCTTTCAGGTGCGAAATAGGGGCCCGAGTCGTCGCCGATGGCGTCCACTATCCGCCCGCCTATGTGTGCGGACACTGAGACGCCTCCGCCCAGGTGCACCACTATCAAACGAAGGTCCTCGTATGCCCTTCCCTTGTTTTTCGCCACTTTCCTTGACATCGCTTTCATGTTCAGCACATGGCACATGCTCTGCTTCCGCACTTCCGGTATCCCGGTGACGATTGCGATTTCAGGGAATTCGTTGGCGGTGACTGCGTCGTAGATGTACGCGTCGATACCAAGGGGCTTCGCTATTTCATAAGCTATGAGCGGCCCTAGGTTGGACGCGTGGTTTGCGGCGACCCGCCCTTGCTGTATAGCCAGTGTCATCTCTTCGGTGACAAGGTAGCCGCCGCTTTCCATGCCGAGCAGCAAGCCGCCCCTTCCTGCTACAGCCATCAGCTCCGAAGGCTCTATGTTGTTCCGCGACAAAAAAGAGTGTATCGCTTCTGCCCGGTATCCTTTTTGCTCCAGAATATCGTCAAACCCGTTTAAATCTTCTGTAGGGTGCTCTATGTTTTCCGCAAACACCCTGTTTTCGTTTTCGTAAAGCGCTATTTTCGTCGAGGTCGAGCCCGGATTGACAACCAGAACTTTATCCTTCATCATGTTCATTCCTTTCGTCATTAGCCTTTTGGCAAGGTCACTGCTTTTTTTGCCGCAGCTGCAGAAAGCACCATTGAAAGGTATTTTTCCTCTGCCGCCGAACCTCTTGACACTAGGACGATGGGCACTTTCGCGCCGACGATCATCCCAGCCATTTTTGACCCGCCCGTGTACTGGAAAGCTTTGGCGAGTATGTTGCCGCTGGTCATGTTTGGCATCAGCAGGATGTCTGCGTCGCCGGTGACAGGGCTTTCGTACCCTTTGATCTTGGCAGACTCGGTGCTGAACATCAGGTCAAAGGATATAGGGCCTTCAACGATGCACCCTGTCAGCCTGCCGTCTTGGTTCATCTCCTTCAGGAGTGCAGCGTCGACGGATTCCTGCATCTTCGGGTTCACAAGCTCTGCCGCAGCCAGAGCCGCAACCTTGGGGCATTCGTAGCCCAAATCCCGGAGCACCCCCACCGCGTTCATGAGGATCTTCGCCTTTTCGTCGGCATTGGGGCAGGGCAGCATGCCGGCGTCAGTCAGCACCAGCAGTTTGTGGTAGCTTGGCAATTCAAAAAAGCCGAAGTGGGACATCACGCTTCCGGTGTGCAGGCCGCGTTCCTTGTTTACCACTTCCCTGAGCAGGTCTGCGGTTTGGAGCTTCCCTTTCATGAGGAAGTCTGCCGCGCCTTCGCGGATCATGGCGACGGCCGTTTTGGCTGCCTCCGAATCGTCCTTTTGCTCATGTATCTCAGCGTCTCCCAGCTGAAACCCGTGGACTTCGATCAGTTCCTTTATTTTGACGCCGTCACCGATCAGTATTGGGGTCACGATGCTGTTTTTGCACGCTAGGTCTACGGCTTCCAGCGTGTGCTCGTCATGGGCAGCTACTACGGCCACCGTTTTTTTTGCGCCTCCGCTGTGTATCTTTCCAACCAGTTCATCGAAATTTTTTATCATTCCGTCCCCCTTCCAATCACAGGCATGCGAACCCGGCTTCAAAAGCTTTTAGGTTGATGTCCTCAAACCCTTTTTTGACGTTCCTTTGGATGAGGGATTTCCAGTCGAGGTTCCCAAGGTTCATGGCCTTAGCCAGTGCGCCAAGCAGCACGATGTTCATGGTCCTCGTGTTCCCGACCTGCTTCGCGATCTCCCCGGCTTCGATCACAACGGTGTCGGCAACGGCCTTGAGCGAGTCTAGGATGCCTTCCGGGTATTTTTCCACGCCGAGCTGGATGGGCACCGTCGGGATTTCAAAATCGTTTATCAGCATTTTTCCGTCTTTCTTCAGATGGCTGATCCACCTTAGCGCCTCCATTTTTTCGAAAGCGACGATCAGATCGGCAGCACCTTCCCCTACAATCGGGGAGTAGACCTTTTCGCCGTAGCGGATTTGCGTGCTCACGTCGCCGCCTCTTTGGGACATGCCGTGGATTTCCGACATTTTAACGTCGTACCCGGCTTCAATCAGGCCTTCAGACAGTATTTTGCTTGCCAAGATGGTTCCTTGGCCGCCTACGCCCACTAAAAGAATGTTTTTAACGTCGCTCATTATCTTTCCACCTCCTTGATTGCTCCAAATTTGCATACTTGGCGGCAAACCCCGCAGCCTGTGCATGAATCAGCGCTGATCTGCGACGTGCCATCAAATGTTATTGCCGGGCACCCGGTTTTCATGCACATCTTGCACTTCTTGCATTCCTCAGCGTCAACCACGCATTTTCTTGGCTTCAAGTCAAAATCCTTGCGGTCTTGGTCTGAAAACTTCTTCAAGATGCACGGCCATTTGGTTATTATGACTGAGGGCTCGGTCCTCGCCAGCGCTGCGTCGACTGCCGCTTCCATTTCGTCCAGCTTGAGCGGGTTCACGACGGTGATGTTTTCGGTTTTGATTCCGATGGCCCTGCATATGGCAGGGATGTCAGCCTCAACAGCAGGCTCGCCCATGAGGGTGAACCCTGTCCCCGGGTTTTCCTGGTGCCCGGTCATGGCGGTGATGCGGTTGTCTGCTACGATCGTGATGTTGTTCCCTTTGTTGTACGCAACGTCCATAAGGCTGTTTATGCCAGTGTGGAAGAAGGTAGAGTCCCCGATGACGGAAACGACTCTGAGGTCTGACCCCGCCCTGTTCAAAACTTTTGCGGCGCCGTGCCCGGCGCTGATGCTCCCGCCCATGCAGAAACAAGTGTGCATCGCCGAAAGCGGGGGAGCGGAGCCTAGCGTGTAGCACCCGATGTCCCCTGTTATCATGAGTTTTTTCTGCTTCTTGCTCAATACGTAAAAGAGGCCTCTGTGTGGGCAGCCTGCGCAAAGCACCGGCGGCCTGATGGTCGCTTTTAGCGGGACGCTGACGCTTTCTGCCGCAGTGCCGAAGAAGGCTTTTCTGACTATGTCGGGGTTCAGTTCGCCGTAAGCAGGGATGCATTCCTTGCCGATGCATGGAATCCCCGCCATTTTCAAGTGGCTTTCGATGTACGGGTCCATTTCCTCCACCACGTAAAGCTTTTTCACTTTCTTTGCGAACTCCTTGATTTTTTCCATCGGCATGGGGAAGGTCATCCCAAGCTTCAGGTAGGAGGCTGTCTCGCCGAACACTTCCTTTGCGTACACGAAACTCACGCCTGAGCTTATCACGCCGATTTCGTCCCCGGCAAGTTCTTCGCAGTTAATGTCCGTCGAATTGGAAAACGCCGTCATTTCCTCCAACCGCTTTTCGAGCTGCACCCTCAGCACTTTTCCGTTGCCGGGCGTAGCCACGTATTTGCGTATCTTGTGTTCGTATGGGATCAGTTCTTTTGTTACCCTGTCTTCCAGCTCTACAAGCCCTTTGCTGTGGCACACCCTTGTGGTGGTGCGCAGAAGGACCGGCGTGTCGAATTTTTCGGAAAGCTCAAGCCCAAGCTTCACGAAGTCTTTGGATTCTTGGCTGTCTGCAGGTTCAAGCATCAGCACTCTGGCCGCTGACGCGTAGTTTCTGTTGTCCTGTTCGTTTTGCGAGCTGTGCATCCCTGGGTCGTCAGCTGAAACAAGAACGCATCCGCCCGTTACCCCGGTATATGCGAAAGTGAACAGCGGGTCGGCTGCCACGTTTACGCCCACATGCTTCATGCAAGCCATTGAACGCGCACCCGCGATGGACGCGCCGATAGCCGCCTCAAGCGCAACCTTCTCGTTTGGGGCCCATTCACAGTAAACGTCTTGTCTGTAATTTGCCATGTTTTCGAGAATTTCCGTGCTAGGCGTGCCAGGATAAGCAGAAGCGAACAAAAGGCCGCCTTCGTAAGCTCCCCTCGCCACTGCTTCGTTTCCAGTGAGAATTTTTTTCATTACATACCTCCCGTTTAAAAATCGAATGTTGTGATTTTGTTTTTACGCATCATCAGTCTAATTGTATCCGATTGCAGTAAGAAATTCAATTTTTTTTGCTATTTTTTTCGCTATTTTTCAAACTCTATGAAAAAGATGATACATTTGTGTTACCAGGTGTTATTTATTTGGGCAATCACAGCTTTTCATCAATGAATTTCCTTATGACGTCGCTGGTTCTGCCGGCGGCCTCCAGTTTCTCTTTCTGCGAGGGTGTCACCCTTATCTTCAGCACCTCAGAGTAGGTTTCACCCGATTTTTCCAACCCGTAGTACCTGTACAGGGAGTGCAGCAGCAACTGCCCGCGGAGCCTTCTCGGGTGAAAATCAGCGTAGTCCATCAAATCTTCTTCCTTGATTTCGCGGTACGGTACAACAGGGAACTTTTTCAGTTCGCCGGTCTCAAGCTCTGCAACGCAGTATTCCGGCAATTGCGGCATTATCCATACGTTTCTGATCTTCATTTCAGTTCCCTCCTCTTGTTTGTTTGAAGGCTCGCTGCTGTTGTAACAAGTATGCTATTCTAATTTGTACCACGTGTACCACGGAATGTCAATAGGCTGTAATGGGAAATGTGGGAAAACACACTGTATTTTGAGCGAATTTGTTAAATTTTTTCTCAAACCCATTATTTTTGCGGATATTGATGTATAATATAGAGGCGCAATAGCGTCTTGATTAACCAAATATCTCTTGGAGGCAAAATGAAATTCTTACACCTCGCAGACCTGCATATCGGCAAAAGCGTAAACAGTTTTACCATGCTGGGAGAACAGCGCCACGCTTTTGACCAGATCATCGGGCACATTCAAAAAGAGCGCCCCGCTGCTGTTGTGGTTGCGGGCGACGTGTACGACCGTGCGGTTCCGGGAACCGAAGCCGTTCGGCTGTTCGACGACTTCCTTACTGAGCTTTCCCGTGAGGACGTTTCGGTGATGGTTGTTTCCGGCAACCACGATTCGCCGGAGCGGCTCTCCTATGCGAGCCGCCTGCTGTCGGACAAGGGGATTCACATTTGCGGCGCATTCTGCGGCAGCCTCCAAAAAGTGGCGCTGGCTGACGAACACGGCAGCGTAAACTTCTGGCTTCTGCCGTTCATCAAGCCGTCTTCGGTGCAGGGAGTGCTTGGCGGGATCGAAATCGAAAGCTACGACGAAGCGGTCAGGGCTGCCGTCGAAGCATCCGGCATAGACTACTCCGAACGCAACGTGCTAGTCTCTCATCAGTTCTACACTTTGCACGGGGCTGCTCCCGTGCGCTCCGACTCGGAACTGAACCCAGTCGGGGGGCTTGACGCAGTAAGCTCAAAAATAATTATGCACTTCGACTATGCCGCCCTTGGGCACCTTCACAGCGCACAGTCTGCCGGCCTGCCCCATGTGCGCTTCGCCGGCGCCCCTGTCAAGTACTCGTTTTCAGAAATGCGGCAGGAAAAGTCAGTGACCCTCGTGGAAATCGGGAAAAAAGGCGACTTGTCCACAGCAGCCCTTGCACTAAGGCCTCTCCACGACATGCGTGAAATCAAAGGAAGCCTCGAGATGCTCACAGGCAGCGAGGCGCTTGCCTTGGCGGACAAAGAGGATTACCTGCGGGTCGTCCTGACAGACGAGGAAGAAATCATCGACCCCCTTGGAAAACTCCGCAGCGTGTACCCTAACATCATGAGCCTTGGTTTTGAGAATTCCCGAACCCGAGTTGACATTGCTGCTATAGCGGCGGGCGCTGAGAGAGTGGAACGTCTTTCTGCTTTCGACCTTTTCAGCGAGTTCTTCCTAGATATGCAAGGCTCTGCGATGAGCAAGGAGCAGGCTGACATCGCGATGCGCCTTTTTGAGAGGGGGGGAGATGAATGAAGCCAGTGTATCTGACCATGAGCGCTTTTGGCTCCTACGCCGGCGTCCAGGAGCTGGATTTTGAAAAACTCGGCGAGAGCGGGCTTTACCTTATAACAGGTGAGACGGGCGCAGGGAAGACGACGATCTTTGACGCAATTTCCTTTGCGCTGTTCGGCAAGGCGTCGGGCAAAGGGCGCGGCGAATACCAGATGCTCCGATCCGATTTTGCCGATGAGAACGAAAAGACGTACGTTGAGTTTTACTTTTCAATAGATCACCGAACATACAAAATCAAGCGGACTATCAAAAAAACGGGCCAGGACGTGGAACTGCAGCTGCCTAACGGCTTCATCGCGAGCGGCAAGCGGTACGTGGAACTGATGATACCCGAGATCATCGGGCTTGACCAGAGCCAGTTCGCCCAGATAGTCATGATAGCGCAAAACGACTTTCTGAGGTTTTTGCAAAGCGGGACAGAGGAGCGGCTGAAAATACTGCGCCGGATATTCAGCACGGAAAAGCTTAGGCAGTTTCAGGAACAGCTTAAAGAAATGGCTAGGCGGGAGAGCGAAAAGCGCGAACTCATTGTCCACGACTTTGAGCGCTATGGCGTCGACGTGAACAAACGGGAAGAGGCGTTTGCCGAATGGGAAGGGCAAATCAAGCGGAACAGGGTTGAATTGCTTGCTGCGGAAGGAAGGCTTGCAGAGTTGAAAGAGGCGAGCCAAGGGATAGCCGCTGCAATTGCCACAGCCGTGGAACTGGACAGGAAATTTGCTTCTTTGGCGGCAGCTGCTGCCGCCTACCATGCGCATACTGCGAAAGCGGGCGAGGCGGCGGCGCACAAAAAGCGCGCCGCGCTGGGGGAAACAGCGCTCCGCAAGGTTAAGCCTTTTGCAGACGAGGCGGGGAAGGCCGCCGCCGGCTGCAAAGCAGCCCGGGCTGGCCTGCAGGCAGCCCGGGCAGAAGAGGCTGCTGCGATTCAGGAATCGCAGCAGGCTGCGGCCGCGGCGGGGGGGCTTGCGCCCCTGGCAGGGGCGCAAGAAGCCTTTGCGGCGCTTTTAAAGGAGTGGGAAATCGCTGACAAAACCTACAAGGAGCTAAGCCGGCTGCAGAAAAACTGCGCCGAAATAACAGAAAAGCAAACCTTGCTGGACAAAATGAACAGGGAGTTGGAAAGCACACTCGATACGCTGAACGGGCTTCCGCCCCTTGAGGACTGTAAGATAGCCCTTGATCAGATAAAACGTCAGCTTGAAAACTGCATGTCACGGCTCAAGGCTCTCAAAGCCTTGGTAGAAGAATTCACAGCTATTGAGAGCAAGCGGGGAGAACTGGACAATGCACAGAAAGAATTCGAATCCGCAAATGCTATTTTCATAAGCGTAGACGAGAACCACAAGCAGCTTGAAGAAGCGTTCCTGCGAAACCAAGCCGGCATCATCGCAAGCCGCTTGGCAGAGGGCGAGCCTTGCCCTGTCTGCGGTTCTGCCACCCATCCTGCGCCAGCTTCCCAGCCGGTGGTTGACGTGTCTGAAGCGAAGCTCAAAAAAACAAGGGATACAAGAGACAAAGCGCAAGCTTTGCGTGAGGAGAAAGCCAAGGTGTGCGAATCCATCAGGTCAGCTGCCGAAACGCTGACAGGGCGTTTCATGGCGAGCCTCTCTGTGTTTTCCCCAAACGCAGAAGCTGAGACGACAGAGGCACTGCTTGCAAAAGCGCACAGGGAAGCGCAAACCGAAGCGGACAGCCTTGCCGCAAGAAAAGCCTCCGCAGAGGAAATTCTTTCAAATGTGAACGCAGCTGCAGAAAGCGCGGCAAAAAAACGGGACGAGCTTATCCCAAAAAGCGCATCTCTGCACAGCGAGGTTGAAACCATGAAAAAACGGTTTGTCAGCGATATTTCAGCTTTTTTGCCCGGTGCCGGCTGGGAGTCGGCAAAGCAGTCCCTCGCCGGGCTTGCCGCTTTGGCGAAGGTAACTGAAAACGGCTTGTCTTCACGAAAACATGCTGGCGAAAAAGCCTTGGCAAAGCTTGCAAAGGATTGGGAAACCGCCACTAAAAGAAAGACGGAGGCAGACGCAGCCCTGAAATCGGCGCAGACGTTGATCAGGGAACGTTCAGGAAACGAGCAGAAACTGTCGCTTGCGCTTGCCGAGGCGCAGGCAAAATACCGTGAAGCCCTTGAAACGGGCGAATTCGCTGATGAAGACGCATATGCCGGCGCACTTATTGACGAGCGGGAGCTTGCAAGTCTGAATAAGCAGATTGCTGATTTTGAGAGAAAGGGCGAACAGCTTTCACGGGACATCAAGCGCCTTACGGAAGAAACCTCCGGCAAAGAAAAACCTGATTTGGACAAGCTAAAAGCTGACGCTAAAGCGAAAGACGAAGAATTCAAGGCTGTTAACGCTAAACGCGACGAAATAAAGAACAGTTTGGGCAATGCCGAAAAAGCACGACTCGAACTCGGCCGCGCCGCTGCCGAGTTCGAGAAGGCGGAAAAAGCCTTCGCCGCAGTAAAACAGCTGTCAGATACGGCAAACGGCAAGCTTGATTTCGAAACCTATGCCCAGATAGCGTATTTCGGGAGGATACTTTTCGCTGCGAACGTTCGCCTCAAGTTGATGAGCCAAGACCGCTACACGCTTCACAGGAAAGAGGAAATCGGCGACAAGCGCATTAGAACCGGGCTGGACATTGAAGTTCTCGATGCGTACACCGGAAAAACCCGGCCGGCCGGCAGCCTGTCCGGCGGCGAATCCTTCATGGCGTCCCTCTCCCTAGCCCTAGGCCTGTCCGACGTGGTACAGCAGAGCGCAGGCGGCGTCCACCTCGAAGCCATGTTCATTGACGAGGGCTTTGGTTCCCTTGACGCAGAGGTTTCAGACCTTGCAGTGAAGACGCTTTCAGACATGGCTGGCCAAAGCCGCGTTATTGGTATCATCTCCCATGTACCAGAGCTAAAAGAGCGCATCGACAAGCAAGTCCGCATTGAGAAGACGACACACGGTAGCAGGATATGCATGGGGTAATACTTGACAGGCAAGCATCGCTTGCCGAAATCCGTTTTTGCTTTTAACTACAAGCTTGTCATAATCCTCGCCGAGTGCGGCTGCAATACAAGATTTGCCAAATCCACGGTTTCGCCTGTCAAAAGGTCTTGCGTTTCCCCGTCCCTGATGCTCATGGTTTCAGCACTGTCTGAAATATTGACAGCCACGAGAACCCACTCGCTCTCGAAGCGGCGCTCGAACACAAAGGGGCGGCGGTACTGCAGGTAAACCTGCTGATAGATCCCATATCTCAGGGCAGGGTGGGTGCTCCTTATCTCAGCCAGCCTGCGGATCAGCCGGGTAACGTCCGTATCCGGCGGCGCATGCTCAATGTCGATGTACGGCCTAAGCGGCTGGTCGGAGTCGCCTTCTTTTTTCCCGCGAATTTCCCATTCGCTTCCGTAATACACCGACGGGATGCCGGGGAGCGTGTAAAGCAGTGGGTACAGCGTTTTCAAGAATGCGGGGTTTGTTACATTGTCGATAATGCGTGGCTGATCGTGGTTGTCGAGAAAGTTGTAGTGGGGCAAGCCGTTGCTTGGGACAGACTGATTAACAGTATGTGCAAGCTCGTACAGGTTGTCGCAGTTGTGGCTGGAAAAAAGCGACTTGTACAGCATGTACCCTGTCACGCTGTGCAGCATGCTGTCATTGACCCACTGTGGGTAGTTTCCCGCCACCACCTCGCCCATGAGCCAAAAATCAGGCTTGATGGATACTGTGACGTTGCGGAGCTCCCTCATAAAATCAAAATCCATGACGTTTGCACTGTCAAGGCGCATGCCGTCTATGTCAAACTCCTCTATCCAAAACCGGGTTGCGTTCAGCAAGTATTCCCTTGCGGTTGCGTTGCGCAAGTTGAATTTCACGAGCTCGCAGTGCCCGCTCCAGCAATCGTAAACAAAACCGTCGCCCATCGGGCTTTGGCGGCCAAAATCCACCCCGGAGAACCACTGAGCGTTTTCTCTTTTCCCCTGCCTTAATTCTTCAAATGCGAAAAAATCCCTTCCGCAGTGGTTGTATACGCTGTCAAGCACGACGCAGATGCCACCCTCGTGGAAACAGCTGACAAGCTCTTTGAACTCAGTGTTTGTGCCTAGGCGGTTATCAACCTGAAAATAGTCCGTCACATCGTAACCATGTGACTTTGACTTGAGCACTGGGCTAAGCAGCACCGCGTTGCACCCTAGGCCTTTGATGTGGGGAATCCATTTTGCGAGTTCCCCGAGCCTGTGTGCTGCCTGTGAATAATCGTTCTGAAACGGTGCGCCTGCAAGGGAAAACGCATAAATGTGATAAATCATTAAATCATTGTGTATTAACATATCCTTATCTCCTTAAACCATGAGTATAGCACAGTCGCGAAAGAATTTCAACGATAGTTTTTTAAAAGGCACCGAGGCACCGAGAGGGACTGTTGACATTGGGCTGCCGCATGCTATAATCTTGAATTATAGCGAGTTGTCCGAAGGAAGGATGGCAGGACGTATGATGCAAATTTACGCAAAGCTTCACAGCATTGATTATGGCAAATTGTTAGCGCAAATTGAGCATGCAAAAAAAAGGCTGGGAAATACGAGCGGCTTGCTTCAGATTGGTGGGGCACTCGCGACGACTCCTTTAAGTTTGAAGATAATTGCCAAGCGTCCGTCGCTTATCCGATCCCCGGTAACGAACTTGCTCAAGGAATACGGGGTGTCGCTTTCCCCGCTGATCATCGGGAACGACACCTTGATAAGTGAAGAAAAAGGAGGCAGCAGCATGTTGAGCATTTCCGCTTCGATTGAGAGCATTGATTACGGAAAGTTGGCACGAGCCGTCAGCAGACCAAAAAAAACCAATGCCGCCAGTGAAAGCGACAAGCTGATCAAGGCGGTCAAAATCCTAGAGCCTTTTATAGACAGCACCATGGCAACAGTGCCGGCTTCCGCTATCGCCGAATTGTTTGTTTTGCTTGCCAAAGAAAGGGTCGTTGAGTTGGCAGAAGAGTACGGAGTGGCAATAGCGGATGTCGATGTGAAGCACGAATAGGCAGCTTTGGCTGCGCTAAGGAAGTTTTGTGCACTTTAAAATATTCGGCGAAGAGGTGACATTTTTATTTACGTATTCAGCGTCTTTTTGGTATAATAAATGGGCAGCAGTCTTTGCGAGATCAGAGATTGGCAGCAATAATAAAATGTTTAGCAAAACGAGGATAATGACATGAAAATAAAATCATTGCATCTGGAAAATTACCGATGCTTCAAAAACTTTGATATTGATTTCAACGATCGGCTGACTGTTCTGGTAGGTGCGAATGGAGCCGGCAAAACAGCAACCCTTGACGCTTTAAGCATTTTCCTGAAATGGGCAGGGCATCCAAAAATCAGAAACACTTCTTTCGATTATTTAGAAATGCCGCTTGCAGACATTGCGTTCGGAAGCAAATTGGAAGACATCTCGTATTGGATAGAAATAGAACCTATTGATGAAACTGGATTTGAACCCAGAAAAATCGAATTCAAACGCTTTTGGGCGGCCTCCGAAAAGAGTGTTCTGTTAAAGCCCTTGGCTGTGCGTGATGTTATTACAATGTTGAACGCCTCATCCCCGATTTTCACTTCCTACATGGCAGGGCGTTTTATCAATGAAAGTGATTCCATCATGACGCATGAGCCCTATCGTCCTTTGCTCCCTAATGAATTTGTAGCATTTGAAAATAGCTTTAGCCGTACGATTGATTTCGCTTCCACTTTGTCCTGGTTTTATGATGCGGATGCTGACGAAGCTCGCAACATGCGCGACAATGGGCAAAAAGACGAGTCACCGGAGTTGATGGCAGTTCGGGAGGCATTGTCTAAATCTTTGCTAGGGCAATACGAAAAACCACGAATGTCCGGCCATCCATCTGAATTGATCATTTATAGGAAAGGAACGAGCCAAGCTTATAAGATTGGTCAATTGAGCGATGGCTATCGCACTATGCTTGCTTTAGTCTTGGATTTGGCACGCCGTATGGCGCAAGCCCACGGTGCTGATACAAAGCAGGCTGAATCGCCGCTAAGCGCTCCTGCTATTGTGCTTATTGACGAGGTGGAATTGCATCTGCACCCTGCTTGGCAACAAACTATTCTGACAACGCTCATGGATATTTTCCCGAACACTCAGTTTATTGCAACCACACACAGCCCTCAAGTACTGACTTCAATACCACAAGAACACATACGCATACTCAGCTGTGGGAAGGCATATACTGTCAGTGAGCAAACCCAAGGTGCAGAGGCGCAACGGTTGTTGAAAAATGTTTTTGGCGTAGATCTGCGTCCAAGAGGGCTGGATATTGTCCAAATCCTAAAAACTTACACAGATTTAGTATACGCCGAACAATGGGATACGCCTGAAGCTGAAGAGTTGAAAAGAAAGCTCAACGAGCATTACGGTAATGATGAACCAGCACTTATGGAACTGGAACTGCATATAGAAAACAGCAAATGGGAGCGCGAATTATGAAACGAGTATGCAAGGGGTCGCCTCCGCAAAAATTGAATGACTATGTATTGATAAACCCAGAGGCTACTTGGGATCAGATGAAAGGGGACAATGCGCAGGGTGGAAGCCAAGCCGCGAAGGAATGCCGTGACCAAGCAATTCATGATCAGAAAGGCCTTTGTGCGTATTGCGAACAGGAAATCTCATCTTCAAAACCACATCGCTGCCGAATTGAGCATTTCCACCCAAAAATAGATAAGACTCGAACGCACAACTGGGGACTTGATTGGTATAACATGTTGGCAGCATGCGACGGTGGGAGCAGAAGTTCGCAGGAAGAACAGAGAGCGCACCCACTGCCAGGAAATCTAGCTTGTGACGCCCATAAGGATTACCTGATACAGACGGGGAAGATTCCTGTTGCCTGTGAAGGTTATCTGCTGAGCCCTCTTGTTATTCATTCGTTCCCAAACCTATTTTCATTGGATAAAGGAACTGGTTATCTTAAGCCGGATGTCGCTTCCTGCATCAATGTGGAAATCTCTGAAAATGCATTCGGCTCAACAACCGAACTGATCGACCACACTATTGCAATTTTGAATCTAAACTGCGATCGTTTGGCTGCAAAACGCAGGCATTATGTTGTTAACATCGATCAAAACAAAAAGACGCTACGCAAGAAGGGCATACCGCCAAGCGATGTACCGGAAAAACTTGTTCAACGTTATTTCAAAAAAGAATGGCCGGAGTTTTTCACCACTCTACGCTGTTGCCTTGGAAAGGTGGCTGAAGACTATCTCAAATCTGTGAATTACCAAGGTTGAAGTGTGCTTGGATATACTGCTCCATAAAACTGAAGTCAGGACTTCCGTTGCTATCCACAGGCAGCGTCAATTTGGTGTTTTTCATTTTGTCGGTGGTCCATTTTCGGCCATAACTGTACAAATATCGGTTTTCTTTAATAACCGTGATCAAAAACAAGGCAACGTTGCGGTTGAGTGCCCACCAATCCATTGGATACAAAACAGTGACGTCGTCCGATGCCCAGAACGGTTTTTCCTGATAAAATGCCTCACCAACGCAGCCATTATAATTCACAGTTATGCAATTGCCCTCGAAAAGCGCTTCTTCGTCAATTAGCTGCCGAACACCGTTGTTTGTTGAAATCGCCCCTATGAAAGGCGTGTTTCCGGGTTGCATGTCAGCCTTGACCAACCGCTTGCCTTTCAGGAATGTGAATATTTCGCCCATCCCTATCACTGCCCACTCTTTGTCTGATAGCAGGGTTGCGCTGCTTGAAGCCTGCAATTTCGGCCATCGGATATTGCCCTTTATATTCACTGTGAAGTTTTCCATGAAAGTCCAGTCGGGCTTTTCGTCTGCTGACGGCAACAGCAACTGTTCTTTTGCCAGTCTGCTGTCCGTTATTTCCCTTCCAAAACTGTACTTGTACTGCATGCTTTCAAATACTGGCTTTAGATACAGGGCAATGTTTTCAGTCAGCGGTACGGTCTCGTCTTTCAGTCCAATCACCGTAACGTGGTCGGAAGCCACGAAATCGTAGTTGTGGTAAAAACAATAGCCGACGCTTCCGCTATTTGAAAGTGTTAGCTTTTTGTTGTGGATCATCATGTAATCCGGCGGACTAATAAATGCGCTTATGCCATTGTTTATTTTGGTCGATGAGACATAGGCAACATCTCCAGCTGCTTGGTCAGCCTTGACAAGCCTTTGGCCTCGCTCTGGTGGAGCGAAAACATCGCCAAACACAAACAGACTCTTGTCTTTATTCATCGGAATCACCTGCCTTGGGTGAATTTTCATCGGAGTAGTACTCTGCCAGCAGCACAAGCAACGAGATTTCATCAAGCTTGGCTTCAAGCAAACCCATCTCCTGTTTTGCCGCGAACACCATATACTCCTTGACAGCGTTTGAAAAGCTCGCTTCGGATAAGTGCGAATAGTCAGTATTGCAGTGGGCTTGAATTAGCCATTCGTCATTGTCCTTAATTGTTGCCCGAACAAGGGTCAGACCATCTTCGTATTTGCCAGGTTCTGCAAGTTTTTTCAACATGCATTGTTTAATCTTGCCCCATTTGTTGTATGCGTCCGTCCTGCCTTTGGCTTTCGACAATACGAGCCCGTCGTCCTGCAAATCGTAAAAAACCACTGACTGCCCCCCGTGAGGCCTATGGGTTTCGAAAACTGCAATCGCCGTGTTTGTTGCTGCGTTTGGCATGAACAAATCTTTGGGCATGTTGACGACGCATTTCAGCGTATGCTTTGACAGAATTGCATTGCGTGTGCCTTCTTCCTTGAAAAAAGTGCTTAAGGGAGCAATGATCAAACCGTAGCGGGAAACGCGGTCCAGCATGTAAGCGAGGAACTGGATTTCTTTCTTTGTAGGGTTGTCGTGTCTGTCTTTGCCCCCATACGGAGGGTTAACAAACCCAATAGTTGGCGCAATCCCTTCTTTGGCAAGGCTGTCCAAAGCGATCTGAGCTTCTTCTGAAAAACAATCGCAATAGGTTATGTTTGATTTGCCGTCGCCTCTAAACAACATGTTGGAAATGGCCAAGGAATACATCGTGGCATTTTTTTCAAAGCCAATCAGCTGCCTTTCTTTTATGCTCTTAATTTTCGACTCTTTGTTTGGAATGCTTGACCCTTGGACGATGTCGACGAGCTTGTTCATGGCAGCAATCAAAAATGCGCCAGTTCCACAAGCCGGGTCAAAAATCACGTCGTTTGTCTTCAGTTCGATTAATTCAGTGAACAGAGAAGTGATGTGCCGCGGTGTCAGGACAATACCCTTTTTTACGTTGGCAACGCCGGCATACCGTAGGAATTCCTCATAGAACTTACCGATAATGTCGTAGTTGCTCTTGCGTTTGAATAGAGGGATGACAAAATCTCTCAACTCCATCAGAATGTCTTGCAGTATTGGAGAATTGTTCAAATCCTGGTCATGTGGAAGGAACGCCAACTCAGCTTTGATCAAAGCAATCTTTTCAATCGGCACATTTTCCGTTTTGAGGTTTTTCTCAACAGTGGACGGGATGTTGCTGATGATCGTATCTGCCGCCCAATTCACAAAATCGGCTTTGAAATCATTGCGCTGACCTTTACCCTCAAAAAGGCATATCATGAGGGCAGACAAAAGAATCGGACGCTTTTGCGAATCAACCGAACGTAACCACTTGTTGATTTTTTTTGATGAGGCTGAAATTATCGCTATGGTTTCCTCTTCATCGATATTTTCAAAAAGGTTGATATAGTCAATCTCGCAAAGAATATCAGTTATGGACTTTTGCTCCTCGATAACACCATTCACAATTAAAAAGGTACTTACCCTATGGTTGTAGTCGTCTTCGATATTTCCCGAAACAGCAATGCCGACAATTTTCCATTGGGAAAAATAGCCAGCTTGCGTAGACGAAGAAAGACTGCTTGCAGTGAAGCGTGACAAATAGTGCTTGATACCGCACACTGCGTATTTTTTCGCGTCTTCTTTGCCCGTCGGCGCAACATGGAGTGAAATGCCCGGTTTAGCTTCAATCATAATAAGTAGTTTCGCATATTCATTAACATAGATGAAATCGGGGATGCCGGCTCCTCCTGTATCAGCCTTTGAGGCATGCGATAAAATCGCAACGATTTCCTTGTTGTTAGTGTAATCTTCCCAAGTGTTTTGATACTCCAGTTTCAAAAGGTGTCTGTATATTAATTTGTCGTTTTTGTCTTGCCTTGCCATTTTTGTACCTCTAAGTTATTATAGAACAAACGTTCTGCATTGTCAAGTGTTTTCTTCAGCTAATCACGCTGTACGGGTATCCTTGTTCGGCAAGGAACAGCTGCCTGTGCGCGGCAAAGCCCTCTTCCACAGTGTCTGATGTTACCAGCATGTAAAACCAGGCTCTGTTTTCTCCGGGTTTGGGGCGCAGGATTCGCCCTAAGCGCTGCGCTTCCTCCTGCCGCGATCCAAAAGAGCCGCTTATCTCTATTGCCACGTTTGCATCCGGCAAGTCAATGGCGTAGTTGGCAACTTTTGACACAATCATTACCGGAATTTCCCCGTCCCTGAACTGCTGATACAGTTCGTCGCGCTTGCTGTTTTTCGTGCTGCCTGTTATGATTGGCGCGTTGAGCAGCTCGGCCACTTCTTTGAGTTGCTGGAGGTAAAGGCCAATGACCAGGATATGCCGTCCCGAATGCTCTTTTAGGAGCCGTTTCAAGACCTTCAGCTTTCCTGAATTCTCGGCTGCTATGCGGAACTTCTGCCGTTTGTTTGCTATGGCGTAGTCCATGCGCATGCTTTCTGCCAGCGGCACACGCACCTCAAAACACTCGGCCTTTGCGATGTAGCCGCTCTTTTCGAGCACTTTCCATGGCACGTCGCACCGCTTCGGCCCAATCAGCGTAAACACGTCGCTTTGCAGGCCGTCTTCGCGGATCAGCGTAGCCGTGAGGCCAAGCCGCCGTTTTGATTGCAGTTCTGCCGTCATGCGAAACACCGGCGCAGGCAAAGTGTGCACCTCGTCGTAGATGATCAGACCCCATTCCCGGCTGTCTATCAATTCGCGGTGCTTTTCGGACGCTCCGAGGATTTGGTACGTTGATATAGTGACGGGCTTAATATTCTTTATTTCACCGCTGTACTCCCCTATCAAATCGCCGGTCAGCGTAGTTTTGTCGAGCAGTTCCGCAACCCACTGCCTAATAGCGGTTATCGCAGTGGTTAGCACGAGGGTTTCGGTTTGCAGCTTCGCCATCACCGCCATGCCGACTATGGTCTTGCCGGCGCCGCAGGGAAGCACTATGACTCCGTGCCCGCCGTGCGCCTCGCCTTTCAAGTGGAACAGGTCTACAGCTTCGGACTGGTACTTGCGCAAGCCGAAAGGCTGCCCAGACGCCGCAGTGCCCCTCAAGGAGAACGCCAGCGGGGAGGCTTTTCGGTAACCGGCTAAGTCGTCAGCCGGGTATTCCGCCAGTATCAGGGCTTGCTTAACGTGCCCCCGGCAGGCAATGTCCACCTCAAAGGCAACCTCGTCAAGCCGCTTCAAGAGGTATTTAGCCACTGCCTTGGTGTTTTCAAGTTCTGCAGCGATGTACTTGTCGTCGCAGCGGAGGACAAATTTGCCGTTTTCAATCAACAGCTTCACGCGGCCGTACCGCCTGCCCCAGTCAAGTATGCGGCTGACCACTATCTGGGGCGGTTCATGCTTTGAGTAGCGCCGGAGTTCCTCAATGACCTGTTCCGGCAGCAGCCCTGCCGACGCTGCGTTCCAAAGCGACAGCTGCGTCAGCTTGTAAGTGTGGATGTATTCGGGGCTTTTCACCATTTCTGCAAACCCCAAAAGCGAGTCGCGGGCCTCTTCGTATAGCGGATGGTCAGTTTCAAGCAGTATCGTCAAATCGCTTTGGACTATCACGCATCCGGATTTTCTTTTGTCAGGTAGCATTTTTGCAAAACCTCTTGTTCTTTTCGATCGTTTTCTTGATTTTGTTTGTTGCGTTCCCGTCCACTACCACAGCAGCGGCTATTCTATCCCCGACCAGCTCGCCCATCCCTTTGTACCGAATCACTTCTTCAAGCAGCGTGGCATCGTCACATTCGAGGATCGTCACGTTCCTGATCTTGATGCGCCCTGTCTGTTTTTTCCAGTCATCTAGAGCCCGAACGACATTTTTGGGCACCGGCTTGTCTGATGCGGACAAATACTTGCGCAATTCATCTACGCTTACGCCTCTTTCAGTGGCGCGGGCTATAGTTTCGAAATCGAGCTTGTAGATCAAGGCCTCGCCTGTTGACGACACTTTGGTGAATATTCTTTCGAAATGCAGTTCGTGTACGGACCTGTTTGGGCCGCTTGGGATGACAATCGTGTAGTCTGGAAGCACTGTAAACCCACCCTTGGCCTTCTGCTTTGGTGCAGCCGGCGCTTCGTACGCGTCGGCGAGCCCGAGCACATATGCGCCAAGAGGGTTGATCCGAAACGCTGCCGGGAGGCGGTGCCCTTTGTCGACGTAGTCTTGCTTGCCTTCGCCCCATGCAATGTCTATTATCCCCAGCGCACCGAAAAACAACAAAATGGTCTTGATCAGCGGAGACTCGTACTGCGACCACTCAACTCCGTAATTGGAAGCGTACTTCCCTGCGCCGACGACAAGCCTTTTTTCATTCCTAGCGAATGTATTGTTAGAGATGCGCAAATACTTTTCGAACTCCTTAGTGGGAAGGAATTTGCCGATCGGGCAAAGCTTCATTTCACTAGCAATGTTTTGTCTTGCGTCGTAAGGATGATGCCCCCGTTTCGTCCGAAGCCCTTTGATCACTGATATTTCGTCAAAACTCTTGCTGTTGAGGTAAAAATCGAACAGTTTCTTTACAAACTGCCCATAAGGCAGGCCTATCAAAGAAGACGCCTTTGAACCCGGGACAAATTCGCCTTCGCCTACATAAAGAATGCCGCTGACAGTGCAAAGCACAATCAAAGGAAAGGTCACCAGCAAATCGTCTGTTGCCTTCACGCCATCAGGCTTCGTGCTCATCTCAGACGAATAATCTTCATAGCCGCAGAAATTTATTAGTTTCAATGCAGCAGGCTTGCTTAGGATGCCGTTTTTCGTAATGGCCAGCTTGTTTGAGTTGCAGAACCTGACGATGTTGGCAACATCCTCAGTCCTGTTTTCACGCGTTGAAAACACAAGGTTTTTGGGAATTTGTGAAAATGTCCGCTTCATCTCGCCTACGGCGTCGCGCAGGCTGCTGTAAAACAACTCAACATCGTTGTTTCCGGGGAACAGCAGCCACAGTGCCGAGTTCTTCCCGGCATACCTGACCTTGTATCTACGCAATCCGTTCCATGCGTATGAATAATAATAGTAGGTGCTCACTTGGTTTTCAGCAACACCAAACGCCTTGGCAACTTCGTCTGCGTAGAAATCCGGCGTAGAACCTCCGCTCCAAACGTGCAGCGAAACCATCTCGCGCTCGGCGCTGTTAAGGCTGCCCCATATTTCGTCAAACCTGTTTGTGGCGAGGTAGTACTCGCCGAGTATTGAAACTATTTGCTCTTTAGGGGCATCTTTCAACTTATTTATATTTTCGCCGATTAAGAAAGCAAGGTGCAGAAGCGATTCCGGCGTGTCCTTGTTGCCCAATGGCAGGTCGCGTAAAAAGCTTACGCGTTGGTCGAATGCCATGCGTTACTCCTTTTTTAAACTTCACAAAAACTATAATATTCGATTTCCGGCAAACATGCAAGCGGTATCTTGACGCTTTGACGCTCGTTAGCAGCGGATTCCGAACTGCCCGCTTAGCATTTTTCAACAACCAAGAAAACACTGGACTCGTCGACTTCAACAACTTCATATTCAAAGCCCGAAGCCTTTCCAATCGCATCAAGTTCTTCAGGCGAATGGGTTGTTGCGCGGAAGCCGTCCTTGCATGCAATGACGCCGTCCTTAGTGTTGCCCATGTCAATCGGGCCAAGCAAACCTATCCTTGCCTGTTCATGGAACCAAGCTAGGCGATGTTCCCAAAATTTAGCGCTGTAGCTACTGATGAATGCCCGGCCTCCCTGCGATATCAGCGCCATTATTCGGTGTATGTACTCCAATGGCCGAACCTTCATTGAAGACAATCCGTTCTGCAAGCACAATACCACGTCAAAGGTTTCGGTAAAACGCAAATCATGGGCATCCATGGCAATCAGGGTGGCATTTGGCACACTTCTAAGGTATTCGCTTCCAAATTCTACGTTTTCATGGGAAATGTCAATGCCAACGATTGATTTGCAGTTGTTTGCCAATTCTTTCATTATCCTGCCATACCCCGCCCCTAGCTCCAAGATGCGCTCAGTTCCTTGCAGGCGTTCCATTACAAACGAAATTTCCGCGTCAAGGTACCGCTTCACCCTTGATTGTCCGGTTTGATATGCTTGTTAATTCTGCCCGAACGGCGAGGCGGCGCTCATCTTCTGACAGTTCATGAAACTGTTCGGTTAGCTCCTGCCGCCGCGTTTGAATTGCGAAATACGTCTGAGCTTTGGCAGTAACCTCTTTTGACGGATCGCCATTTTGTGCAGTCAAATAGCATCCATAACGTGTCATAGCGATATCATCAACTTTACGTTGAGCGCCTTTACCCAGTTGAATCATTTTGTTAACATCAACAAAATGATCAGACACATTAAAATTACTAGTTTTGCAAGCCGCTTTTGCTTTCTCGATGGCGGGACTCGCCTGTAACAATATGTAAATGAAAAAGCGATACGGATATAAAACCTATCGCTCTTTTCACTTGCCATTATACCGAACCGTGACCGCAAAGCCGCCTTTGAAGCAATACAAGTTCGTATAATATTGATTTGGTACTCCGTCGGGGGCTCGAACCCCGGACACCCTGATTAAGAGTCAGGTGCTCTACCAACTGAGCTAACGAAGCGCATAACATAACAAATATAATCGGAATTTGGGCATGTGTCAAGCACTTTTTTCACCTAAAGGCAAAAAACGAGAAGCTATATTTACATTATATAACCGAATCCCTCCCGCGTCAATGTTTCTTTCTGTCCTTTCTACAAAACAGCAAACGGGTCGTCGTCCATGTCCGGGTTCCACACGTACTCTATCTCCCTTGCCAAGCTATTTGCGCACTCAATGCCGTGCATGTCGCTGACGAAGCCGAAAATCATGTCAAGCCCTGCTGAAACGCCTGATGCGGTGTAGTATTTCCCGTCCTTAGCCCAACGCGCTCTCTTGAGCCAATTCACTTTCGGGCCGTTTGAGCAAGCCCACTCATACACTGTTTTGTTTGTCGTCGCTTTCCTGCCATCCAGCAAATGGGTTTTTGCGAGCAATGCTGATCCGGTGCACACGGTCAAAACACTCGTCGCTTTTTCAGAAAAAAACCTCACCCGCTCAACGTAGTCTTCATTGTTGACCAATGACCTTATGCCAAAACCTCCCGGTATCAGCAGCACCCCTGAAGTTTCCATCATCGCAAAAGGCAAGGTTTCAACGGGCACTTGCTGAGTGCTTTTCACGATTCCGCCGCTTTCTGAAAGAAACCGCAGGATGTAGGACTCCGAGAGGTATCCGATGACCTCCGCCGGTCCCATGGCGTCCAGCGTTTCAAAATAATCATAGAGAATAATGTTAAAATATGCCATTGCGATGCCCCCTTTTTTCGTATCATGCTTATCTTACCATTTTTTTGCTCTGTTGACAAAGAAAAATTAGATGGAAAAGGATAGAAAAGAGCAGAATAGTTTTTTTGTTGCTTATTTCATTGATATCGAAAGTGTTTTGTAGTATAATCTAAAAGATTATACGCACAAAGGGAAAAAAATGATCGACTGGTTGGAGAGCATCATCGGAATAATGCAAACTTCAAGGGGCGGCGGGGTTGTATTGCTCGCAGTATTGGTTTGCCTTGCGGCACTGCTGTTGGCGTGGCTTTTGCTCAGGCGCCTCAAGTTGTGGTATTGGAAAGTGGACTTGCAGGTTGACGCACTCAAGGGCATCAATCAGAAATTGCACAAGCTGGAGGAAGGCATGACGGAAAGCGTGGTTTTTGCAGACAAACACGAAACAGCCGAAGAGGAAGCGGCTGCTGAGGACGGAGAAGAAGCGCATGTTCCGGACATTGCCGATGCCGTTTATTGCGTGGGCAAAACCGGGAAGATATATACAGAAGAAGAATTAGAGATGTTGATAAAGGACTAATGGGATTTGAACTGAAACGGGGGTATTAGCAAATGTTTTGCAGGTATTGTGGCAAACAAGTACATAATGATTCGATATTTTGCAGTTTTTGCGGCAAACAGCTGACGGAAAATGGTAATGGGACGGAAAATGAAGAGGCGGCTTTAAACGCTCCTTTTAGAAGCGATCCAGAGTTTGTATGGAATTTGCACGAATTCCCTGAACACAAAAAAACCGAGGACATAGATTTTTCATGGGCGCAAAGCAGGCCCAAAAATGAAATAACCGAATTCGAGCAGGAAGCCGAAGCAAAGCAGGAAGCTGAAATCAAGCAGAAAGCCGAAATCAAGCAGGAAGCCGAAGGATATCTCTTTAAAACGCCTGAGCCGCTGAAATACGAAGTTCCGGAGATTGTGCTCGGGCCACCCCAGTACGAAATGCCGGAAATCAAGCTGGAGCCTTGGCAAGACAGCAAAATTGACAGGTTTTATACATTCAACAAGAAGAATGAAGAATTCCAGAAACTTCTCGACAAGGAATACGAAAGGGTTAAGAACAAGGAGTTTTCAGAGCCTGCGGAGGAACCTGAACCCGAACAGGCACAGCAGCCAGCTCCAATGCCGGAGCACAAGCCGCAGCCCACTCCAATGCCGGAGCATAAGCCGCAACCCGCTCCAATGCCGGAGTTTGAACCGCAGCCAGCTCCAATGCTGGAGTTTGAACCCGAGCAGGCACAGCTTGACACGCAGGCAGAAGACAGTTTGATCTATGACAACGACACTTTGTCAAAAAGGTTCGACACAAGGGAGTTCAACAAAGACCTAATAGAGGTAGCTCTCGAAAAAGCCGGGATCATAATCGACAAAGAATATGAAATAAGCCAGGAAAGGGATGCTTACAAAAGCGATTTCAAGCCGAGGTTCATTGAAGAAAGCCACGAGCTGGAGCTGATGCCGGAACCCGAACCGAAGCCGGAACCTGATCTGCGGCCTGAACCTGAGCTGCGCACGGGGCGGCCTGAGCCGGGAAGAGAACCCAGCAGCATAATCACGGACATTTTGCCCCTTGCAGACCCTCAAAAGCAGGAAGCGTTCAAGGCCTTGGAAAAATTGTGGGACGCAGAGGAGCGTAGCGCAAGAGAAAAAAAAAGCGTCAGAAAAACCGAAAAATCCGAAAAGGCCGAATATTTTAAGGGGGCTGAGCAGACAGAAGGCGAAAGCGTAAAAGAAGAAGGCGGCAGCGAAAGCAAACGAGACCCGAAGAAAATCCTGTTGACTGTTTTGCTGATTGTGTTTTCTTTGGAAGTTGCGGCTCTTGGGCTTAAATACTTTGCCCCAAACAGCATCGGCGCAGCTTTTGTAAACAGCAAACTGAGCTTTGCGGTTACTTGGTTTGATAGTTTTTTCCACAAGGAGCCGCTTGATGAGACGGGCAGCGAAGACCTAGGCATTTTAGAGGGCGAGGACGAGGACGATGGCGATGGCGACGGGGATGCAGAAGACATGCCGGCCGCCCCTATAAGGGAACCGGAAGCCAACAAAGCGTTCCTTATAGCCAGCCAGCTTTACGTCAACAGAAACATTGAAGCAGTCGGGGCAGACGACGACCTCAAATTCAACTCGGAAAACACTTACAGCGAGCCAGGCGTCGCAGCCTCAAAGCCGATAGAAGACAATATTTGGAGGATGGAAGACGGCAACGCGGTTTATTACGACCAAGCGGTTGTTGCTTCGTTGATAAGCTTCAACTCCAAATGGATAGACTACGTCAATAGCGGTGATGAGACCATTTTAGGATTGGTAAAGGAGGGAGGTCAGGCAGAAAAAAGCATACTTGACTTTAAACGAGGCAGTGGGGTCAAAAAGGCGTTCAAGCTGCTGCAAATCGGCGAATTACGGCAGAGCGGCGACACTTTTTTCATCTGGACGCGTGAAGTGATCGAGGACACGGTAAACGGCAAAACAACTGAAAACACGTACAATTGGGTCTACCAGATGGAAGCGGCTGGTGATAAAATGCAGGTGGTGGGTTATTTCAGGAATTAGCAACTATTGTTAAATAAGAGCAAAGGAGTCAAAGATGTCAACCAGATCGAATTACAAACGGGAAGAGATCAAAACAGGGGATATCGCTTTTTCTCCGTCGAGAAGCACTATTGAAACTGCTTTTTACGGCAACAACGTTGAAAAAATAACTGACTTGAAGCTTATTTACGAAATGGCCAAAAACGCGAAAGGCACGATCGTTACAGACATGCCGGTGCACGAGCCTTCCGCAATCGGGCTGCCCGAAGGCGCTAGGGTGCTGCTTTTCAACGATGGTGAAATCGTTGGGCGTTTTGCCGGAGCTAGGGTGATCTTGGGCGAAGCCGGGGTTGACGAAGGCGAGATGGCAAAAGTCCTGCGGGAAGCGGCATTTTTGACAAGGTACAAAAAGATGTACCACACCCAGAGCTATATCGGGCTGGACAGGGATTTCATAATAAGGGCCCACTTGCTCGTTCCGCAGTCCTATGAAAACACCCTTTACAACTGGCTTTTGAATTTCCAGAACATCACGCCTTATTATGACGAAATGTACGCGAATTCAAAACCTATAGGGAACGAACCTGACATTTACATACTGTCCGACCCTGACTACTGCCACCCAAAATTCCCGGACGGGCTGGCTTATTTCGACCCGGCGCACAATTGCGCCTGCCTTCTGGGCATGAGGTATTTCGGCGAGCACAAGAAGGGTACGCTGACCCTCGCTTGGAGCATTGCCAACAGAAACGGCTACACGTCGTGCCACGGTGGACTGAAAAGGATGGCGAAGGAAGACAGCGAGCCGCACGTTATGGGCGTCTTCGGGCTTTCGGGCTCTGGGAAATCAACACTGACCCACGCCAAGCACGGGGGCAGGTACGATGTTACCGTGCTGCACGACGACGCTTACATCATATCAAACGAGAACGGTTCAAGCGTGGCAATGGAGCCTTCGTATTTCGACAAGACCCAAGACTACCCGCTGACGTCAGAAGACAACAAATACCTGATCACCGTTCAGAACTGCGGCGCCACTATAGATAGCGATGGCAAGACTGTGATCGTCACCGAGGACATTAGGAACGGCAACGGCAGGGCGATAAAGTCCAAGCTGTGGGCAGCAAACAGGGTCGACAAGATGGATGACCCAGTCAATTCAATCATCTGGCTGATGAAGGACGCTGCGCTGCCGCCGGTCGTGAAACTCGACAACCCAGTAATAGCCTCGGCAATGGGCGCCTGCCTTGCGACCAAGCGAACCACGGCTGAGAGGCTTGCGGAAGGCACCGACATGAACGCCTTGGTGTTTGAGCCATACGCAAACCCGTTCAGGACGTACCCGCTCCGGGAGGATTACGAAAAGTTCAAATCGCTTTTCAAGGAACGCGGCGTTGACTGCTACATTTTGAACACAGGGCATTTTATTGATAAAAAAATACCTAAAGAAGTCACTATCCGCATCATTGAGACAATCGCGGACGGAACAGCCGAGTTTAACAAACTCGGGCCTCTGGGGGAAATCCAGACGATGGGCATCGAAGGGTTTGTTCCTGATTTCAAGGACAAGAATTACCTCGACATTTTGGATTCGAGCATGAAAAAAAGGATTGATTTCATCGACTCGTTGATTGAAGCAAAAGGGGGGAGGGACCGCCTGCCTGAAGAAGCATCCATTGCGCTCAATCTTCTTTTGCTAAAAATAAAATCATTGTAACAAGTTAAAAACTCAAAAAGGAGGAGTAGTTTTGAAGAAAAAGAAAAAAAGGGGGCTAACCGGAGTAGTTGTCGTATTGGTGTTGCTGCTCGCGCTGTTTGTGGCTCTGATCAATTTTATCACCGATATTCTCTGGTTCATAGAGATGGGGTACTTAAGCGTCTTCTTGCGAAAGCTCGTCACGCAGCTGGAGATAGGGGTGCCGGCATTCTTGATAATCGGGCTCTTGAGCTTTCTGTACCTGCAGGCGATTAAGAGGGGTTACAACAAGAAGATTGAATCCCACAGCAACGATCCTGGCATCGGCAAAAGGCTGAACATGTACGCTTTGGCCGTAGCTGCTGTTTTTTCCGGCCTAGTGACGTTTTACGCGGTTACGCACGTTTGGTTTGAAGCCCTTAAGTTCAACTACAGCACGAGCTTTGGCATTGCAGACCCGCTTTACAACTTGGACGTGTCGTTCTACATTTTCAAGCTGGAACTGATCAAACAGCTGAACAACATTGCGATCGGGGTGATAATAGGGTTTGCGGCGATCACGGTCCTTTACTACATGATTTTGATATCGTTCCGGAAACCGCAAATATTTGAAGAGGTCCCGCCGGAAGAAGACGAATACGAAGACGACGAGGAACGGTACAGCGGCGAATTCAAACGCGAGAGTTCAGGTGCCGGCAACTTTGGATCATACGGGCTCAACGACATTCTTGAGAAACTCAACAAGTTCATGGCAGGCGGCGGGTTCGCGGGAGCCGGGGCGCAGCAGAACATCAACAGGGCGCAAAAGCCGCAAAAAAGGCTTGACGACGACAACTTCCTGAGCCTCCTGGGGATAGCTTCGAAGCAGATCATCTTTTTCGGGGTGCTGTTTTTCCTGATGCTTGGCGTGAAATTCTTCCTCATGCAATACGACTTGCTTTACTCCAACACGGGCAGCGTGGTGTACGGGGCAAGCTACACAGACGTCAACATTACGCTTTGGATGTACAGGGTTTTAATAGGGCTTTCTGTCCTAGGCGCCGCCGGTTTTGTCTGGGGGTTCTCGAAAAAGAAATTCCGGAACATCCTGGCAGTGCCGGTAATCATGGTGTTGGTGGGTCTCTTTGGCATGGGCGGGGCTTGGCTGGTTCAGAACTACATCGTGTCCCCGGACGAGCTCAACAAGGAGCGCCCTTACCTAAAAAGAAACATTCAGTTCACGCAGACCGCCTATGGCTTGAACCATGTCACTGAAATGAATTTCCCCGCCAGGACCGACGTGCTGGACTGGAAAGACATCGATAACAACAACGAGACCATATCAAACATCAGAATAAACGATTACCAACCTGTGAAGAAATACTACAACAACGTTCAGACAATAAGGCCGTACTACTTGTTCACCGATGTTTTCGTCGATAGGTACATGATAAATGGGGAATATACTCAGACTTTCATTTCTGCAAGGGAAATCAACGACTCAGGAAGCTCGCCAATACCGCAGACTTGGCTGAACAAGCACATCAAGTATACCCACGGGTACGGGATCACTCTTTCAAGGGTTGACAAAATAACAGCAAACGGCCAGCCGGACATGCTGATAAGAAACATCCCCCCGATGTCACAGGTGAAAGAAATTGACATTAGAAGGCCAGAAATATACTTTGGGAGGATGACGAACGATTACATCTTGGTAAAAACCGATGAAAAAGAATTCGACTACCCAATGGACGCAGAACACAACGCCGAAACAATCTACGCAGGAACTGCGGGGATACCGCTCAACTTTTTGAACAAGACCATGTTCTCCATACGCGAGAGGAACCTGCGAATACTCGTGTCGACCAACTTAACCAAAGAGTCGAAAATTGTGATCAACCGGAACGTCATCAAGCGAGTGCAGACAATAATGCCGATGCTCACCTACGACCCGGATCCGTACATGGTAACAGTCGACGGCAAGCTTTACTGGATCGTGGACGCCTACACGTCCAGCAGCTACTACCCGTATTCCTACCCTTACTTCAGGGGCGGAAACTACATCAGGAATTCAATAAAGGTCGTCATCGACGCCTACAACGGCGCAACAAACTATTACATAGTAGACCCTCAAGACCCCATTGCCGCCACCTACAAGAAGATATTCCCGGCGCTGTTCAAGGATTTTGACGACATGGACAGGGATTTCAGCTTTGAGGACAAGGATGCGTCACTGAGGGCTCATGTTAGGTACCCGAGCATGATGCTGAACATTCAGGCAAACGTGTTTCAACGTTACCACATGAACGACGAAGTGATGTTCTATCAAAATGAAGACTTGTGGGACATCGCTCAGGAAATTTACGAGACAAGCTTGGTTTCGATGGTGCCGAATTACTACATCATGAGGCTGCCCCACGAAGAAAAGGCAGAGTTTGTAAATTCAATACCTTACACGCCTAGGGACAAGCTCAACATGACGGCGCTCCTTGTGGCGAGGAACGACATGCCGCATTACGGAGACATTGTCCTATACAGACTGCCGAAGGGCGAAATAGTGTACGGGCCGATGCAGATAGAGGCGCAGATAGACCAGCACACTGAGATATCCAAAGAATTCTCCCTTTGGAGCCAAGCCGGGTCGACCTACAACAGGGGCAACATGTTCGTAGTCCCGATAGAGGAGTCTTTGCTTTACATCGAACCTGTTTACTTGGAAGCGACCAACTCCAGCATCCCTGAAGTCAAAAGGGTAATAGTGGCTTACGGTGACAAGATCGCCTACCGGGCCACATTGGCAGAGGCGCTGGATGAGCTGTTCCCGGTATTGAATGAAAAACCGGTGGGCAGCGCACCGCCCGACACCCCGGGCAGGCCCATCACGTCCATGCCGCCGGGGCAAGGGGCGTACACTACGGCAGAGCTGATCAACCTTGCGTCGGAAGCCTTCGACAAGGCGCAGGCTGCGCAAAAGAACGGAGACTGGGCGGCATACGGGCAGTACCTGGATCAACTGGAGAGGTACCTCGGCATGCTGAAAAACAACGAGTAGCAATATCAGTAGCATGTGGGCGCGGCCCACTTCAAAGAGAGGTCAACGATGCTTGAATATGACAGGATGTTGTTTGTAATACCTGCGGAATGCCATGCCGAAGATGAACTGAAAGGCATGCTCGAAAAGCACAGGGAAGTCAAATTTGTGTCCTTGGTCGGCTTCGACATAGGCGGCCACGACACCGACGAAAAGATACCAGTCGAGCTGTTCGTGCGCGACATGGAAAGGTACCTTAGAAACGGCGTCCAGACTGACGGCTCCAGCGTGGTCCTGCCGAAAATCGCGGACCTCAACAACGCTAGGGTCGACATTGTGCCGGATTTGTCGGTTAACTGGTATGTTGACTACAATTTAAATTACTATGACAAGGAAACGGGGCTCCCGGTGGGAACGCTGAGAATCCCGTCTTTCCTTGTCCACAACGACACTGACGTCATCGGATCTAGGGCAATTCTGAAAGACGCGATTGCTTTCTTCAAAACAGAGGTGCTGAAGCTCATAGGGGAAAACCCTTACGTATGGGAATCCATCGGCATCAAAAGCGCGGAAGACATCATGGAAATCATGGTGACCTGCGCCACGGAGCTGGAGTTTTGGGTCAAAACGCCCGACGACAAAGCCGACAGGGAGCAGCTTTCCACAGCGCAGATATTGAAGGAACAGTACTGGAAAAGGACGATAGGCCCAGTCCGGACCGCCCTCGAAAGATCGCTCACAACGCTGGACAGGTACGGGCTCGAAGTGGAGATGGGACATAAGGAAGTCGGCGGCATCAAGGCTAAGATGGGGAGCTCCGGAAATTACGACCACGTCATGGAGCAGCTGGAAATCGACTGGAAATACTCTTCGCCCCTCCAAGCGGCCGACAACGAAAACCAAGTCAAATACGTGATAAAAGACGTTTTCCGCCACCACGGCCTCGACGTAACGTTCATGGCGAAACCCATCGAGGGGATAGCAGGGAACGGCGAGCACACCCACATGAGCCTCTCCGCGAAGCTGATGGACGGCAGGATCATCAATCTCTTTTCTCCGAAGGACATCCGGAAAGGCTATTTAAGCCCCATTGGTTTCGGTGCGCTGATGGGCCTTCTGAAAAACTACGAGGTAATCAACCCGTTCATCAACTCGTCAACGGACGCCCTCAACCGGGCTCAGCCGGGCTACGAGGCGCCAGTCTGCATCGTTACCTCAATCGGGATCGGTGAAGACCAGCCTTCGAGGAACAGGACGGTGCTGGTGGGCCTCATCAGGGACCTTGCCGACTCTTTTGCCACTAGATTCGAGCTCCGCTCTCCAAACCCGAAGAGCAACACGTACCTAGTGATAGCCACATCGTACATGGCGATGCTTGACGGCATAAGGGAAGCCTTGGAAAACGCAAAAACATCTGAGGATCTGCTTGCTTCCCTGTCAAAAAAATACGGCGATGAGGATTTTTACCTTGAGAGGCACAGGGAGTACCGCAGCGAGAAGAACGTCTTTGACGAATACACTGAGGAAGAAAGGGGCAGGCTGTTTGGCTACGCCCCAAGGACTGTTTGGGAAAACCTTTCAGCCTTTGACAAATACCCCGACAAGCTCAAGATATTCTCAAGGGGCGGCGTAATAGACGAACTCACGCTGGAGTCCTTTAAAGAAGCCACCTTGTCACAGTGGGCAATGGAGCTATACAGCCGGATCATACCAAACACGATGGATTTTGTCAGAGAGTGCAGGAAGCTTCACGACGACAGCGACTGTACCGACTTTGACGTTGAAAACTGGGAGAAAATACAAAACCTGCGGATATACCTTGGGCGGGATTCGATAGGGGAGAAAAGCTTGCTGACTAGGATAAAGACTGCCCTCGACGAAAAAAACTATTCCCATGCGTCCCGGCTGCAAATTGAAATGTACGAAAAAGTGAACGAGCTTAGCGATATTTATTATTTGTCGTATAAAAAGAATTTACTTTAGAGGTGAGGTGAGGTTATGTTAGATATCAGGAAAATCAGAGATGACTTTGAAACTGTAAAAAAGGCGGTTGAATCAAGGCAGCAGGGCGATTTCGGCTTGAGCAAGGCACTTGGCCTCGACGAAAAGCGCAGAACAATCCTGGCAGATGTCGAACAGAAGAAAAACAGGCAAAACCTGGCATCGAAAGAAATTCCAAAGCTGAAAAAAGAAGGCAAAGACACTGCGGAAATCATGGCTGAGATGAAGCTCCTATCGGACGAAATCAAGGTGCTTGACGGCCAAGTGGGCGATATCGAAAAGGAACTGAAAGGTGTGCTGCTTGGCATACCAAACACCCCAAGCCCCGATGTGCAAATAGGCGCAGACGACACGGACAACGTCGTCATCAGGGAGTGGGGTACGCCTAGGGAGTTCGATTTTGAGCACAAAGCCCACTGGGACGTAGGCCTCGATTTGGGCATCTTGGATTTCGAGCGGGCTGCAAAGATATCAGGCACCAGGTTCACCGTGTACAACGGGCTTGGGGCAAGGCTGGAACGCAGCGTGGTCAATTTCATGCTGGACCTGCACACTAGGGAGCACGGGTATATGGAGATACTCCCGCCCTTCATGGTGAACAGGGACGCTATGACCGGCACCGGCCAGCTCCCAAAGTTTGAAGACGACATGTTCCACGTCCCCGCGAAGGATTTCTTCCTGGTACCGACAGCCGAAGTCCCTCTGACGAACCTTTTGAGGGACGAAATCATCAGCGCCGAAGACCTTCCGGTCTACTATACGGCTTACACCCCCTGCTTCAGAAAAGAAGCAGGCTCTGCGGGCAGGGACACGAGGGGGCTCATCAGGCAGCACCAGTTCAACAAGGTGGAGCTGGTGAAGTTCGTAAGGCCAGAAACCTCCTACGAAGAGCTTGAAACGCTCACCCTCAATGCAGAGGAGGTCCTAAGAAGGCTGAACCTTCCGTACCGGATCGTGCGCCTGTCCACCGGGGACATGGGGTTTTGCTCAGCAATGACCTACGACATTGAAGTCTGGATGCCCAGCTACGGCAAATACGTTGAAATATCTTCATGCAGCAACTTTGAAAGCTACCAAGCCAGGAGGGCGAACATCCGCTTCAGGCCACAGCAGGGCGGCAAGCCCGAGTTCGTCCACACCCTGAACGGCAGCGGCCTCGCCGTGGGCAGGACAGTTGCGGCAATCTTGGAAAACAACCAGCAGAAGGACGGCTCTGTTGCGGTTCCTGATGCACTGAAGCTGTACATGGGAGAAGTCAGTATAGGATGACAAAAGAGGGGGATTGAAGTGAAGAAATTGCCACTTGGGATGCAGAGTTTTAGAGAAATTATTGAAGGCGATTATGTTTATGTTGACAAAACGCAATATATCTACAACTTGGTTAACGACGCAAAGTACTGTTTCCTTTCGCGGCCCAGGAGGTTCGGGAAGTCGCTGCTGCTGGACACCATCGGGGAAGTGTTTAGCGGCGACAGAGAGCTTTTCAAGGGTCTTTCCATCTATGATTCCGATTGGGGTTTTGAGAAGACACTGCCCCGATATGCAAGGGCTGCGCGGCGCCGATGGAAAACCTTGGCGCAAGGAGCAAGAACATCGTTAGCCTGCTCGGGGAAGGGACGCTTTCAAGGAATTATTATGGATGCAAATGCGGAAAACACATGATTCCCAAAGATGAATCGCTTGATATCGCGAATACGTCCTTTACCCCAGGCGTGCGCCGCGTTGCCTCATGGCTTTCCGCCTGCGACTCTTTTGAGCGCAGCAGCGCAACGTTGGAAGAAGCATGCGGCATTTACGTTTGCGCCAAGGATATGGAAAGAATCGCGGAAGCGGCCGGTGCGGCCATTGAGGCTGAAAAAGCCATGCAGATTGAGGAAGCGTTTTCCACAACCGAAAAAACGCAAACCGGAGAACGGCCTGTACCGGTTATGTATATTGAGTACGACGGGACCGGAATACCAGTTGTGAAGCGCGAGTCCTCCGGCAGGCAAGGCAAACAAGAGGATGGGACAGCCAAAACGCGTGAAAGCAAGCTTGGGTGTATTTTCACGCAAACGAAGACGCGCAAGGTAAAGGAGAAAACATATCCTGTCCGGGATGAACACAGCACCTCGTATTTTGGCGCTATTGAAACAAGCGAGCTTTTCGGCAGGCGGCTTTATATGGAAGCTGTGCGCAGGGGTGTGAATTTAGCTGAGAAAGTGGTAATCATCGGCGATGGCGCGAAATGGATTTGGAACCAGGCACAGGAACATTTCCCGGAAGCCATACAGATTGCCGACCTTTATCACGCTAAAGAGCATCTTTGGGAATTCATACGGGAAGCGGTTTCAGAAGCTGACGAACAGGCAGAGGTTAAAAACAAATGGTACAGGCTTTTGGACAATGGCAATATTAAGGAACTGTCCGATGAAATGGCGCATTATGTTACAGGGGATGATGACAAGCAAAATGAACTTCAGCGCGGAATAAACTATTTCATCGAAAACAGGGAACGGATGAAATATGCTGATTTCAAAAAAAGAGCCTCTTTGTCGGTAGCGGCGTTATCGAAGCGGGCTGCAAGAACGTAATTGGAAAACGGCTCAAACAATCCGGTATGCACTGGTCGGTTTGTGGCGCCAACTCAATTATCGCCTTGCGTTGCGCTATCCTCTCTGATGATTTTTTGTTGGGCAAATCACAAACCGGTTGATTTTTACCCACAAATATGTCGCACACCCCTGCTGCTTACACACGAAGCCTTACACGAAGCGGGGGCGGGGATATTACAACAATATCAAGCAATAGCACTGTGATATGGAGAAATTCAGCAATCTATCGGCGAATCTCCGCAGCCAGCGAAAAGCCCCAGCAACAACTAATGCAATAATCTTCATTTTCATAGGCCTTCATCCGGCTTCCGTGCGGACGTTCTTTTTCCTCCTTGTGCCGCTGCCCACTCAACGTGGCGCTGTTCGGAATGACAATTGAATCGGAGGGCAGGATTAACGTACTGAAAAAAATAGTGCGTTGTTCTGCCCTCTGTCTAACTAATTTGCAGTTGTCATTTGGTGTAGTGAATGAACAGGTCGAGCAAGTCAAGCATGTCGATCACTCCGTCCCCGTTCACGTCGCACATCCTCGCCGTGACCGGCTTGCCCCTCGAATCGTTGACTTTGACCAAGACACCCCAATCCGGGGAATCCTTGTCAAACCCGCAGTACAGGAGCATGATCCCCAGATCCAGAGCGTCAACTGCGTTGTCCCTGTTAAGGTCGTATTTCGAGAAGACGCGCTGGTCGATGTTCGTGGTGGCTTCCCCTGCTGCAATTGCACAGTCAAGGTATCTTGTCGTCCCTTCCCTAAGCCCTGCGATCCTGACGCTTGCAAGCTTTATGGTTGTGTCTCCTGCTGCCCTCGGGGCGAAAACGAATTTGGCAATGACTGCTGGTATATAAGACGTAAAGCCTTCGTCCTCTCCTGCCTGATAAGCCAGCGTGGCTGTGCCTTTCCACATGCCGCCGCCTGCGTAGCTCCAGAAGATTTCGTTCATGGCTGTAAATCCAGAAAGCGGCTCAAGCCCTATGCCGGAAAGCATGTTGCCGTCTACAGTCAACTCGGCCTCGACTGTCAGCACATTTACCGCATTGCTTACAGACAGTGCAACTTCAACATTCTTGCCGATATCGCTTTCCGCACCCACCAAGATGCTTACGCTTACCGGATCCGGGCTGTAGACGCGTACTCCATCGTCCCAAGACCACTTTGAGAACCAATCCTCCCATTGCAGATAAGCATCTGAAACGATGCCGTTGTGAGCCCTGGCAAGGCAAATCACGCTGTTGTACATTGGTACGTTGTAGTAATCGCCCTTGCCGAACCAAGTGTGCTTAGTGTACCTGTCACCTGGGAATTCCGCAGAATTTGGATGCACAATGTACCCAAGGCTGTTGCTGAATTCGCTTGGCAGCGATTTTTGCCTTGTTACCACATAGCCGTCAGCAACTGGGCTCTTCAGCACGTCTGCGTTCCTGGCAAGCCAATAGGCTATACCGATCTCATCCTGAGTGGTTCTGTTGTCGTGCTCGCCGCAGATGATGTAAGAAGGCGCGGGGCCCGGATTCAGCGGATTGTACGCAGGATGGCCCTGGGCTGGCGATGTTGCGCTGAAAGCTGTGAACAGGTTGGGGTTGATGTTCGACAGGTAGTCTGTGAACGCGCCTCCGGCAGACTGCCCGGTGACATAAAGCCTATTCATGTCAACTACGTTGCCATATCTTTGCTCAACGTCAGCCATAACATTCAATACGTAATTGTAGTCGTTGTTCACATTGTTGCCGCCCTGGCTCCATGATGCGGTGACCCCGTTAGTCCTGCCGCAAGGGACAACAATAATTATCCCGTAATCCTTGGCGACGTCGGCCCACCCTGCTATGTCAAAGAACAGATGGCTGGGCTGGCTTCCACCGGCGAACAGGTAGACAGCCGGCGCACCAACTGGGTTTGCCACCGGGTCCAGTGCGTTGTCCGGGATGTAAATGAGATATTCGTTCTTGTAGACTGTGCTGCCTTCCAAGCTGCTGATTTCGTGGACATAAACGCCGTTTTTGCCTGCGCTGTCATAGGTGTAGCTGACCCTGTCGGCAAGGGCGTTGCCCCATGCGCTGGTGTTGTCATAGCGCGTATAGCGCGCAAGGAAATCGTATACCTCACGGGATGTGCCGTAGTTCGCATAATCGCCCGAATACCCTTCAAGCACAGCCATCTGCGAAACCACTTTGGTATAGGATGTGGCAAGAGCCTTTGAACTGCCGTCCTTCAGTTGGGTGAACAGTTTGCTGCCCAGCGGGCCGCCCGACGCGCCGCTGTCCGGGCACTCGTTTGCATTCTTCCAGTAGCTTGCTGCGCTTGCCGGCACTGTATCGCCGATCAAGACAGTGGGGACAGGAACTTCGCTCTTCTTGACGCTGTCAAATGTGTATTTGTTTACGGTGGGGGTTGTTACGGTAATTGCCTCCTGCGGTTGCGTCGGCGGGCTGGTAATGTTGGGTATCTCGTAGTACCCTGCGCTTCTTTCCGCCAAGTCGGCTCCCTGCACCGTCGAATCGAAATACGCCTGGCCAATGACAAACAGAGGTTCGCTTGCTGCATACTGCTGCAGTACGTCGCCCCCTTCGCCGTATCCGACGAAATAGTAAAGGCCGAATACGGAATACCAGCCTCGGGCTGAACCAGCCGCTTTAATCAAATAGTTGACGTAAGCTGCGTTGTTTTCATAGCTGCCCCATACGCCCTTAACGTCTGCGGGGTTGCTGTCGTCATAGCCTGTGGGCAGCAGTATCATCAGGCAGACATTGTTTGAGTCGGCGATCCTTTTCCATCCGCTGTTTATCAAAAAGTCTGTGACCCCTGTCTTGTCAGGCAATGCCAGCGTTACGAAATACTCCCGCATGCGTGCGCCTTCGGGTATGTAAAACCTGGCCTCGCGGCCGCTTGCGGCGCCGCTGGTGAATTCCTGTCCGAAATACCCGTTGTACGGAAGCCTGTTCCCCTGGACCGCCCTTTGGCCTGCGGTAAAGCTGGTGCTCAGGCTGCCTGCGTCCTTTAGCACAAGAGCCGAGTCGTCGTATACTCGCACGCCGTTGTTCCAAGACCATTTCGAGAACCAGTCTTCCCATTGCATGAATGCATCGGAAACGATGTTGTTGTGAGCGCGGCCGTAGCAAACTCCAGAGTTGACCATAGGAAGGCCGCCGTAGTTGTCATCGCTGGCATCGTACCAAGTGCGCACCGTGTACCTGTTGGGGCCGTCCACATAGTCGGGTTTGACAATGGCTGCAACATCGTTGTTCACGGTTTCCGGCAGCGTGTACGGTCTTGCATACACTCCGTTGTCGCTTAAATCAAACCCGTTCCTGTTGCGCCAGTAGTTGCGGGCGTTGTTGCCCATGCTCCCCTCTTCATAGTCGTTGACTATGAAATAGGCCGGGGCTTTGCCCGGATTGACGCTGGGGTTGGTGAAAGAGCTGAATATGTTGGGGGACGTAGCACCGAACGCGGCGAAGAGGTTCGGATTCATATAAGAAAGGAACGTTGTGAACCCACCGCCCGTGGACTGGCCGGTACCAAATATCTTGTCCGGGTTGATAACGCCACCCCACTCTTCTTTCATTTCAGCTATGATGTCTACCACCATTTGATACTCCTCATGAGGTGCAGTCTGGCTCCATCTGGCGACTACGCCCCCATCGCCGGTGAGGGTGTTGTTGTTTGCGCCGGGCTGCACCCTGGCGCACGGGGCTACTATGACCAGCCCGTGCTTTTTCGCTACGTCTGCCCATCCCGTGATGTCGAAGAACAGGTGGCTGGGCTGACTGCCTCCCCCAAACAGGAAGACGACCGGAGCGCCGGCTGTGCCCCATCTACCGTCTCTGGCTTCAGTGGGGATATAAACCTGGTACTCGCTGTTAAGGGTGGCTGTTTCGTACTTGCGGACGTAAATGCCATTGTAGCCGTCCACGTACCCTTTGTTCCCTTGGCTGAGGTAGTTGATCCTTTTGGCAAGCGCGTTGCCAAGCGAGCTGGTGTTGTCGTAGCGGGTGTAGTAGGTCAGGAATTCGTAAATGTCCGCCGCGCTGAAATCCTTTGCGTAGTCCACTGAAGCACTGTCCATCATGGCGACTTTCGTCTCCACATCGGAAAACGACGTGGCAATAGCGTTGGAGTTTGCTTTGTCCTGCGAAAAAACCGCGACAGTTGTTCCGCCGGGGTACGTATGGACAAGGGGCGGCTCGCCGTTCCACTCGTTGACTCCGAGCCAGTATGCTGCTATACCTGTATTTCCAACCTTGTCGCCGATGAGCAGCGTAGGAACAGGAATCTCGCATTTCTGCACGCTCCTGAACGTCTTGTCCGTCTGCGGCTGCGCTGCGTCCACGTTTGTGTTTTGGGAGCTGTCCCTGTTGTAATAACGGTTTCCCGCAGCTATTAAACTTGCCGGATCAAGGTCTGCCTCTTTTACGCCGGCGTATGCCTGGCTGATGACAAACATCGGGTTGTTCGCGGCCCACTGCTGCAGAATGGCTCCGCCGTCCCCATAGCCGGCGAAATAGTACATGCCAAAGGTAGAATACCAAGTCCGCGCAGGTCCGGCAGCGTTGACCATGTAATTCACGTAAGCTGCTTCTTCTGCATAGCTTCCCCATTTTGCTGCCGCAGAGTCTGCGCTGTAGCCTCTCGGCAGCAGGACTATCAGCCCGACGTTGTACTTGTCCGCGATCACGTTCCAACCGCTGGATTCCAGAAAGGTGTCGGCGTTTTCCCCGCTGGGCAGGGCCAGCACGATAAAGTACTCGCGAAGCCTTGCGCCTTCAGGGATGTATATCCTCGCCTCGCGGCCGTTCACTGCGGCGTTGGCGCCGGTCAATGTGGTGTATTTCTGTTCAAAATAGCCTGTATACGGTAGCTTGTTCCCTTGCAGGTACTTGTCAGCGTCACTGATCACGCCGGCGTTGAACGCACTGGCGTCCACCAGTGCAGGCAAAGCCTCACCGGCTGCGTATGCGGCGCTGCCGCCGGCGCCAAACCCCAACGGCAACACTAGGCTGAACACCAGCAGCCAAATCAGCACCGGTTTCATTAGTTTTGATTGTTTTAGCATTATCCTTTCCTCCTTTATGTCAACAGCGGAGACGGCATTTTGCGACATCTCCGCTGTTTCTTAGGTGTCTTTTATTTGGTGTAGTGAATGAACAGGTCGAGCAAATCAAGCATGTCAATCACTCCGTCGGAATTCACGTCGCACATGCTCGCGGTAACCGGCTTGCCTTTGGAGTCGTTGACCTTGACAAGCGTGCCCCAATCCGGGGAATCCTTGTCAAACCCGCAGTACAGGAGCATGATGCCCAGATCCAAGGCGTCGACTGCGTTGTCCCTGTTCAGGTCGTATTTCGAGAAGATGCGCTGGTCGATGTTCGTAGTAGCCTCCCCTGAATCAACTATGATCTCAAGGTATTTTGTCACAGTGCCCACAAGCCCCGTTGCTTTGGCATTTGTTAGCATAAAAGTTGTGTCGCCTGCAGCCCTTGGAGCGAAAACGAATTTGGCAATGTTTGTTGAAACTGCCGACGTGAAGCCTTCG
>Ga0082212_10000669_pt1 | contig 49846 bp, 41 predicted proteins | sample TergutNt197P3_FD_71548 | JGI IMG/M metagenome (GOLD analysis project Ga0082212, IMG submission 71548) | Neocapritermes taracua P3 segment gut microbial communities from Petit-Saut dam, French Guiana - Nt197 P3 | ecosystem: Host-associated > Arthropoda: Insects > Digestive system > Gut ...
CTCGACGTCGACCTCGACACCCCCCTGCCCGGCCGCGACGGCCACCGCGTCCGCGCCCTCGCCTACACCGACCTCGTCGGCGACCCCCACCCCGGCGACACCCTCCTGCTCAACTGCTCCGCCCTCGCCCGCAATCTCGGCACCGGCGGCTACGCCCTCGTCGTCGGACCCGTCGGCACCCTGCCCCCCGACCCCGCACCCGGACCCGGCCACCTCGTCAAAGCCCGCTACACCCCACTCCAAGCCATGGTCCTCGGCGTCGACGAACAAGAATCCCCCCACCACGACACCCTCCAGGACGCCGACACCCTCGACGGCCTCCCCGTCGTCACCGCCGACCTCCACTCCGCACTCCCCGCGATCATCGCCGGCGCCCGCCACGCCGCCACCCGCACCGGCCGACCCGCACCCCGCATCGCCTACGTCATGACCGACGGCGGCGCCCTCCCCGCCGCCTTCTCCCGCACCATCGCCACCCTCCGCGACACCGGCTGGCTCCACACCACCATCACCGTCGGCCAAGCCTTCGGCGGCGACCTCGAAGCCGTCACCACCCACACCGGCCTCCTCGCCGCCCACCACATCAGCCACGCCGACATCGCCATCGTCACCCAAGGCCCCGGCAACCTCGGCACCGGCACCCGCTGGGGCTACTCCGGCGTCGCCACCGGCGAAGCCATCAACGCCACCCACACCCTCGGCGGCCGACCCGTCGCCTCCCTCCGCATCTCCGGCGCCGACCCCCGCGACCGCCACCGCGGCATCTCCCACCACTCCCTCACCGCCTACGGCCGCGTCGCCCTCACCCCCGCCCACATCCCCGTCCCCCACCCCACCCCCGACATCCAGGACCACCCCGCCTGGGGCCCCGCCCTCACCGCACGCATCCACCAGCAGGCCGACACCCTCGCCGACCGCCACCACCTCGTCCACCTCCCCGCCGACACCGACCTCCTCACGGCGCTCGCGGCCTCCCCCGCCCGCCTGTCGACCATGGGCCGCGGGCTCGACGCCGACCCCGCCGCATTCCTGGCCGCCGCCGTCGCCGGCGTGCACGCGTACTCGCTGGTCGCGCCCGGCACGACCGCCCGGCCGTGAGGCGCCTCCTCGGCGCCCCCGGGGCGCTGCTCGCCGGGGTGCTCGTGCTGCTCGCCCTCGTGGTGGTCGGGGCGGCGACCGGGCCCGCATGGCAGCTCGGCGGCACCGCACCCTCGCTCGCCCCCGTCTCCCCACCCCCCGTGGCGCAAGCGCCGCCGCCCACCCTCCCGCCCGTCACACCCCACCCCGGCGAAGGCGCCGCGCTCGGCAGGTGGCTCGCCGGGATCCTCGTCGCCGTCGCCGCCGTCGCGATCTTCTTCCTCGTCCGCGCCGTCGTGCGCCGCATCCGCGCCTGGGAGCGCGCCCCCGTCGAACCGCCCGCCGACGGCGGGGCCCTCGCCCCCGGCGCACTCCTCGCCGGCAACCTCGTCGACGTCCCCGTGCTCGCCGACGCCGTCGACCTCGCCCTCGCCCGCCTCGACGCCGCCACCACCCCCCACGACGCCGTCGTCGCCGCCTGGGTCGCCCTCGAAGACGCCGCCACCCGCCACGGATGGGAACGCCAGCCCTACGAGACCAGCACCGAGTTCGCCGGCCGCCTGCTCGACGTCTCCCCCGCACCGTCCCGCCACACCGCCACCCTGCGCCGCCTCTACCAGCACGCCCGCTTCACCACCCACCCCGTCACCAGCGACCAGGTCGCCCAGGCGCGCACCGCCCTCGAAGCCATCGCCCGCGCCCTCGAAGGGAAGGCCCGCTGATGGCCCGCACGATCGTCGTCGCCGTGCTCCTCGCCGGCACAGCCACCTGGCTCGTCCTCGCCGGCATCGTCGACTGGCCCCACGCCGCCGTCACCGCCCTCGCCGGCTTCGCCCTCTACCTCGTGCTCACCTCACCCCCCGTCCGCGACCGGCTCTGGCCCGGCGCCCCCCGCGAAGACCGCCCCGGCGGCCGCTCCGGCGTCAGCGAGCTCGGCTGGGCAGCCTTCACCCGCGACGGCATGACCACCGAGCACGTCCTGCGCCGCGTCCGCGCCCTCGCCGTCCACCGCCTCGCACTGCACGGCGTCGTCTGGGACGGCGCTCGCAGCGACGACCTCGCCCACTGGGGCCGCGACGGGCGGGACTCCGCCGCGCACCGCGAGCACGCCGAGGCGCTGCTGGGCCGAGACGTCGTCGCCGGGCTCACCAGCGCGCACCAGGCGAGCCCCCACATGCTGGAGATCTGGTTCCGCTCCCTCGACCACCTGGTCGAGGCCCCCCACGACCCGAGGAGCCCTCGATGACGTCGCCCTCCCCTGCCCCCCTTCCCGTCGCCGAGGTCGCCGAGCTCGGCCGCCGCGTGCTGGACGAGGTGGCGACCGCCGTCGTCGGCATGCGCGACTCGCTCGAGATCGCCCTGGCCACCGTGCTCGCCGGCGGGCACGTGCTCTTCGAGGACGTGCCCGGCCTGGGAAAGACCCTCGCGGCGCGGTCGCTGGCCACCGCGCTGGGCCTCGACTTCGCGCGCCTCCAGTGCACCCCGGACCTGCTGCCCAGCGACATCACGGGGTCGTCGGTGTTCGACCCCGCGAGCCGCGCCTTCGAGTTCCGGCCCGGCCCCGTGTTCACGGGCCTGTTCCTCGCCGACGAGATCAACCGCACCGCCCCGAAGACGCAGTCGGCCCTGCTCGAGGCCATGGCCGAGCGGCAGGTCTCCGTCGACGGCGTCACCCGGCGCCTGCCCGCCCCGTTCCACGTCGTCGCGACGTCGAACCCCGTCGAGTACGAGGGCACCTACCCGCTGCCCGAGGCCCAGCTCGACCGGTTCATGGTGCGCCTCGCCGTCGGCTACCCCGACCGCGACCAGGAGACCGAGGTGCTGCTGCGCCGCGTCGCCCGCCGCCAGGAGGCCGCGCCCGTCAACCCCGTGGTCGACGCCGCCACCGTGCTCGCGATGCAGGCCGGGGTCGAGGCCGTCGCGGTCGACGACGACGTCGTGCGCTACTGCGTCGACCTGGCCGCGGCCACGCGCTCGCACGCGTCGCTCGAGGTCGGGGCGTCGCCGCGCGGGTCGCAGAACCTGCTGCTGCTGGCCCGCGCCGTCGCCGTGCTGGACGGCCGCGACTTCGCGCTGCCCGAGGACGTCAAGCGGGTCGCCGTGCCCGTGCTGGCCCACCGACTGACCCTCACCCCCGGCGCGTGGGCCTCCGCCGTGCGCGCGGAGAACGTGGTGCAGGAGCTCCTCGCGTCCGTCGCCGGCCCCGCCACCGTGGGGCGGCAGGCGTGACCTGGCGCCCCTCCGGGGCGTCGTGGGCCGCCGGGGCGTGCGGGTTCGCGCTCCTCGCGGTCGGCGTGGTGGCCGGGCGCCCCGAGGTGGCGGTGCTCGGCGTGCCGCTGGTGCTGGGTCCGGTGCTGGGCCGCGCCGCCCGGCCCGGCGGGACGACGCACGCCGCGTTCGACGGCGACGCCCCCACCGCCGTGCCGGGCGAGATCGCCGACACGCTGCACGTCACGCCCCCCGAGCGCGCCGACGCCGCCGAGCTGCGCATCTTCGCCCGCGGGCACCGGCCGCTCGACGTCGTTATCCCCGGCGGCGGCGAGCGCGTGCTGCCGCTGCGGCTGGCGAGCGTGCGGACGGGCCCGCAGACCACCTTCGAGGTCCACGCGCGCTCGCACGGACCGCACGGCGCATCGGTCGAGGACGTCGCCGCGGTGCGCGCCCCCGACCGGGTGGTGCTGCCCACGGCGGCCCCGCTGGGCCGGGTCCCCGTGTCCCGGCGGCTGCGCGGCCTCACCGGCCCCCGCACGTCGCGCCGCCTCGGCGACGGCACCGAGCTGCGCGACGTCCACCCCATGGGCCCCGGCGACACGCTGCGCCGCGTCGACTGGCGCGCCACCGCCCGCCGCGCACCCGACCTCGACACGCTCTACGTGCGCCGCACCCTCGCCACCGCCGAGGCCGCCGCGGTCCTGGTGCTCGACTCGCGCGACGACGTCGGCTCCGACCTGCACACCTGGCGCGGCTCCGTGCCGCAGCGCGTCGACGAACCGACCTCGCTCGACCTCGCCCGGCACGCCGCCGCCTCGGTGGCGGCCGCACTCGTCGAGGCCGGCGACCGCGTCGGCCTCGAGGACCTGGCCCGGCGGCGCCGGCCCCTGGCCCCCGCGGCCGGAAGGCGCCACCTGCGCCGCATCCTGCACGGCCTCGCCCTCGCCGCCCCCGTCGGCGACCCGGCCCCGCGCGTGCGCCCGCCCCAGGTGCCCGCCGACGCGATCGTCTACCTGTTCACCACCCTCCTCGACGACGCGCCCCTCACCCTCGTCGAGGCCTGGGCCGAGCGCGGCATCCCCTGCGTCGTCATCGACACGCTGCCCGCCGTGCGGCCCGTGCCCGAACGACACCTCGCCCTCGCATGGCGCATCACCTCCATGGAGCGCGCCGACCGCACCCGCGCCCTCCAGGCGGGTGGCGTCCCGGTGCTGCGCTGGTCCGCGTCCGAGCGCGCCGCCGCCGCAACCCGCTTCGAGGTGCTCGTGCGCGCCGCAGAACGCCACGTGCCCGTGGTCGGAGCCCGGCGATGACGCGCGAACGGGCCATGCCCCGCGTCGAGGCGACCCTGCGGGCATGGGTGCCCGGGTGGGCGCTGCGCGTCCTCGCCGCCCTGGCCGGCGTCGCCACGCTGCTGCTCGCGCTGCACGGGTCGCCCCTCGCCGCCGACTGGGTCCGGGCGTTCGTCGTCTTCGGCGTCGTCATCGCCGCCTGGACCCTCGCCCGGCCCACGCACGCGCCCGCACTCGTCACCGTGATGCTGGTGGCCGTCGTGCTGCTCACCACGCCGGAGCGCACGGCCGCGACGTCGGCGCTCTGGCTCGCGCCCCTCGCCTACGTGACGTTCCGCCTGAGCTCCTGGGCAGGTCTGGTGCGGTGGACCGCGCGCGTCGAGCTCGGGGCGCTCGGGCGTTCTGCCTGGCGGGACGCCGTCGTGATCGCCGCGACGCTCCTGCTCGCCGCCGTGGCGCTGCTCGTCAGCGGGACGTCCGTGGCCGGGCTGGTGGTCGGCGCGCTCGCACTGCTGGCCCTGGCGCTCGTGGTGCTGCTCCCCCAGGATGCGACTCATGACTGACGCACGCCTGATCAGGCCCTACGCCCCCACCGACCTCGACGCCGTCGCAGAGGTGTGCGTCCGCACCGCCGCCGGCGGGGGCGACGCCCGCGGCGTCTACTCGGACGACCGGCTCATGCCCGACACCTACGCGCTGCCCTACGTGTCGCTCGAGCCGTCGTCCGCGTTCGTGGTGGTCCAGCCCGACGACGGGGCGCTCGCGGCGTCCGATGCGGCGCTGCGGGTGGCCGACGGCGTGGTCGTCGGGTACGTGATCGCGGCGCCCGACACTGTGGGCTTCGTGGAGCGGTACGGGCGCGAGTGGGCGCCCGCGTTCCTCGCGCGCCACCCGGCGCCCGCCCCGACGCGCGCTGACGGGCCGGGGTACACCGAGGCGCAGCTCTGGCACGACGGCGCCCACCCGGAACGGATGCTGGCGGTCGGTCCGCAGGTGCTCGCGGACTACCCGGCGCACCTGCACATCGACCTGCTCCCGCCCGCGCAGCGGCAGGGCTGGGGCCGGCGGCTCATCGCGACGCTGTGCGCCACGCTGGAACGGCGCGGCATCCCCGGGGTCCACCTGACGTACGACCCGGCCAACACCCGGGCGCGAGCGTTCTACGACCGCCTGGGCTTCAAGGAGCTGCCCGGTTCGACGCCGACGTCGCCGGTGCTGGGCCTCGGGACTGCCGCGAGCTAGCGCCCTTCCCCGCGAGATAGCGCGCGGACCCGCGAGATAGCGCGCACGGGCGCGAGTTAGTGCCGGAGCCCGCGAGATAGAGCGGTCTGACCACTCTAGGTCGCCGCCGCGGGCTCTATCTCGCGCCCGTGGGCTCTATCTGGGCGGCCAACGCTCTATCTCACAGGTCCGCGTGCTAACTCGCGGGCCGGTGCTCTATCTCGCGGGCCCGGGCTCTATCTCGCGGCCTGGGTCCGGGATGCCCGACTCCGTCCAGGCCCTGCGGACCTGCTCGAAGCGTGTCGGCAGCGGTGGGCGCAGGGCGCCGTAGCGCGCGTTCGTCCTCTGGACGAAGCGGCGCCACGACAGCACCAGACCCTGCTTCGTGATCGGCAGGCCGCTCGACACCGTCGTCCCGTTGTCGTGCGTGTGGTGCACCGTCAGCAGCAGCGCCCGCGGCACGGAGCCCTCGAGCTCCGCGGCGAGCTCCAGCCGCACGTCCATCCAGTGCCGCAGCACCAGCACCACCTCCGGTGGCACGCGGTGCACCCGCACCGTGCGGTGCTTCCCGTGCCGCACGACGACGCTGCCCTCCGTCGCGTGGGCGCCCACCTCGCCCAGGTCGAGGTCCTCGGCGCGGACGCGCAGCAGGTCCCCGTACCGGGCGCCCGTGGCGCGCGTCAGGCCGGCGATGACGGCGAGCCGCACGACCTCCGGCTTGCTCCCCGGCCGCAGCGCCTCGACCCCGAGGTCGCGCCACACCCGCTCCGCCTCCCCCAGCGTCACCGTGGGCCGCGGGTACTGCCCCGGGCCGGTGAGGCGCGGTGTTCTGGCGCCGTCGGTCGGGCTCGGGGCCCCCGTGTCGGGGGCGTTGCCGGTCTCGGGGCTGGCCATGGCACCATTCTGATTGCTTGGCACACTATTTTCAAGAGGAACACGCAGCTACGCTCGCCAGGTGGACCGCACCCTCCCCTCGACCATCGCCGCCCCGGTGGACCACGAGCTCGTCGTGAAGAAGTCGCGGTTCCTCGCCCACCTCCACCCCGTAGCGACCGTCGCCGAGGCCGACGCCGTCGTCGCCGCGATCCGCAAGGAGCACTGGGACGCCCGCCACCACTGCGTCGCCCTGGTGGTGGGCACGCTCGCCGACCAACAGCGCTCCTCCGACGACGGCGAGCCCTCCGGCACGGCCGGCGTCCCCATGCTCGAGGTGCTGCGCCAGCGCGAGGTGACCGACGTCGCCGCCGTCGTGACGCGCTATTTCGGCGGGGTTCTGCTGGGCGCCGGCGGGCTGGTGCGGGCCTACTCCGCCGCCGTCTCGGAGGCCCTGGACCTGGCCCGGACGGTGCGCCGGCAGGTGCTCACGGAGGTCTCCCTCGACGTGCCGCACGCCGAGGCCGGCCGCCTCGACAACCTGCTGCGCGACTGGGCGGGCTCGCACGGCGCCATGCTCGGCGGCACCGAGTACGCCGCGGTCGCGCGGTTCACCCTGCTGGTCCCCCCGGGCGAGGTGGCCACGCTCGTGGCCGACGTCGCCGCCGCCTCCGCGGGCACGCTCAGGCCCGTCCCGGGCGAGCAGCGCGTGGTCGACGTCCCAGAGATGTAGGCCCGGTCAGAGCCTCGTCAGAGGAACCCGTCCAGCGACCGCTGCAGCAGCCCGAACGCCGTCGTCATGCCGGTGCCCGACGTCACCGACACCACCAGCAGGCCCCGCTGGGGCTGCGCCACGAGGAACTGGCCCGGCCCCGTGGGCTGGACGCCGGTCCACCGCTCGAGCACGCGCAGCGGCCCGCCCAGCAGCAGCTCGCCCTGGCGCAGCAGCAGCTCGTCGAAGGCCTCGTCGCGGAAGGGGTGCTCGACGACGTCCGCGCGCTGGGTGTCCCCCAGCAGCCAGGTGCCGTCCGCGCGCTGCATCGCGCGTGCGTCCACGCCGGCGGCGAGCAGCGCGGGCTGCTCGTGCTCGAGCCGCTCGCGCACCAGCTTGTGCTGCGGCGACCGCGTGAAGCCGCCGTAGTGCAGCAGCGACGTGCCCGACAGCAGCGCGGGCTCGTCCGCTCCGCTGGGCGCGCCGGGCGCCGCGACGCGCAGCACCTGGTGCGCGCTGCGGCCCAGCCCGTGCTCCTCCGCGACCCCGGGGAACAGCCCGTCGACGTCGGCGCCCACGGCGAGCACCACGCGGCGCGCCACGACGTCGCCGCGGCTCGTGTGCACCAGCGTGCGGCCGTTGCCCGGCTCGACGCCCAGCACGGCCGTGCCCGGCACCAGGGACGCCCGCGGCTGCCGGGCGAACCACGCGGCGACGTCCGTGAGCGCGGCCCGCGGGTCCACGCGCAGGTCCAGGCGCAGGAACGCCCCGCCCACGGCGCCCTCGGCCGACGGGACGCGTTCGGCGACGCCCGCTCCGTCGAGCAGCTGTACGGCGCCGTCGCGCGCGGCCGCGATGTCCTCGAGCACGGCCATCTCGTCGTCGGCCCGCGCGACCACCACCGTGCCGGTCTCCGGGGCGCGGAACCCGGCCTGCCGGCTCAGGGCGATCCACTTGTCGCGCGTGGCCAGGGCGTAGCCGAGCGCGGGGCCGTCCTGGGCCGTGACGGCGATGTGCCCGAGGTTGCGCACGGACGCCCCCAGGGCGCGCGCGTGCCGTTCCACGACCACGACGTCAGACCCCCGCGAGAGCGCCTCCAGCGCCGCCGCCAGACCCACGATCCCCGCCCCCACGACCACGACGTCGGCCGCCTGGGGCAAGGTCGTCGGACGGGTCGAAGGGGCGCGCAGCGGGAGGGGTCGACGGGACACGCCCGGAGGTTCCGACACCAGGTCCGGCCCGGGCAAGCCGTGGTGGCCTCCCGGCCAACAAGTTCACCGAGTGTTCATCCCGGTCTGGAGTCCGGTCATCCCTGGTTCATCTTGGGCCGACCGGCGACGTCCCACGTCAGGGCGTGACGACGCCCTCCGCGGTGACCCGCGCACCGTCCGGGACCTGCGCCTCGGCCCCCTCGTCGGGCAGCGCGGCGTCGCCCTCGACCACGACGCCGGGCCCGAACGTCCAGTCGCCCTCCACGGTGAGCCCCGTGGCCCCGGCGAGGGAGGGCGGGCCGTCGGGGAAGCGCGCGTCGAACCCGGCGACGGTCTTGTACGCCCCGGACAGGCGCACCAGCGGGGCGGGCACCTGGGCGACCACGCGGAAGTCGTCGGTCAGGTCGTACACGTCGGAGCGCAGCACCAGCAGGTCGGAGGTCGTCTTGACGGGCAGGAACCGCTCACGGCCCACCTCGATCGCGGTCGCACCCTCGAACACGGCCACGGCGGCGCCCATCGCCGACTCGATCTGGATGACGGGCGTCGAGGAGGCGTCGGACGGGTCGACCGTCTTGGCGTTGCGGATCAGCGGCAGCTCGAGCACGCCACCCGTGCGGTCCAGCTCGGCGGCCAGCGCCTCCAGGTCGAACCAGAGGTTGTTGGTGTGGAAGTAGCGGTGCCGCTCCGGGTCCAGGGAGACGTCCAGGTCGTCCGGGTGGGTCTGCGCGGTCTCGCGCTGCACGATGCGCCCGTCGGACTTGCGGACCACGAGCTGGCCGCCCTTGACGTCGGCCGGCGTCTTGAGGCACATCTCGGCGGCGTACGGGGCGCCGGAGGCCGCGAACCAGCCCGCGATCCGCGCGTCCGGGGCGGCGCCCAGGTTGTCCGAGTTCGACACCGACGCGTACCGGAACCCGGCGTCGAGCAGCGCGCGCACGATCCCCGCGGCGTGCAGCGCGGGGTACAGGTCACCGTGGCCCGGCGGGCACCACTCGAGGTCCGGGTCGGCCGGCCAGGTCACGGGCTCGAGGGTGTCGGCGGTGAGCTTCGGCTCGCGGTTCTGCAGGAAGTCGACGGGCAGCCCGTCCACCGGCAGGTCGGCGTAGCCGTCCAGGAGGGCCAGCGTGTCGGCCTGGGTGCGGAAGGAGTTCATGAGCACGAGCGGCAGCCGCGCCCCGGTAGCCGCACGTGCGGCGCGCACCTGCCCCACGATCACGTCGAGGAACGTCAGGTCCGCCCCGTCCTCGGCACGGCGCACGGGCAGCAGCGACTTCGCCTTGTCCATGCCCATCGAGGTGCCCAGGCCGCCGTTGAGCTTGATGATCGCCGTCTGCGCCAGGGCCGCGGCGGCGTCGTCGTCGGACACCGTCAGGTCCGCCGCGCGGGGCAGCCGCGGCAGCGGATCGACGTCGGCCTCGCGGACCAGGCCGGACGCGCCCGACTCCAGCAGGCGGTAGAACCGGGTGAACGTCTCGACCGCCGCGGGAGCCACGCCCGCCGTCGTCATCTTCTGCCGTGCCAGCTCGAGGCCGTGGTCGCTCATGGGCGCACCATATCGGCGCGGTGCGACGCGCGGGCGAACGCTCCGTGACGCGCGCGCGTCACTCGAAGCGGCTCGGGTCCCCCGCCCCGACGCGCACGACCTCCGGGTACCCGGCCGACCAGTCCACCACCGTGGTGGGCCGCCCGGGCACCTCTCCCCCGTCGACGACGGCGTCGAGCACGTGGTCGAGCTCCTCCTTGATGGTCCACCCGTCGGTGAGCGGCTCCTCGGTGCCGGGCAGGATCAGGGTCGAGGACAGCAGCGGCTCGCCCAGCTCGTGCAGCAGCGCCTGCGCCACCCGGTTGTCGGTGATGCGCACCCCCACGGTCTTCTTCTTGGGGTGGGCCAGCCGCCGCGGCACGTCGGGGGTGGCGGGCAGGATGAACGTGTACGGGCCGGGCGTGGACGCCTTGATGGCCCGGAACGCGCTGTTGTCCAGGTGCACCAGGTGGCCGAGCTGCGCGAAGTCCGCGCACACGAGCGTGAAGTGGTGCTTGTCCCCCAGGTGGCGCACCTGCCGGATGCGGTCGGTGCCGTCGTGGTAGTCCATGCGGCAGCCCAGCGCGTAGCCGGAGTCCGTCGGGTAGGCGATGAGGGCGCCGTCGCGCAGCATCGTGGTGACCTGCCCGACCGCGCGAGCCTGCGGGTCCACGGGGTGGACGTCAAAGTAGCGCGCCATGACCGCAGGCTAGTCCCCTGGCCCGGCGTCGCCGCCGGTAGCCTGGCCGGGTGTCCGCCGATCTCGACCTGACCCGCCTGCGCATCCTGGCCGCCGTCGCGCGCACGGGCTCGCTCACGGCCGCGGCGCGCGAGCTGGGGCTCGCGCAGCCCTCGGTCAGCCACCACCTGGCGCGCCTGGAGTCCGAGGCGGGCCTGCCGCTGCTCGAGCGTGCCGGCCGTGGCGTGCGGCTCACCGAGGCGGGCCGCCTCCTGGCCGACCGCGCCGAGGAGATCCTGGGCCGCGTCGAGAACGTGCGCCGCGAGCTCGACGCCCTCGCCGGGCTCCAGGCGGGCCGCGCCCGCCTGGCGGCGTTCCCGTCCGCGCTGGCCACGATCGTGCCGACGGCCATCGGCGCGCTGCACCGCGACTTCCCGGGCATCGGCGTCGGGCTGGTCGAGGCGGAGCCCCCGGAGGCCGTCGCCGCGCTGGCCGCGGGCGACGTCGACGTCGCGCTCGTGTTCGAGCACACCGACGTCGCACACACGCGGTCCGTGGGCGACCTCTCGCGGTTCCAGGTCACGGAGGTGCTCGACGAGCCCGTGCTGCTGGTGCTGCCCACCGACAGCGTCGACGCCGACGGCGCCACACCCTCCCTGGGCGACCTGGCGGAGAGCGACTGGATCGCCGGCTGTCCCCGCTGCCGGGCCGACCTGGTGGCGCGGTGCGCGGCCGCCGGCTTCGCCCCACGCATCGCGTTCGAGACCGACGACACCCTGGCTGTCCAGGCGCTCGTCGCGCAGGGCGTCGGCGTGAGCCTGCTGCCCGACATGGCCCTGCGCGCCCACCACGCGCCCGACGTCGTCACCGCGACGCTCCCCGGTGCCCGACGCCGCGTGCTCGCCCTCACGGTGGGTGCGCCCACGCCCCCGACCCGCGAGCTGCTCACGCGGCTCGTGGCGGCCGGGGCGGCCCGCTGACTCAGACGAGCATGCCGCGGCTCGTCATTGCGACGGTGGCCCGGTGCCCGTCCTCGAACAGCCGCAGCAGCCGCGGCGTGCGGTGCAGCCCGTGGATCACCCGGGCCACGCCCCAGGCGGCAGCCCGCGCCGTCTCGATGGCCCACTGGGCGAGCGCGTCGTCGACCGTGCCGGCGGCCTCGTCGAGCACCGCGACCACGCCGGTCGAGAACCACTCCTTGACCGTCGGGTAGGCGACGGCGAGCACCTCGTTGGTCAGCGTGAAGTCGTGGTGCTCAGGGGTGCCGTCGTCGGGCTCGACGCCCGCCTCCCTGCACGTGGTGACGACGGCGAACGGCAGGTCGTGGCAGATGTGCGCGTTCATGCCGGCGAGGGCGAACTGGAGCGGGTGCGTGGCCGGCTTGCGGCGCGCCTCGAACAGCGGCGCCCACGCGGGCGGCACGGGGCGGCCCTCGACGTCGGCGGCGTACGCGGCGAAGAACAGGTTGCCGAAGTGCACGTCGAGGCGTTCCAGGAAGTCGCCCGCCTGGAAGAACCCCTTGTCGACCGCGGCGTCGACGTAGCGGGTCACCTGCCGGTACATGCGGTTGAAGTACGCGACGCCGTCGTCGTGCGGCAGCGCGTCGTCGATGGCGTCCATGCGGTCGAGCACGTCGTCGATGCTGTCCGCGGCCGCCCACGCGAGGCTCATGGCGGGAGGTTAGCGGGGCGCGGGCCCCGGCGTCGGCCTCGGGAGCGCGGTGGGCTGCACGCCCGGGACCAGGCGGTCCATCATCCGCAGCAGGGCGGAGGCCTGGTAGACCTCGGCGCGGCGGAACCGCCCGCCGGACGGCTCGAGAATGCCGGCCTCGACGAGGCGGTCGACGACGGCCCGCGCCGTCGGCTTGGACGTGTCGAGCGCCGACTGGAGGTAGCGGGCCGTGACCACGGGCTGCTCGGCGAGCACGCGCAGCGCGGTATGCACGCGCGAGTCGGCGCGCACGTGCGCGGTGCGCTCCGCCCACTCGGCCTCGACCTCCGCCGCCGTCTCGATGATCCCCTCGGCCACCTCGCACGACCGGCCGAGCGTCTCGGCGAACCACGCCACGAACCCGCTCACGGCCGCGTCGCGGTCGGCGGGCGTCCCGTGCCGGAACGCGGTGAGCTGGCGCACGTACTCGTCGGTGTCACGGCGCAGCACCACCGACAGGGGCAGCACGCCCTGGTCGAGCAGCCCCGCGCGGGCGAGGTAGCCGTGCACCAGCACGCGGCCGGTGCGGCCGTTGCCGTCCTCGTAGGGGTGCACGGTCTCGAACTGGGCGTGCAGGATCGCCGCCTTGACCAGGGGGTTGTCGCCGGACCGGTTGGCGTGGTCGAGCAGGTTGGCCATGAGCCCGGGCACGTTCTCCGCCGGCGGCGCCACGTACGACGCGGTCACCTTCGACGTGCCGCCGATCTGCACGTCGACGCCGCGGTAGCCGCCGTCGTGGACGTGCGGGGCGATGGTGCGGTGGATCTCGTGCACCGACGCGTCGGTCCACTCCCCTCGCAGCGACTGCACGCCCCGGCGCACGGAGTCGAGGTTGCCCAGGATGGTGCGGGCCGTGCCGAGGCGCTGGAACTGGTAGCCGTCCAGCCCCGGGTCCTGCCCCTGGAGCTGGGCGACCATGACGTTGCGGGGCGTCTCCCGCAGGCCCTCGACCCAGGACGACGAGATCGACTCGCTGCGCACCAGCGTCGCGTACAGGATGGGCAGCGGGTGCTCGCGCAGGCGCTGCCCCACGCGCGCGACGGCGAACGCGACGTCGGACACCGTGCCCATCGCGTCGGCGCTCACGTACCGCGCCATCGACTCGTCGAGCGGGGCCGGGAAGTAGCGCAGGTAGGTGCCGCCGCGGCGGTCGGCCGACCGCATGGCCGACAGGTCGCCGGGCTGGTGCTCGCGCTGCCAGAGTGCGCCGTCTCGCACGGGCAGAGCCTTTCTCTGGAAGGGTCTTGGGTTAAGGCTAGCGTGTGATCCTTGACCCGTCACGGGCTACGGGCAGCGTTCCGCCCGGTCGGGCGGGATCGTGGACCCATGCCCGCGTGGGTGCCGGGGTGGCTGGGCTGGTGGGTCAGCGGCGACTACGACGTCGCCCGCCAGGTGCTCCAGCGCGGCGTCGCGGTGCTGCTGGTGCTGGCGTTCGCGCAGGTGGTGACCCAGTTCCGGCCCCTGCTCGGGTCGCACGGGCTGCTGCCGGTGCCGCGCTTCACCGCGCGCGTGCCGTTCCGCACGGCGCCGTCGCTGTTCCACTGGCGGTACTCCGACCGGCTCGCCACCGGCGTCGGCGTGACGGGTGCCGTGCTGGCCCTGTCGGTCGTGGCGGGGCTGCCGCAGCTCGGGCCGTGGTGGGTGCCCGCCTTGGTGCTCCTGTCGTGCTGGGCGCTGTACCTGTCGGTGGTCAACGTGGGCCAGCGGTTCTACGGGTTCGGCTGGGAGTCCCTGCTGTGCGAGGCCACGTTCCTGGTGGCGTGGCTCGGGTCCGACCGCGAGGCCGTGCCCTGGGTCAGCGTCGCCGCCGCGCGCTGGCTGCTCTTCCGGCTCGAGCTCGGTGCGGGACTCATCAAGTGGCGCGGCGGGCACGAGTGGCGCGACCTCACCGCCCTCGACTACCACCACGAGACCCAGCCGATGCCCGGCCCGTTCTCGTGGCACGCGCACCACCTGCCGCACTGGTGGCACCGCATCGAGGTGGTGGGCAACCACGTCACGCAGCTCGGGTTCCCGTGGCTGCTGCTGCTCCCGCAGCCGTTCCCGTCGGTCGCGGGAGCCGTCGTCGTGGTCACGCAGGGGTGGCTGGTGCTCACCGGCAACTTCGCGTGGCTCAACTGGGCGGCCATCGTGCTCGGGGCCGGCATGGTGTCCGACGGCGTGTGGCGCACCGTCGGCACGTGGTTCGGGGTAGGGCACGGCGCCGTGGTCGCGAGCGCCTCGGCGTCGTCGTCGTTCGTGGTGGTGTCGGCGGTGGTGGCGGTGGGGTTGTTGGTGCTGTCGTGGTGGCCGGCGCGGAACCTGGTGGGGCCGCGGCAGCTGATGAACGCGAGCTTTGAGCCGTTCCGGCTGGTGAATGCGTATGGGGCGTTCGGGCGGGTGACGCGGCGTCGGGAGGAGGTGGTGGTGGAGGGGACGGATGCGGGGTGGCCGGGTCCGGAGGCGGTGTGGCGGGAGTACTTGTTCCGGGGGAAGCCGTGCGAGGTGGGTCGTCGGCCGCCGCAGGTGGCGCCGTGGCATCTGCGGTTGGACTGGGCGTTGTGGTTCGTGCCGTTGGGGACGCCGTCGGGGTGGTTGGTGGTGTTGTTGCGGCGGTTGTTGGAGGCGGATGGTCCGACGTTGCGGTTGTTGCGGTCGGATCCGTTCGGTGGGGTGGCGCCGGTGTGGGTGCGGGCGCGGTTGTTCCGGTACCGGTTCACGTCGCGGGCGGAGCGGCGGGTGTCGGGTGACTGGTGGGTGCGGGAGGAGGTGATGGTGATCGTGGACCCGTTCCGCCTGTGAGGCCCTTGCCTGTGGTGGGACTCGACGCGGTTAGGCGAGGGAGTCCTGCCAGGCGTGGTGGAGGCGGGCGTAGCGGCCTTCGGCGGCGATGAGCTCGGCGGGGGTGCCGTCCTCGACGACGCGGCCGTGCTCCATGACCAGGACCCTGTCGGCGATGGCGACGGTGGAGAGGCGGTGGGCGATGATGATGGCGGTGCGGCCGGCGAGGAGGGTCTTGAGGCCTTGCTGGACGAGTCGTTCGCCGGGGATGTCGAGGGACGAGGTGGCTTCGTCGAGCACGAGCACGGCGGGGTTGGCGAGGAACGCGCGGGCGAAGGACAGGAGCTGGCGCTGGCCGGCGGAGACGCGTCCGCCGCGCTTGTTGACGTCGGTGTCGTACCCGTCGGGCATGTGGACGATGAAGTCGTGGGCGCCGACGGCGCGGGCGGCTTCCTCGATCTGGGCCTGGGTGGCGCCGGGGCGGCCGAGGGCGATGTTCTCGCGGACGGAGCCGGAGAACAGGTAGGCCTCCTGGGTGACCATGACGACGTTGTGGCGCAGGTCGGCGTTGGCGAGGTCGCGCACGTCGACGCCGTCGAGGCGGACGTGGCCGCCGGTGGCGTCGTAGAAGCGGGTGACGAGCTTGGCGAGGGTGGACTTGCCGGCGCCGGTGGTGCCGACGAGGGCGACGGTCTGCCCGGCGGGGATGTGCAGGTCGAGGTCGGGCAGCACGACGGGTCCGCGGGCGTACCGGAAGGTGACGTGGTCGAGGTCGACGGCGCCTTGGGCGTCGGGCAGCGGCACGGGGTGGGCGGGTTCGACGACGGTGGGCTTCTCGGCGAGGAGGGCGGAGAGCTTCTCAAGGGCGGCGGCGGCGGACTGGAACGAGTTGTAGAAGTTGCCGACCTGCTGGATGGGCTGGAAGAACCGCTTGACGTAGAGGAGGGCGGCGACGAGGACGCCGACGGCGAGGTGGCCGCCGAGGGCGCGCCAGCCGCCGTAGGCGAGGGCGGCGACGACGGTGAGGTTGCCGATGAGCACGAGCCCGGGCTGGTAGCGGCCGTTGAGGGAGAAGGTGTCGAAGGACGCCTGGCGGTACTCCTCGGCGAGCTGGCCGTAGTCGCGTTCGGTGGTGGCCTCGCGGCGGAACGCCTGGACGGCGCGCATGCCGGTCATGGTCTCGACGAACTTGACGATGACGCGGGCCGAGGCGGTGCGCTGCTCGCGGTAGTAGACCTGGGACTTCTTCTGGAACCAGCGGGTGAGCAGCCAGGCGGGCACCATCGCGATGGCGAGGACGACGCCGGAGCGCCAGTCGACGAGGGTGAGGCTGATGGCGGTGAACAGCATCGTGAGGATGGAGGAGACGACGCCGGTGAGGCCGCCGTCGAGCAGGTCGCGCAGGGCCTCGAGGTCGGACGTCTGGCGGGAGATGATCCGGCCGGACGTGTACGACTCGTGGAACTCCATGCTGAGGCGCTGCGTCTGGTGGAACACGCGGCCGCGCAGCTCGATGAGCACGGCCTGGGAGACGCGGGCGGCGGCGCGCACGTAGCCGCCGTTGGCGAGGCCGCCGGCGAGGGACGCGCAGACCATGAGCAGCGCGTAGGTGACCAGGGGGCCGTAGCGGCCGTCGCGCAGCGCGGGCAGCGCGTGGTCGACGGTGGCGGCGACGATGGCGGGCGGGGCGACCTGCCCGAGGGTGGACACGACGACGAGCACGCCGGACCACCACAGGGTGCGGCGGTGGGGCTTGAGCAGGTCGCCGAGCAGGGCCAGGGAGCGGGTGCGCACGGCGCGGGACTCGGTGCGCGACAGGACGTCCTCGGCGGACTCGTCCGTGGCGGTGCCGGTCGCGCCTGCGGGGGCGGGGGTCTTCGTGGTCACAGCCGGGCTCCGGTCGCCTCGTCGTCGTCCAGGTCAGGGGTGAGGTCGGTGTCGATGGCGGGCTCGGTGAGCTGGCCGATGCCGTGCTGGGCGGCGTCGCCCTCCAGGCTGGAGATCACGTACCGGTAGTGCGGGTCGGTGGCCAGCAGGTCGGAGTGCGTGCCGACGGCGGTGATGCGCCCGTCCTGCAGGACGGCGACGCGGTCGGCGAGGGCGACGGTGGAGGGCCGGTGCGCGATGACGAGCGTGGTGGTGCCGTGCAGCACCTCGCGCAGGCGGGCGGTGACGGCTTCCTCGGTGGTGACGTCGAGTGCTGAGAGCGGGTCGTCGAGGACCAGCACCTTGGGGCGGGCGGCGATGGCGCGCGCCAGGGCCAGGCGCTGCCGCTGCCCGCCGGACAGCGACAGGCCCTCCTCCCCGATGCGGGTCTCCACGCCCTGCGGCAGGTTGGCGGCGAAGTGCGCCTGGGCGACGTCGAGCGCCTCGGCCAGCAGCTCCTCCTTGAGGGCGCCGGGGGTGGCGTCGTCGACGCCGAGGAGCACGTTCTCCCGCACGGACGCGGAGAACAGGGTGGGGTCCTCGAAGGCGACGGCCACGTTGCGGCGCACGTCGGCGCGCGTCATGCGGCGCACGTCCACGCCGTCGATCTCGACGGTGCCGCCCGTGACGTCGTACAGGCGCGGGATGAGCATCGCCAGGGTGGACTTGCCGGAGCCGGTCAGGCCCACGAGGGCGGTGGTGGTGCCGACGGGCAGGTCGAGGTCGACGTGCTCGAGCACCGGGTCCTTCGCGTCGTCGTACCGGAACGTCACGTCGCGCAGCACCACGTGCCCGTGCGGGTCCGCCGGGGTGATCGGGTCCTCGGGGTCGGTCAGCGGGTTGGCGGTGGTGATGACGTCGAAGAACCGGTCGACGGCGGTGCGCGCGTTGAGCGTCATCGACAGCGTCATGCCCAGGTCGACGACGGGGCCGTTGATCACGGCGGCGGTCGCGAAGAACGCCGTCAGCGCGCCGACCGTGATGGTGCCCTGCGAGGCCTGCCACGCGCCGATGGCCAGGCACACCGCGAGCGTGAGCTCGGGGATGAGCGTGAGCGCGACGTTGACCTGCGCCTGCGCGCGCGCCTTGGCCAGCTCGGTGGTGCGCAGCTTCTCGGCCTCGCCGGTGAACGTGGCCAGCGCGTCGCGGCCGCGGCCGAACGCCTTGAGCACGCGGATGCCGTGCACGGACTCCTCGACGCGCGTGGCCAGGTCGCCCGCCTGGTCCTGCGACCGGCGCGAGATGGTGCGGTAGCGGCGCGAGAACCGGAACGCGAGCACCGTCACCGGGATCGCCCCGACCAGGTACACGAACCCCAGCCAGCCCGTCGTGGCCGCCAGCACCCCGACGCCGATGATGACCGTCGCGAACGACACCACGAGCTGCAGCAGGCCGAACACGATCCACCGGCGCAGCAGGCCCAGGTCGCTCATCGAGCGCGACAGCAGCTGCCCGCCCGCCCACCGGTCGTGGAACGCGACCGGCAGGTCCTGCAGGTGGCGGAACAGCACCATGCGCATGGACGACTCGATGTTGGTGCCCGGCAGCATCACCAGGCTGCGGCGCACCAGGATCAGCCCCGCCTCCGCGAGGCCCAGCAGCAGCACCAGGCCCATCGCCCCCCACAGCGCGGCGGTGTCACCGGTGCGGGCGCCCTGGGCCAGCGGGCCGTCGACCAGGTGCTGCAGCACGCGCGGGATGCCCAGCGCGGCGAGCGAGGCGCCCAGCGCGGACACCATGCCCGCGATCACGCGCGGCAGCGCCGGGCGGACGAACGGCATGAGGCGACGAAGCCCGGCCACCGTGGACAGTCCCGCGCCGCCCGGGGGGCTCGCGGCTCCCCCGGCGCCGGGCGGGGCGCTCGTGGCCGATGCGGTCGTAGGCGGGTGTGCGGGCGACTGTGCGCGCGAGGAAGCGCCGGGGACGGGAGGCATCACCGACATTCTGCACCCGAATCGATCCGATCGGTTGCCCCGGTCATTGGTGAGTCCATATCCCGGACGGTTTCACTCCAGCGTTTGACGCGCCCTCGAGCCGTCAGGCCGCGGGTCTCCAGGCGAGATCCGGGACGAACGGCGTCAGGCGCAGCTCCATCCCCGCCTCCTGCGGGGTGCGGTCCGCCTTGCGGGCGTTGCACGGGCTGCACGCGGCCACGAGGTTCAGCCACGACGAGGCCCCGCCGCGGGAGCGCGGCAGCACGTGGTCCACCGTGTCGGCCGGGCCGCCGCAGTACGCGCACCGCCCGTCGCGGGCCCGCACCCCCGCCTTGGTGCACGCCGGCGAGGTGCCGTGGCGGTAGCGCCAGCGCATCGTCACGTACCGCACCAGGCGCAGCACGCGCGGCAGCGGGTAGGGCCCGAACGTCGCCCCGACCACCGACTCCTCCACGACGGCGACCTCGCGCACCAGCATGTGGATCGCGTGGCGCACGGACACCCGGTGCAGCGGCTCGTAGCCGGCATTGAGGACCAGCACGTCGGCCATGGTCGCCTCCTCGTCGTCCAGGTGGTGCTCGGGTGGTTTCGTGCCTGGACGACGAAAGCCGCCCAGGGACGTCCCTGCGACGGCTTCGGAGATGGCCGGGCTCTGCCCGGTCACGCGTGGTGAGGGCCGCAGGAATGGTCGATGAGATCGGAACGGTGCAGGTCGAAGCGTCGCTGCGCACCCGGGCCCGCGACGACGACGGCGCCGCGCGGCGTCGGGTCGGTCGGCCAGCTCTTCACGGTGCCCTCCTCTCGTGGTCCCGGTTCGGATCGTGCTCGTGCGTGCAGCGCGTACGCCCTGCCTCCGAGCCGAGGCTACGCCCGCGCGGGCGTTCGAACCACCCCTTTTGCGCCCTCGGTTCCCCCGCGCGGGCGCCCCGTGGGCCTCAGTCGACGTGCGCTGCCAGCAGGTCCTCGGTGCGCTCCCAGATCGCGGCCGCGAGCGCCGTGTCGGCCAGGGCGGGCGGGGTGCGGCGGGCGGGGCGGCCGCGCTCGAGGTAGCGGCCGGGCTCCCAGTCGACGCCGGCGGTGCCGGTGGCGAGGCGCACGAGCTGGTCGGCGCCCTTCTGGGGCGAGGCCATGAGCAGGCCCTTGAGGCGGGAGCGGTAGAACCAGCCGACCAGGCCCTCGCCGTCGGAGCTGAAGCTGGACGCGATGACGCCGGGGTGGAAGGCGACGGTGGCCAGGCCGCGGTCGGCGTAGCGGCGCTGGAGCTCGGTCATGGCGAGCAGGGAGGCGAGCTTGGCCTGGGCGTAGGCGCGCAGGGGGCGGTAGCGGGCGGCGGGGTCGGCGGCGGCGAAGGTGGCGGGGTCGAGGGTGCCGGCGTGCCGGACGGCCATGCTGGAGGTCCAGACGACGCTGCCGCGGGCGGCGAGCACGTTGCCGAGCACCAGGCGGGTGAGCAGGTAGGGGGCCAGGTGGTCGACCTGGAGGGTGCGCTCGAACCCGTCGGCGGTGGTGGCGAACGACTCGTGCAGGGCGCCGGCGTTGTTGGCGAGCACGTCGATGCGGGGGTAGGCGTCGACGAGCTCGGCGGCGAGGCGGCGCACGTCGTCGAGGCGGGCGAAGTCTGCGACGTGGCGGGGGGCGCCGAGCTCGTCGGCGAGCCGGGCGGTCTTGCCGGGGTTGCGTCCCACGACGACGACGTGGTGGCCGTCCGCGTGCAGGCGGCGTGCGGCGGCGGCGCCGATGCCGTCGGAGGCGCCGGTGATCACGATCGTGCGCGCGGAGGTCATGGCGGCATGATGCCGCACCGGGGCGGGGGCCGGGTCCTACGATGCGTCCCATGGGCCCCGGCGGTGGCGTGCGGCGTGTGCGGGTGGTGGTGTCGGGGCGCGTGCAGGGCGTGGGGTTCCGCTGGTGGGTGCACGGCGCGGCCCGCGAGGCGGGCCTGGCCGGCTGGGTGCGCAACCGGCCCGACGGCGACGTCGAGGCCGAGCTCGAGGGCGACGGCGCGGTCGTGGACGCGATGGTCGAGGCGCTGCGCGAGGGCCCGCCGATGGCGCGGGTGACGGGCGTGCGCACGTCGGAGGTGCCGCCGCGGGGCGACCGGGAGTTCCGGATCGAGGGTTGAGGCGGCCGCGGAGCGCCGCGACTACGCGGACGTCGCCTCCGCGAAGCGCGCCAGCACCAGGTCCACCAGGCCCGGCGGCACCGGGTCGCCGTCCGTCAGCAGGGGCGCCGTCGTCACATCGGCGCCCGCACGGGCGGCCAGGGCGGCGAAGAAGCCGGGTGCCAGCAGGTAGCTCGACACCACCACGCGCGCGCCGCCCGCGCGGGCCGCGGCGACGGCGTCGGGCACCGTCGGGGCGGCCGCCGAGACGTACGACGGCGTGACCGGCCGGCCCAGCCGCTCCGCCAGGGCCGCGGCGACGGTCTCGCAGTCCGCGAGCGCCCGGGCGTCGCTGGACCCGGCGGCGGCGAGGACGACGGCGTCGTCGTCGCGCAGGCCGGCCTCGTCCAGGCGGGCGGCGAGCACGTCGACGAGGCGGGCGTCGGGGCCGAGGGCGCGGGCGACGGTGACGTGGGCGCCGGCGGCGAGGGCCTTGTCGGCGGCCTCGCGCAGGTCGACGTGCACGTGGTAGCCGGCGGACAGCAGCAGCGGGACCACGACGACGGGCTCGCCGCCGGGGCCGTCGGCGCCGAGGGCGGCCAGCGAGGTGGGCACGTCGGGCTGCTGGACGTCGACGAACCCGGCCGCCACGCGCGTTCCGGGCCCGGCGAGGCGGTCGCGCACGGCGTCGACGAGCGCCTGCACGGCCGCGGCCCCGGTGGGCGAGGACGTGCCGTGGGAGACGGCGAGCAGTGCGGTCACGGGTGGGCCCTCTCGATGCGGTAGCCGCGCTTGACGACGGTGCGGACCAGGTCGCGGCGGCCGACGGCCTCGCGCAGCCTGCCGATGGCCACCTCGACGGCGTGCGGGTCGCGGGAGTCGCCGGGCAGCGCGTCGAGCACGCGCTCGCGGGGCACGACGTCGCCGCCGGCGGCGGCGAGCAGGCGCAGCACCTCGACACCTGTCGGCGACAGCGGCAGCACCTGCCCGTCGAGCACGGCCACGCGGGCGCGGACCACGAGCGGCCCCGCGACGGTGGCCAGGGCGACGGCCTCGACCTGCTCGTAGTGGGCCACCAGGGCGCGCACGAGCGCGCCGAGGCGGCCGCGCTCGGGCTGGATGGGCGTGATGCCGCGCTGCACCAGGGGGCGGGCGGTGACGGGTCCGACGGCGGCGGCGACGGTGCGCCCGGACGTGAACCGGTCGAGCACCTGCGGGCCGAGCCCGGCGTCCTCGACGGCCTCGAGCCACGCCTGCGCGCCGGGCGCCGAGGTGAAGACGACGGCGTCGACCTCCCCCGCGGCGGCGGCGCGCGCCGACTCCCGCACCGCCACCGGGTCGGGGGCGGGGCCCCACCGGTAGACGACCAGGTTGGTGACGCGCGCCCCGGCCTTCGCGAGCACGACGTCGAGACCGTCGGCGCCCGCACCGTGCTGCTGGATCGCCACATGCAGCCCCCCGACGCCCTCGGACAGCAGCACCTCGGCCACCTCGGCGGACGTCTCGGACTCGGCCACCCAGTCGGCCTGCAGGCCGGCGGCCTGGATCGCGCCGCGCGCCTTGGGGCCGCGGGCCACGATCCGGGTGCGGGCCAGGGCGGCGGTGAGGGCGTCGGCCAGGCCGTGGGCGTCGGCTGCCTCGACCCAGGCGCGGAACCCGACGCCCGTGGTGGCCACCAGCACGTCCGGCGGGTCGGCGAGCAGGGCGCGCGTGGCGGCGACGAGGGTGTCGTCGTCCACGTGGGGAACGATGCTCAGCGCGGGCGCGTGCCGCACGGTGGCGCCGCGCCGCTCGAGGGCGGCGGCGAGCTCGGAGGAGCGGCGGTCGGCGGTGACGAGCACCGTGGCGCCGGCCATGACGGGGGCCAGGGGTCGGGCCTCGCCCACGAGGGGCGGGCCGGCCGTGTGCTGCGTCATCGTCACCTCCGGGTGGTGGTCCGGGCCTGGGAGCGCAGCCCAGGGTAGTGCGGCCGCGTTTCCGGCAGATGACGCGCCGCTGGGCGTCTCACGCGGTCACGGCCGCGCGGGCGGGCCGACGTGCACGACGCCGTCGGCCACCGCGACCGGGTAGGCGACCAGGTCGCCGTCGTGACCCTCCACCGGGGCGTAGCCCGCCGCGTCCAGGCATGCACCCGTGCGCAGGGCGAACACCTGCTTGTAGACCGGCCCGGCGACGGTCGGCTCGCCGCCGCGCGTGCCGACCAGGCCGCGGGACATGACGTTCGCGCCCGAGTACGGGTCGAGCTGCTGGACGGCCAGCACCTCGTCGTCGTGCAGGCGGAACACGGCCACCTGGACCTGGGTGCCGTCGGGCAGGTCCACGAGGGCGGCGGCGCCGCGCTCGGCGGCCAGGTCGGCCAGGCGGCAGACCGGCGTCAGGCCGGCCAGGGTGGTGCTCATCGTGCCTCCTCGGGCTGGGGCTCGCGGACGGTCAGGACGGGCCCGGCGACGAGGACGCCGCGCTCGGCCGGGGTGGCGGGGCGCTTCTGGCCGCGCTCGGGCACGTAGGCGAGGTCCGGGTCGGGGGTGGTGGGGGCGTTGACGAAGCTGGAGAACCGGGCCAGCTTCTCTGGGTCGTCGAGCACGGCCTTCCACTCGTCCTCGTAGCCGGCGACGTGCTCGGCCATGGCGGCGTCCAGGTCGGCGCCGATGCCCAGGGAGTCCTCCAGCACGACGGCGCGGACCCCGTCCAGGCCGCCCTCGACGTCGTCGAGCCACGCCGCGCTGCGCTGCAGGCGGTCGGCGGTGCGCACGTAGTACAGGAGGAAGCGGTCGATGGTGCGCACCAGCTCGTCGTCGGTGAGGTCCTCGGCCAGCAGCCGGGCGTGCTTCGGGGAGAAGCCGCCGTTGCCGCCCACGTACAGGTTCCAGCCTTTCTCCGTGGCGATCACGCCCACGTCCTTGCCGCGCGCCTCCGCGCACTCGCGGGCGCAGCCCGACACGCCCAGCTTGAGCTTGTGCGGCGAGCGCAGGCCCCGGTAGCGCAGCTCGAGCCGCACCGCCATGCCCACCGAGTCCTGCACCCCGTAGCGGCACCACGTGGACCCCACGCACGACTTCACGGTGCGCAGCGACTTGCCGTAGGCGTGGCCGGACTCGAACCCGGCGTCGACCAGCCGCTTCCAGATCAGGGGCAGCTGCTCGATGCGCGCGCCGAACATGTCCACGCGCTGGCCGCCCGTGATCTTCGTGTACAGGCCGAAGTCGCGGGCGATCTCGCCGATCACGATGAGGCCCTCGGGGGTCACCTCGCCGCCCGGCATGCGCGGCACCACCGAGTAGGTGCCGTCCTTCTGCATGTTGGCCAGCACGTGGTCGTTGGTGTCCTGGAGCGTGGCCTGCTCCCCCGCCAGCACGTGCCCGTTGCCCAGGCTCGCCAGGATGGAGCCGATGACGGGGCGGCAGATGTCGCACCCGCGCCCGCCCTGCCCGAACCGGTCCAGGATCTCGGAGAACGTGTGCAGCCCCGCCACGCGCACCGCCTCGAACAGGCCCGCGCGGGACAGCGCGAAGTGCTCGCACAGGGCCTTGGAGACGGTGATGCCGGCCTTCTCCAGCTCGGCCGTGGCGATCTTCTTGACCAGCGGCAGGCACGACCCGCACGTGGTGCCCGCGCGGGTGCAGGCCTTGACGCCCGCCAGGTCCGTACAGCCGTGCTGGGTCACCGCCTCGCGGATGGTGCCCGCCGAGACGTTGTTGCACGAGCAGACGGCGGCGTCGTCGGGCAGCTCGAGCTGCGGGGCCGCGCCGGCGCCCTCCGGCAGCAGGTAGGCCGACGGGTCGCCCGGCAGGGTGGCGCCGAGCATCGGGCGCAGGCTCGCGTAGGGGGTGGCGTCGCCGACGAACACGCCGCCCAGCAGGGTGCGGGCGTCGTCGGACAGGACGAGCTTCTTGTACACGCCCGCGACGGGGTCGGCCCACACCACCTCGACGGAGCCCTCGCTGCGGGCGTGCGCGTCGCCGAAGCTCGCGACGTCCACGCCGTTCAGCTTGAGCTTGGTGGCCGTGTCGGCGCCCGGGAACGTGGCCTGGCCGCCCAGCAGGCGGTCCACGACCACCTCCGCCATCGCGTAGCCGGGGGCGACCAGGCCGTAGCAGACCCCCTCGACGGCGGCGACCTCGCCGATCGCGTGCACGTGCTCGTCGGCGGTGCGGCACGCCAGGTCGACGACGGCGCCGCCGCGCGGGGCGACCTCCAGCCCGGCCGCGCGGGCCAGCTCGTCTCGGGGGCGCACGCCCGTGGCCAGCACGACGACGTCGACGTCCAGGCGGCCGCCGTCGGCGAACTCGAGGCGGCCCACGTGGCCCGTGCGGCGGTGCGGGCGCATCACCTGGGTGGCGCTGCTGCAGCGGACCCCGATGCCCTGGGCGTTGATGAGGCGGGCCAGGGCCTGGCCGCCGCCCAGGTCGGTCTGCACGTCCATGAGGTGGGAGCCGAACTGGATCACCGTGGCGTGCGCGCCCAGCGCCTTGAGGGCGCCCGCGGCCTCCAGGCCCAGCAGGCCGCCGCCGATCACGGCGCCGCGCACCGGCCGGGCCGGGTTGGCGGCACGCTTCTGCTCGACCCAGCCCCGCAGCGCCGCGACGTCGTCGATGGTGCGGTACACGAACACGCCCGGCAGGTCGGTGCCCGGGATGGGCGGCACCGCGGCGTACGAGCCGGTGGCCAGCACCAGCTCGTCGTACGGGTGCGTGCGGCCCAGGCGGTCGGTGACCGTGCGGGCCTCGCGGTCGATCGCCTCGACCTTCACGTCGCGGTGCAGGGTGACCAGCGGGTCGGCCCACAGGGACCGGTCGCCCAGGGCGAGGTCGTCCGCGTCGCGCGCCTCGAAGTACTTGGTGAGCTGCACGCGGTCGTACGGCAGCCGCGGCTCCTCCGCAAACACGTCCACGTGCCACGTGCCGGCGTCGTCGCGGGCGCGCAGCGCCTCGACGAGCCGCTGGGCGACCATCCCGCCGCCGACGACGACGAGCCTCCGGGGTGTCTGTGATCCGCTCATGCACCGACGGTAGGAACGCGCCGTTACCCCCGATCGCGCGGCCCGTTACCCCGGCGGAACGATGTGCTCACGCCCGCCCGCGCGGCGCTGTGAGGGCCGCGTACGTCGTGGCGGTCACGTCGGTCCAGCCGTCGTCGCGCAGGATCGCGGCCGCACCGCGCGAGCGCAGCCCCTGCTCGCACACCACCACGAGGGGGGCGTCGTAGGGGTGGTCGCCGAGCGCGGGCGGCAGCTCGCCGGCGGCAAGGTCCTCGAGCCGCACCCAGACGCCGCCGTCGACGGCGGGTGCGAGCCCGACGTCGACCACGAGCCCGCGCGAGATGGAACCCGGGACCCGCGAGATAGAGCCGGGGACCCGCGAGACAGAGCGTGCGGGCTCTGTCTCGCGCTCGGCGGGCTCTGTCTCGCGGGGTGGGGTCAGCGGGATCGTGTCCCACGTCGACGTGCGGGCGTCGTACGTCAGCAGGCGGCCCAGGGCCGGGGCGCCCGTGCCCGTCAGCAGCTTGACCGCCTCGACCGCCATCGTCGAGCCCACGACGCCGCACGCCGGGGCCAGCACGCCCGCCGTCGCGCACGACTCGCCCTCCGCCGGCTGGTCCCCGAACACGTCCCGGTAGGTCAGCGCGCCCTCCGGTGCCGCCGACCACCACACGCTCACCTGCCCGTCCCAGCCGAGCACCGTGCCCCACACGACCGGCAGGCCCAGCCGTGCGGCGGCGTCGCCGATCGCGTACCGCGTCTCGAACGTGTCGCACGCGTCCACGACCAGGTGGTACCCGGCCAGCAGCCCCTCGGCGTTCTCGGCCGTCAGGCGCACCGGGTGCTCGACCACCTCGAGGTCCGAGCGCAGCGCCCGCAGCGACGCGGCCGCCGACGCCGTCTTGCGCGCCCCGACGTCGCGGGCACCGTGGAGCACCTGCCGCTGCAGGTTGGACGGCTCGACGACGTCGTCGTCCACCACGCCCAGCGTGCCGACGCCCGCCGCGGCCAGGTACTGCAGCACCGGCGAGCCGAGGCCGCCCGCCCCGACCACGAGCACGCGCGCCGCCGCCAGCCGTGCCTGCGCCGCCGGGCCGAACCCGTCCAGCAGCAGGTGGCGCGCCGACCGGCGCCGCTGGGCGGCGTCGAGGTCGCGGCCGGACGGCACCAGCGGGTTCATCCCAGCGCCCCGACCCATTCCGTGGTCCCGTCGGTGAAGCCCTGCTCCTTCCAGATGGGCACCTCGGCCTTGAGCTCGTCGACCAGGTCGGCCACCGCGGCGAACGACGCGCGCCGGTGCCCCGAGGCGACGGCGGCGACCACGGCGACGTCGCCCACGGCCAGCAGCCCCACGCGGTGCACCACGGCCACCCGCAGCCGGTCGCCGGTCGCGGCTGCGACACGCTCGCCCACCCGCCGGGCCACGGCCTCCAGGACGGTGGCGGCGTCGGGGTGGGCCTCGTAGGCCAGGGCGGTGACGCCGCGGCCCTCGTCGTGGTCGCGCACGTACCCGGTGAAGGTGGCGACGGCGCCGCAGCGGTCGTCGCGCACCAGGGTGACCAGGGCGTCCAGGTCGAGGGGGGTGTCGACGACGTCGGCCAGCAGGACGGCCGCGTCGCCCGACGGCGCGGCGTGCGCGGGCTCCGCGTCGCCGTGGTGGTGGTCGCCGCCGGCGAGCTGCGAGACGGCGTGGTGCAGCACGGGCGCCAGGGCGTCGAGCCCGTCCGTCACCGCACCGGGCGACCCGGGCAGGTTGACCACGAGCGTGCGCCCCGCGACGCCCGCGATCGCGCGGGACAACGCCGCGGCGGGCACCGCCGCGACCGACGCGGCGCGCACCAGCTCGGCGAGACCCGGCACCTCGCGGTCGACGACGGCGCGCGTCGCCTCGGGGGTGCGGTCGGTGGGCGCCAGCCCAGTGCCGCCGCTCGTCACCACCAGCGCGGGGGCGTCGGCGTGCAGCAGGTCGGCGAGGGCGGCGCGCACGGGGTCGCCGTCGGGCACGACCCGCACCGCCGTCACGGCGAACCCGTGCGCCTCGAGCCAGGCGCGCGCGGCCGGGCCGGAGCGGTCCTCGTAGAGCCCGGCGGAGGCGCGGTCCGACGCGACGACGACCGCCGCGCGCGGCAGGTGCCCGCTCACGGTCGGCTCCAGTCGCCGGACTTGCCACCCGACTTGGCCACGACGCGCACGTCGGTGAGCACGGCCTCGCGGTCGACGGCCTTGATCATGTCGTAGACCGTCAGCCCCGCCACCGTCACGGCGGTCAGGGCCTCCATCTCGACGCCGGTGCGCCCGCGCGTGCGGACGGTCGCGGTGATCTCGACCCGGTCGCCGGCGGGCACCACGTCGACCTCGACGCCCGACAGCGGCAGCGGGTGGCACAGCGGCACCAGGTCCGGGGTGCGCTTGGCGCCCATGATCCCGGCGATGCGGGCCGTGGCGACCGCCTCGCCCTTGGGCAGGTCGCCCGTGGAGATGCGCTCGACGACGTCGGGCCGGGTGCGCAGCACGCCCACCGCCGTGGCCTCGCGCACGGTCGCGTCCTTGGCCGACACGTCGACCATGTGCGCGGCGCCGTCGGCGCGGTAGTGGCTCAGACCCCCGGTCTGGTCGGGGCCCGTCTCGGTCATGCGATCTCCCAGCAGTCGACGACGTCGCCGGCCTCCAGGCGGGCGACGCCGGGCGGCACGTGCACCAGAACCGTAGCGGCGGCCAGGTGGGCGAGCAGGTGCGACCCCGGTCCGCCCACCATGCGCACCCGGCCGTCGTCGTCGATCCGGCCCCGGCGCACCTGCAGCAGCGCGGGCGGCGAGTCCAGCGGCTCGGCGAGCGGCGCGCGCACCACGGGCCGCCGGGCGGGCACCGCCCCGGTGGCCGCCGCGAGCACGGGGCGCAGGAACAGCTCGAACGACACGAGGGCGGAGACGGGATTGCCGGGGAACGCGACCACGGGCACCGTGGACGGTGCGGCTCCCGGGGGAACCGGCCCCGGAACTCCCCCGGGGGCCGCCCCGGCGGCGAGCTGCCCGTGGCCCTGCGGGCCGCCCGGCTGCATGGCGACGGCGCCGAACCAGGCGTCGGTGAGGGTCTGGCGCACCACCTCGTAGGCGCCCGCCGAGACGCCGCCCGTGGTGACCACCAGGTCGGCGCGGGGCTCGGCGGCGGCCGCGGCCAGCACGGCGCGCAGCGCGTCGGGGTCGTCGGGCACGACCCGGGCCGTGACGGCAGCCCCCACCTGCGCGAGCGCGGCCGCGAGCGCCGCCCCGTTGGCGTCGTACACCTGGGCGGGGCCGAGGGGCGCTCCGACGGGGGCGAGCTCGGTGCCGGTGGACACGAGCAGCACGCGGGGCGGGCGCAACACCTCGACGGTGGTGACGCCGGCGGCGACGAGGGCGCCGAGCTGGGCGGGGCCGAGGGGTGCGCCGGCGGGGAGCACGACGTCGCCGGCGGCGACGTCGCACCCGGCGGCCCGGACGTAGGTGCCGGGCGGGACCGGCGCGGTGAAGGCGACGTCGTCGAGGTCGAAGCGGGGCGGGGTGGCGTCCTCGACGCGGACGACGGCGTCGGCGCCGTCGGGCACGGGGGCGCCGGTCATGACGGGCACGGCGGTCCCGGCGGGCAGGGGCGGGGGGACGGTGCCGGCGGGCACGGGGGCGCCGACGGGCAGCCGGACGGGCGCGCCGGGGCGAGCGCCGGCGAGGTCGGCGGCGCGGACGGCGAACCCGTCCATCTGGGAGTTGTCGAAGCCGGGCAGGGCGACGCGGGCGACGGCGTCGGCGGCGAGGCGGCGCGGCGGCAGGGACCCGAGCGGGCCGGCGGCGAGCAGGTCGGCGACGGCGAGCGTCTCGGGGCCGCGGGCCGCGAGCGCCGGGCCGATCAGGGCTGCGACCTGCGCGGCGTGCTCCGCGACGGGGCGCCGGCCGGCGGGGGCACCCTCGCTCGTGTGTCGTGCCTGGTCGTGCGTGTGTGCCACCCGTGCACCCTCTCACACGGGCTCGGCCACGGTCTCCCCCTCGGCGGCCCGGGATCGCGCGAGCCAGCCGCACAGCCCGCCGACGGCGTCGGCGCAGCCGCCGCACCCGGTGGTGGCGCGCGTGGCCCGGGCGACGGCGGGCACGTCGCGCGCGCCGTCGTCGACGGCGCAGGCGATGTCGTGCTTGGTGACGCCGTTGCAGCGGCAGACGACGGCGTCGTCGGGCATGTGCTCGGGGCTGGTGGCGGGTGCGGTGGCGGGGGCCACGGGGGTGAGCAGCAGGAACGCGGGGTCGGCGGGCACGGGGGTGCGGCGGGTGTATGCGGCGGTGAGGTCGGCGGCGACGCGGGCGTCGCCGACGCACGTGGCGCCGACGAGCGCGCCGTCGGCGACGACGGCCTCGACCCAGCGCCCGGCGGCGGGGTCGGCGAGGCGCACGGCGCGCTCCCCGGGGGCGGGGGTGCGGCCGGCGCCGCAGGCGCCCATGGCGACGACCGACAGGGCGCCGGCCTTGACCTTGACGACGTCGGTGCCGCGGGTCTCCACGCCGCGGTCGGTGGGGGTGCGGGTGGCGAGCACGGCGCCGAGGCGCACGGCGGCGGACGGCCCGGCGCCCTCCCACGGCCCGCGCAGGTGGACGCGGTGGGCAGCGGGGGGCTCGGGCGTGGTCGCCCATCGCTCGGCGAGCCGCCGGGCCTGGTCCCACCCCTCGGCGACGAGCCCGCGCGACCCCTCGGGCGGCTGCGCGCAGTCGCCGACGGCGTGCACGTGTGGGTCGTCGACGCTGGCCAGGTCGTGCCCGACGACGACGCCGCGGTCCACGGTGAGCCCGGCGGCGGCGGCGAGCGCCACGTCGGGGGCCGTGCCGCAGGCCAGCACGACGAGCCCGGCGGCGAGCACCTCGCCGGGCCCCTCGGCGCCCCGTGCGAGCCGCACCCCCACGGCACGCCCGCCCACCACGAGCACCTCGGCGGGCCGCGCGCCGGCCACGACGCGCACCCCGGCCGCCTCCAGGGCGGCGGCGAGCACCTGCCCGGCGCCCGCGTCGAGCTGGCGGTCCATCGGCGTGGCGGCGCCGTGCACGAGCGCCACCTGCAGGCCGCGGGCGGCCAGGCCGAGGGCGGCCTCGACGCCCAGCACCCCGCCACCCACCACGACGGCCCGGGGCGCGTTGAGCGTGGCGGCGACGATCTCGCGGGCGTCGTCGAGCGTGCGCAGCGCGTGCACGCCCGCGGGCAGGTGCTCCAGGCCCGGCAGGTCGGGCACGCGGGCGCGCGACCCCGTGGCGAGCACCAGCCGGTCGTACGGGTGGGCGGTGCCGTCGTCGGCGAGGACCACGCGCGCGGCCCGGTCGATGCCCGCGGCGGCGACGCCACGCAGCACGCGGGCCCGCCCGGCGGGCAGGGGCATGCCGATCGCGGCGACCTCGGTGCGGCCGGCCACGACGTCGGACAGCAGCACCCTGTTGTACGGCTCGTACTCCTCGGCGCCCAGCACGGTGACGTCGAGGGCGCCGTCGGGGTCGCGGCGCTCGAGCTCGTCGACCAGGCGGGCGCCCACCATGCCGAACCCGACCACCACCACCCGCAGCGGGACCCGTCGCTCGCTCATGCAGCCTCCTCGGGGACGGGCACCACGTTCACGGCGCACACCTTGAACTCGGGCATCGCCGAGACGGGGTCGACGGCGTCGGTGGTGAGCAGGTTGGCGCTGCCCTCCCCCGACCAGTGGAACGGCAGGAACACGGTGTCGGGGCGGATCGCATCGGTCCAGCGCGCCGCGACGGTGGTGGTGCCGCGGGCCGTGGTGAGGCGCACGCGGGCACCGTCGGGGGTGCCCAGGCGGGCGCCGAGCAGCGGGTGCAGCTCCACGTACGGGCCGGGCACGGCGCGCTCCAGCTCGGGCACGCGGTGGGTCTGCGCGCCGGTCTGATAGTGCTGCAGCACGCGGCCCGTGACCAGCCACAGCGGCGCGTCGGGGCGCAGGTCGTCGCTGGGGCCCACGTGGTCGACCGGCACCATCCGCGCGCGGCCGCCGGGCGTCGGGAAGCCGTCGAGGAACAGCCGCGGCGTGCCCGGGTGGGCGGCGCCGTCGGGGCCGGCCGCCGGGACGGGCCAGTGCAGGCCGGGGCCGTCGGCCGCCTCGTGCGCGTCCAGGCGGGCGTGCGAGAGCCCCGCGTAGTCGGCGACGCCGCCCGCCGAGGCGCGGGCGAGCTCGTCGAACACCGCCGCCGGGTCGGTGGGGAAGGCCACCGGCGACCCGAGCCGCCGGGCGAGCTCGGCCAGCACCCACAGCTCCGAGCGGGCCTCGCCGGGCGCGTCCACGGCCTTGCGCCGCCGGATCACGCGCCCCTCCAGGGAGGTCATGGTGCCCTCCTCCTCGGCCCACTGCGTCACCGGCAGCACCACGTCGGCGAGCAGCGCCGTCTCGGACGGCACGACGTCGCACACCACCAGCAGGTCCAGCGCCGCCAGGCGGGCCCGCACGGCGGTGGCGTCGGGGGCCGAGACGACGACGTTGGAACCGTGCACGAGCAGGGCCCGCGGGCCGCCCGGCGTGCCGAGCGCGCGCAGCAGCGCGACCGCGGGCAGCCCCGGCCCGGGCAGCGACCCGGGCGGCACGCCCCACACGGCCGCGACGTGCGCGCGTGCCGCCGGGTCGTCGATCTTGCGGTAGCCGGGCAGCTGGTCGGCCTTCTGCCCGTGCTCGCGCCCGCCCTGCCCGTTGCCCTGCCCCGTCAGCGCGCCGTACCCCGAGCCGGCCCGGCCGACGAGCCCGAGCGCGAGCGCCAGGTTGATCGCCGCGGTCACCGTGGCGGTGCCCTGCGTGGACTGCTCCACGCCCCGCCCCGTGAGCACATAGGCGCCGCGCCCCCCGCGCGACGGAGACGCCGCCGCCAACAGGCGCGCCACCCGCCGCAGCTCCGGGGCCGGCACGCCGCTGACGGCCTCGACCCGCTCCGGCCACCACGCGGCCACCGAGCGGGCCACCGCGTCGGCGCCCGTGGTGCGCTCCGCCACGTAGGCCGCGTCGGCCAGGCCCTCGGCGAGCACCACGTGCAGCAGCCCCAGCAGCACCGCCAGGTCGGTGCCCGGCACGGGCTGCAGGTGCACGCCCTGCTCCGCCCCGTCCGCCGACGGCGACGTCAGCCGCGCCGTCGCCGAGCGCCGCGGGTCGACCACCACCAGGCCGCCCGCCGCCCGCGCCCCGGCCAGGTGCTGCACCGACGGCGGCATCGTCTCGGCCACGTTCGAGCCCAGCAGCAGCACGGCGTCGGCCCCGCCCAGGTCGGCGAGCGGGAACGGCAGGCCGCGGTCCGCGCCCAGCGACCGGTTCGCCGCCGCGGCGGCCGAGGCCATGCAGAACCGGCCGTTGTAGTCGATGTTCGGGGTGCACAGCACCGTGCGGGCGAACTTTCCCAGCGCGTACGCCTTCTCGTTGGTGAGCCCGCCGCCGCCGAACACCGCCACCGCGCCCGGCCCCGACTCGGCCGCGATGGCCGCGAGTCGCCCGGCCACCAGGTCCAGGGCGTCGTCCCACGACGCCGGCGCGAGCTCGCCGTCCGCGCCCCGCACCAGCGGCACGGTGAGCCGGTCGGCGGCGCGCAGCACCGACGCCGACGTCCACCCCTTCTGGCACAGCCCGCCGCGGTTGGTCGGGAAGTCGCGCGGGGTCACCGCGACCGGCGTCCCGTCCAGCGACATCGCGCACTGTAGGGCGCAGTACGGGCAGTGGGTGGCGGTCATACGCGCACCGCGGCCATCCGGCCGCGCCCGTACACGGCCCACGTCACGGCCCCGAGCAGCACGTACACCCCGACGAACACCAGCAGGGCGGGCACGATCGACCCGGCCGCCGTCGTCGAGACGGCGAACCCGCGCGGCACCAGGAACCCGCCCAGGGCGCCCACCGCCCCGGCGATGCCGATGCACCCGGCGGCGGCGCCGGCGTCGGCGCCGGTCACCCGGAACACCGCCGGGATCATGCGGTACACCGCCCCGTTCCCGACGCCCGTGGCGACGAACAGCACCAGGAACGAGCCCAGGAACAGCGCGAACTCGTGCGCCCGCAGCGCCCCGACCGCCCCGACCGCGCCGGCCGCCATCACCGCGAACGACGCCACCGTCACCCGGGCGCCGCCCACGCGGTCTGCGAGCACGCCGCCCAGGGGCCGGGCCAGCGACCCCACCAGGGCACCCAGGAACGCCAGGCGCAGCCCGGCCTCGGGAAAGGTCTTGGTCAGCAGCGTCGGGAACGCCCCCGCGTACCCCATGAAGGAGCCGAAGGTGCCGATGTAGACCGCCGAGATGACCCACGTGTGCGGGTGGCGGGCCGCCGCGGCGAAGGTGCGGGGGTCGGACTTGGCGGTGGCCAGGTTGTCCATGAACCGCCAGGCGAGCACCGCGGCCAGCAGCGCGAGCGGCACGACCATGAGCCCGGCACGGTCCAGTGCCAGCCCGGAGCCGGTCACGATCACGATCGGCACCGCGAGCTGCACGGCCGCCGTGCCCAGGTTGCCGCCCGCGGCGTTGAGGCCCAGCGCGGCACCCTTCTCCCGCGCCGGGAAGAAGAACGAGATGTTGGCCATCGAGGACGCGAAGTTGCCGCCGCCGAACCCCGCGAGCGCCGCGACGGCCAGCAGCACGCCGAACGAGGTGCCGGGGTGCTGCACGACGACGGCGAGCGCCGTGGCGGGCACGAGCAGCAGCAGCGCGGACACGACGGTCCAGTTGCGCCCACCGAACAGCGGCACGGCGAACGTGTACGGGATGCGCAGCAGCGCCCCGACCAGCGCGGGCACGGACACGAGCCAGAACAGCTGGTCGGCGCTGAGGTCGAACCCGGCGGCCGGCAGCTGGGGCACCACGATCGACCACAGGGCCCACACGGAGAACCCGAGGAACTCGGCGAACACGGACAGGGCGAGGTTGCGGCGGGCGACGCGGCGCCCGGTCGCGGCCCAGAACCCGGCGTCCTCGGGGTCCCAGACGTCGATCCACCGCCCGCGCCGGGCGGTTCCCGCGGCCTCGGGCGCGGTGGTCGTCGGCGTGGTCTCAACGGCCATGCGGGCCTCCTTCGCCATGCGCCCGCAAGCGTGGGGCGCCCGGAGCAGCCGGCGGGTGCCGGCTGCTCCCTGGAGGCTAGGAAGGCGGTGTTACCGCCCCGCCGTGGGGGCGTGAACTTCCCGTGAGGTCGGTCTCACCGGCGCGCGGCGGGCGCTGTGAGGTCGTCCGGGGCGGGGGCGGGCCGGTAGGAGGACCGCAGCCAGGTGTCGAGCGCGGCGCGCAGCGCGTCGCGGGAGTCGACGCCCACCTTGCGGTAGGTGTTGAACAGGTGGTGCTCGACGGTGCGCACCGACAGGTCCAGGGCCTTGGCGATGTCGACGGCGGTGCGGCCGGCGACGGCGTACCCGGCCACCTGCTCCTCGCGCGGGGACAGGTCGACGGTGCGGGCGTGCCGGGCGAACAGCGGCTCCAGGCCGTCGGTCACGGGGATCACGCGGTTCCACAGGGCGGCGACGACGGCGGCGGCCGCGGCGTGGTCGCCGGCCTCCCGCAGCGCGGCGGCCTGCTGGAGGCCCGCCCGGGCGGCGTACATCCAGGCGCCGCGGTCGGCGAACGCCTCGACGAGCGTGCCGAGCAGGTCGGCGTCGCGGGACACCATGGCCCCCGCGAGGCGCACCAGGTCCGCCAGGAACGGGCTCTCGAGGCCGACGAGCCCCTGCTCGACGACGGTGAAGGCCTCCGGGTCGCGCCACTGCTCGGCGGCCTCGACCGCGGCGAAGGCGGCCGTCGTCAGGTAGCCCTTGCGCACGGCGTGCTGCGCGTGGCACCACGAGGCGGTGCAGCCGTGCGAGCGGACGTCGAACGCGTAGGGGTTCTCGGGCCCGTCGCACGGCACCGCGCACGGCCCGCCGCCGGCCGTGGCGACGGGCTCGGCCCAACGCCGCCGCGCCGCCGCGAGGCCCACGACGCCCGGCAGGAAGTGCCCGTGCAGCAGCGCGGTCGAGGTCAGCGTCATCGACAGGGACGCGACACGCTCGAGCCGGCCGAACCGCCCCTGGATGGCGCTGGCCAGCGCGACGGTGTGCGCGTGCCCCAGCACGTGGGCCGTGGCCCGGTCGCGCTGGGCGTCCGCCAGGCCGGCGCCGGCCCACCGCAGCCCGTCGCTGACCTGGCCGTCCAGCACCATCGTCAGGCCGAGCAGCACGCGCTTGTGCGCCACCGCCTCCGGGGCCTCGGGGTCGAGGTCGCCGAGCACCGTGTGCGCGCGGCCGGTCTGCCCGGCCGCGGCGGACCCCTGCGCGAGCACCAGAGCACCGCACGGGGCGGTCTCGCCCACCTCGGCGGCCGAGTCGAGCAGCTGCGGCGTGATGCCCTCGGAGAGCATCCCCAGCTGGGCGCGGGTGGCCCGCGCGAACGCGCTCGACTCCGGGAAGTCCCGCGTCACGGCGTCGAGCAGCTCGCGGCCGCCGGCCTCGTCGCGCAGCACCACCCACCGGTGCACGGCGTACCAGGTCCGGGTCAGCGCGTTGGCCTCGTCGGAGCACCCCGAGCCGTCGGTGTGCGCCATGATCCGCACGGGGTCGCTGACGACGGTGCTGGTGCGGAACAGCGCCTCCAGCAGCGGCGCCGCGTTCGTCGCGGTGGGCGCGTCCTCCCACACGGCGAGCAGCCGCTGGGCCGTGACGGTCTGGTGGTCGGCCAGGGTGTGGCTGACGACGGCGTCGTCGGCGCCCGTCCTCGGCAGGCGGCGGTCGACCTCGAGCGACGGCGGGACCGCCAGGCCCGCGGCGACCAGCCGCTCGCGCACCGACACGCGCGCCGAGGCCGTGCACTGCCCGCGCAGGTACTCGCCCACCACGGGCGGGTAGAGGCAGACGGCGTCGCCGTCGGAGCCGTCCACGAAGCCGATCAGGCCGAGCTCGCTGAGCCGCTCCAGGCGCTCGGGCGAGATGAGCGTGCGCGCGTCGCGGACGGAGAAGAGGCCGGCGACCGCCAGCAGCGTGAGGGCCTCGACGTCCTCGTCGGTCGCGTCGAGCAGCAGCGCGTCGACGGCCTGGCCCAGCTCGGCCGACCACAGCGGCCCCTCGGCCACCCAGACGCCGTCGGCCCGGCGCAGCGTGCCGTTGAGGCGAGCCACCAGGCACACGGAGCGGGCCATGCCCGGCAGGCCGCCCGACATGGTGGCGATGCTCGCCATCGTGGTCGTGTCGATGGGGGCGCCCAGCTCGCCCTCGAGCACGTCGCGCAGCGCGTCGAACGTCAGGGGGCGCAGCACGTGCCGAACGCACGGCACCGAGCCGGCGAGCAGGCGCCGCACGTACGCGGGCGGGCGGCCGGACGTGCGGCGGCCCACCAGGGTGGGCACGCGCACCCGCGCCTGGACGGCCACGAGCACGCCGGCGGTGACGTCGTCGAGGTCGTCGGCGTCGTCCACGATCAGGTACCCGCCGTCGTCGAGCTCGTCGGCGAGCAGGTCGACGGCGTCCCCGATCGAGGGCTCCTGCACCAGACCCCGCACCGACGCGACGAGGGCCGCCATGGGGCGGTGACGCAGCGCCCCGACGCCCTGGACGCGGACCACCGGGCCCGGGCACGCCTGCAACGCCTCGACGACGCGGTCGGCCAGGAGGCTGCGCCCCGAGCCGGGCCGGCCCACGACCTCGACGTTCACGCCGTCCTTCAGGCACGCGACAGCCGTGTCGACAAAACTCATGTAAATCTCCGTGGCGAAAAAGAAAAGGGCACTGCCGCCGTCCATGCTGCGGGGGCGACTTCGATTCTTCGCAGCGCACTGGCGCACTTCGTCTCGCACCGCGTCGTCACGTCTTGGAACGTTCATCTGACCTGGAGTTCCGCGGAATCTCGCGGCTGGGACCGCTCCTACGTAGCCGGCCACCTCGCATGACGTGCTGACGGTGTCAGCACCCGCGGGCCACCGCCGGACAATGCACGAATATGCCCTGCACAAGGCGCTGGCCTCGCACTTCACCGCTGGATGGCGCCAATGCCTGCACGTTCGGGCGCGTTGCGCCGTCCGAGGCCCGCCGTGTCCCATTTGGCCGATATGACACGACGCGGTGATCGTCGTGACAGGCCTGTCCGTGCCCACCCCCTATGCGGACCTGCACGTCCGGTGGTTGGGTGACGCTCAGCGCTCTGTTCACGAACGAATGACGTCGGAGGACCCGCAATGGTGCAGCCCACCACCGCCCCTCGCCCGCAGGCCGGCGCGACCGCAGGCGACTCCGTGCAGGACGCCCTGCTACGGCTCGGAAGGCATCTGAGACCCGGCGAGGTCAGCACCGACCTGCGCCAGCTGTTCCTCCAGGGCGGACGCCAGGGCGACGCGTTCTACCGCGACCGGTGGTCGCACGACAAGGTGGTCCGCTCCACGCACGGCGTGAACTGCACGGGCTCCTGCTCGTGGAAGGTGTACGTCAAGGACGGCATCATCACGTGGGAGACCCAGCAGACCGACTACCCGTCGGTCGGCCCCGACTCCCCCGAGTACGAGCCCCGCGGCTGTCCCCGCGGCGCCGCGTTCAGCTGGTACACCTACTCGCCGACGCGCGTGCGCTACCCGTACGTGCGCGGCGTGCTGCTGGAGGCCTACCGCGCCGCGAAGGCCGCCCACGGCGGCGACCCGGTGGCCGCGTGGGCCGCCCTCACGGCCGACCCCGAGGTCTCGCGCCGGTACAAGGCCGCCCGCGGGAAGGGCGGCCTGGTGCGCGCCACGTGGGACGAGGTCACCGAGCTCGTCTCGGCCGCCCAGGTCCACACGGTCAAGCAGTACGGCCCCGACCGCATCGCGGGCTTCTCCCCCATCCCCGCCATGTCGATGGTGTCCCACGGCGTCGGCGCCCGGTACATGTCGCTGCTGGGCGGCTCGATGCTGTCCTTCTACGACTGGTACGCCGACCTGCCCGTGGCCTCCCCGCAGGTGTTCGGCGACCAGACGGACGTGCCCGAGTCGGCCGACTGGTGGAACTCGTCCTACCTCATGCTGTGGGGCTCCAACGTCCCGGTCACCCGCACCCCCGACGCCCACTTCATGGCCGAGTCGCGCTACCGCGGCACCAAGGTGGTCGTCGTCTCCCCCGACTACAGCGACGCGACCAAGTTCGCCGACGCGTGGCTCTCCCCGCACCCGGGCACCGACGGCGCGCTCGCGATCGCCATGGGGCACGTGATCCTCAAGGAGTTCCTCACCGGCGAGCGCACCGCCCGGTTCGTCGACTACCTGCGCAAGTACGCCGACGCCCCGTTCCTCGTCAAGCTCGACGACGGGCCCGACGGCGCGCACGTCCCCGGCAAGTTCCTCACCGCGGCCGACCTGAGCGAGCACGCGGCCGAGGCGAACGCGCACTTCAAGACCGTGCTGCTCGACGCCGACGGCACCCCCGTGGTCCCCAACGGCACGCTCGGCCACCGCTACGGCGACGCCGACGAGGGCCGATGGAACCTCGACCTGGGCGACGTCGTGCCGGCGCTGTCCGTGGCCGACGTCCCCGCCGAGGCCGCCCGGTCGGTGGCCGTCGCGCTGCCCCGCTTCGACGTCGTGCCCACCGAGGGCGACGGCGACGCCGCCCACGTGGGCGGGGCGGGCGTGCTCACGCGCGGCGTGCCCGTACGCGAGGTGGGCGGCCACCTGGTCACCACGGTGTTCGACCTGCTGCTCGCGCAGTACGGCGTGGACCGGCCCGAGCTGGCGCTCCCCGGCGAGTGGCCGCAGGGCTACGACGACGCCGACGCCCCCGGCACGCCGGCCTGGCAGGAGGAGATCACGGGCGTGGCCGCCGGCGCGGCGGTCCGCATCGGGCGCGAGTTCGCGCAGAACGCCCTGGACTCCGGCGGCCGGTCGATGATCATCATGGGCGCGGGCACCAACCACTGGTTCCACTCCGACACCATCTACCGCACGTTCCTGGTGCTGACCACGATCACGGGCTGCCAGGGCGTCAACGGCGGCGGCTGGGCCCATTACGTGGGGCAGGAGAAGCTGCGCCCCATCACGGGCTGGACGCAGTACGCGAGCGCCCTCGACTGGTCGCGCCCGCCGCGCCAGATGATCGGCACCGCGTTCTGGTACCTGGCCACCGACCAGTGGCGCTACGACGGCCTGCCCGCCTCGACGCTCTCGTCCCCGCTGGGCAAGGGCCTGTTCGAGGGCCGCACCACGGCGGACACGCTGGTCGAGTCCGCGCAGCGCGGCTGGATGCCGTCCTACCCGACGTTCGACCGCAACCCGCTCGACATCGTCGACGAGGCCCGCGCCGCCGGCAAGGAGCCGTCCGAGTACGTGGTCGAGGAGCTCAGGGCGGGAAGGCTCAGGTTCGCCGCCGAGGACCCGGACGACCCGGCCAACTTCCCGCGCGTGCTGCTGGTGTGGCGGGCCAACATCCTCGGCTCGTCCGGCAAGGGCAACGAGTACTTCCTCAAGCACCTGCTGGGCACCGACTCGGCGGTGCTGGCCAGCGAGTCGTCGCCCGACCGGCGCCCGCAGACCATCGCGTGGCACGAGGAGGCGCCGCGCGGCAAGCTCGACCTGCTGGTCACCGCGGACTTCCGCATGACGTCGACCACGCTCTACTCCGACGTCGTGCTGCCCGCCGCCACCTGGTACGAGAAGCACGACCTGTCCACCACGGACATGCACCCGTTCGTGCACTCGTTCAACCCGGCCATCGCGCCGCCGTGGCAGACCCGCACGGACTTCGCGACCTTCCACACGCTGGCCGCCAAGTTCTCCGAGCTGGCCGCCACGCACCTGGGCGTGCGCGAGGACCTCGTCGCCACCGCCCTGGCGCACGACACGGCCGACGAGCTGGCCCTGCCGCACGGCACGCTCACCGACTCGGGCGCACCGATGGCCGAGCGCGAGCTGGTGCCGGGCGTGACCATGCCCCGCATGGTGGTGGTGCAGCGCGACTACCCCGCGCTGGCCGCCCGCCTCGGGGCCCTGGGCCCGCTCACCGCGAGCGCCGGCATGGTCACCAAGGGCACCAAGTACTCGCCGGCGGCGGAGGTGGAGAAGCTGGCCAGCCGCCTGGGCCTGGTGCAGTCGGGCCCGGCGGCGGGGCGTCCGCGCCTGGACCGTGACATCGCGGTGTGCGAGATGATCCTGTCGCTGTCGGGCACCACGAACGGTGCGGTGGCGGTGCAGGGCTTCGAGGACCTGGAGAAGCGCACGGGCCGGCAGCTGGCCGACCTGGCGCGGGACGAGGCGGGCAAGCGGATCAGCTTCGCGGACGTGCAGGCCCGCCCGACGGCCGTGATCACGTCCCCGGAGTGGTCGGGGTCGGAGCACGGCGGGCGCCGGTACACGGCGTTCGCGATCAACGTGGAGCGGCTCAAGCCGTGGCACACGCTGACGGGCCGCCAGCACTTCTACCTCGACCACGACTGGATGCTGGAGCTGGGCGAGGGCCTGCCGGTGTTCCGCCCGCCGCTGGACATGCACCGCATGTTCGGCGACTCCCCGCGGCTCACCAAGGACGACCCGGGGTCGGTGCCGGAGCAGCAGGTGGCGGTGCGCTACCTGACCCCGCACTCCAAGTGGTCGATCCACTCCGAGTACCAGGACAACCTGTTCATGCTGTCGCTGAGCCGCGGCGGCCCCAACATCTGGATGAGCCCGCAGGACGCGGAGCGCATCGGGGTCGAGGACAACGAGTGGGTGGAGGCGGTCAACCGCAACGGCGTCGTCGTCGCGCGTGCCGTCGTCTCCCACCGCATGCCGTCCGGCACGGTCTACATGCACCACGCCACCGACCGCACCGTCGACGTCCCCCTCGCGGAGACGAGCGGCCAGCGTGGCGGCATCCACAACTCGCTCACGCGGATCCTGCTCAAGCCGACGCACCTGGCGGGCGGGTACGCGCAGCTGACCTACGCGTTCAACTACCTGGGCCCCACGGGCAACCAGCGCGACGAGGTCACGGTCATCCGCCGTCGTTCCCAGGAGGTGCGGTACCAGTGAAGGTCATGGCCCAGATGTCGATGGTGATGAACCTCGACAAGTGCATCGGCTGTCACACGTGCTCGGTGACCTGCAAGCAGGCGTGGACGAACCGCACGGGCATGGAGTACGTGTGGTTCAACAACGTCGAGACCCGCCCGGGGCTCGGCTACCCCCGCACCTACCAGGACCAGGACCGCTGGAAGGGCGGCTGGAAGCTGAAGAAGAACGGCCGGCTGACGCTGCGCGCCGGCGGGCGGTGGCGCAAGCTCGCCACGATCTTCTCCAACCCCCTGATGCCGTCCATCCAGGACTACTACGAGCCCTGGACGTACGAGTACGACATGCTGCTCAACGCCCCGCAGGGCCAGCACACCCCGGTGGCCAAGCCGAAGTCGCTGCTCACGGGCGACGACATGGCCATCACGTGGTCGGCCAACTGGGACGACGACCTGGGCGGGTCCACCAAGACGATGCAGCAGGACCCGGTGCTGCAGCACATGAGCGAGCACGTGGCCACGGAGCTCGAGAAGACGTTCATGTTCTACCTGCCGCGCATCTGCGAGCACTGCCTCAACCCGGCATGCGTCGCCTCGTGCCCCTCGGGCGCGATGTACAAGCGCGCGGAGGACGGCATCGTGCTCGTGGACCAGGACCGCTGCCGCGGCTGGCGCATGTGCGTGACGGGCTGCCCGTACAAGAAGGTCTACTTCAACCACAAGACCGGCAAGGCCGAGAAGTGCACGCTGTGCTACCCCCGCATCGAGGTGGGCCTGCCCACGGTGTGCTCGGAGACGTGCGTGGGCCGCCTGCGCTACCTGGGCCTGGTGCTGTACGACGCCGACCGCGTGGGCACGGCCGCGGCGACGGAGTCGGAGACCGACCTGTACGCGGCGCAGCGCTCGATCCTGCTCGACCCGCACGACCCGCAGGTGGTGGCGCAGGCCCGCCGCGACGGCATCCCCGAGGACTGGATCGCCGCCGCGCAGGCCTCGCCGATCTGGAAGCTCATCAGCGAGTACGAGGTGGCGCTCCCCCTGCACCCCGAGTACCGCACGCTCCCGATGGTCTGGTACATCCCGCCGTTGTCGCCCGTGGTCGACGTCGTGGCGTCGTCGGGCAACGACGGCGAGGACGGCCGCACGCTCTTCGCGGCGATCAGCCAGCTGCGCATCCCGCTGGAGTACCTGGCCGGCCTGTTCACGGCCGGCGACACGGGCCCCGTCGAGAAGGTGCTGCGCCGCCTGGCCGCCATGCGCGCCTCGATGCGCGAGGTCAACCTGGGCAACGAGCTGCCGGAGGAGGTCGCGGCCGCGGTCGGCATGACCGGCCAGCAGGTGCGCGACATGTACCGGCTGCTCGCCATCGCCAAGTACGAGGAGCGGTACGTGATCCCGGCCGCCCACACGGAGGTCGCGGCCGACCTCGAGGAGATGGCCTGCTCCCTCGACTTCGAGGGCGGGCCCGGCATGGGTGGCGGCGGGCCGTTCGGCTCGACGTCCGGCGTGCCGACGCCGGTCGCCGTGGAGAACTTCCACGCCCTGGCCGCCCGGCAGACGGCCGACCGGCCCTCGACCCCCGGGCGCGTCAACCTGCTCAACTGGGACGGCAACGGCAACCCCGACGGGCTGTTCCCCCCGCACACGGACGGTGCGGCCGAGCACGCCGAGCCGTCCGACGACGCCGGCCCGCAGGAAGGCGGCCCCCGATGATGACGTCCCTGCCCAGCCCCGGCGTCCGCGGCCGGCTGCTGGACCCGCTCACCCCGGTGCACCTGGGCGACGCCGACCGCCGCGTCGCCCACATGGCGGCGGCGCTGCTGCTCACCTACCCCGACGACGCCGTCCAGGCCGCCGCCGGGACGGTGCGGGCCGCCGTCGCCGGCCTGCCGGCGCCCGTGCGCGAGCGGCTCGAGCCGGTGGCCGCCGCCATCGACGACGCCGACGAGGAGGGCCTGCGGGCCATCCAGGCCGACTACGTCGCCACGTTCGACCTCAAGCGCCGCTGCGCCCTGTACCTGACGTACTACGCCACCGGGGACACCCGGCGGCGCGGGCACGCGCTGGTGCGGTTCGTCGAGGCGTACCGCGCCGCGGGCTTCGAGGTGACGGCCGACGAGCTGCCCGACTACCTGCCCACCGCGCTCGAGCTGTCCGCCCAGGCGCAGGGCGAGGGCGCCCAGGTCGCCGCCGCCCTGCTGGCCGCGCACCGCGAGGGCATCGAGGTGCTCCGCTCCGCGCTGGCCCACCTGCGCTCCCCGTGGACCGCCGTCGTCGAGGCCGTGTGCCTCACGCTCGGCCCCGTCGACGAGCGCACCACCGAACGCATCGCCGAGCTCATCGTGACCGGGCCGCCCGCCGAGCTGGTGGGGCTGGCCGGGTACGGGTCGACCCAGGGAGATCTGCCGTGGACGTGAACGTGGGACAGATCCTGCTGTGGGGCGCGCTGCCCTACGTGTCCTTCGCCGTGTTCGTCGTCGGGCTGGTGTGGCGGTACCGGTACGACAAGTTCGGCTGGACCACCCGCTCCAGCGAGCTGTACGAGCGGCGCCTGCTGCGGCTCGGCTCGCCGCTGTTCCACTTCGGCCTGCTGTTCGTGTTCCTCGGGCACGTGGCCGGCCTGGTCATCCCCAAGTCGTGGACGCGGGCGGTCGGCATCTCCCAGGAGGCCTACCACCTCGGGGCCACGTACATCGGCTCGCTCGCCGCGCTCGCGCTGGTCGCCGGGCTGGTGATCCTGATCTACCGCCGCCGCACCACCGGCGCGGTGTTCAAGGCCACCACCCGCAACGACAAGACGATGTACGTGTTCCTCGCCGCCGTCATCCTCGCCGGCACGTACGCCACCGTGCGCACGCAGCTGTTGGGCGGGCACGGCGGGTACGACTACCGCGAGACCATCTCGCCCTGGTTCCGGTCCCTGTGGGTGCTGCACCCGCGCGTGGAGCTCATGACGAGCATCCCCGCCGCGTTCGCCGTCCACATCGTCCTCGCCTCCCTGCTCTTCTGCCTGTGGCCGTTCACGCGGCTCGTGCACGCCTTCTCCGCACCGGTCACCTACCCGCTGCGGCCCTACGTCGTCTACCGCTCGCGCGACGAGCGCCTCGGATCACGCGCCCCCCGGCGCGGATGGGAACGAACCAAGTGAGCAACACCTCCATCACCACGCCGAGCACCACCACGGCGCGGCACACCCGTCCCGGCGCCCAGCTCGCGCTCGCGGCCGTCGGGTTCGGCGTCAACTTCTGGGCCTGGGCGCTGCTCAGCCCGCTCGGCAAGTCGTACGGCGCGCAGCTGCACCTGACCTCGTTCCAGGTGTCGTTCCTCGTCGCGATCCCCGTGGTCGTCGGGTCGCTCGGGCGCGTCCTGGTCGGGTCGATGACCGACCGGATCGGCGCGCGCATCATGTTCCCCCTGGTCAGCGCGCTGACCATCATCCCCGTCCTGTTCATCGGGCTCGTGGCCCACAGCTACCTGATGCTCGAGCTCGGCGGGTTCGTGCTCGGCCTGGGCGGCACCGCGTTCGCCGTCGGCGTGCCGCACGTCAACCAGTGGTTCGCCCCGGAGCGGCGCGGCACCGCGCTCGGCATCTTCGGCCTCGGCATGGGCGGCACCGCCATCTCCGCGTTCACCACCGTGCGCATCCGCGACGCGTGGGGCGACGACGCGCCGTTCATCCTCGTGTCCGTCGTGCTGGCCGTGTACGCCGTCGTCGCGTGGCTGCTGCTGCGCGAGGCGCCCGGCACCCAGCACGCCCCGGCGGGCGGCCTCTGGGCGCGCACGTGGTCCACCTTCAAGATGCCCGTCACCCTGCAGCTGTCCTGGCTGTACGCCATCGGGTTCGGCGGGTTCGTGGCCTTCAGCGTGTACCTGCCCACGTTCCTCGCCAACGCCTACGGGCTGACCCAGAACGACGCCGCGCTGCGCACCGCCGGGTTCGTGGTGCTGGCCGTGCTCATGCGCCCCGTGGGCGGCACGCTCAGCGACCGCGTCGGCGGCATCAAGGTGTCCGTCGTCGCGTTCTCGGTCGTCACGGTGCTCGCCGCCGTCGTCGCGTTCCAGCCGCCGCTCATGCCCGTGGGGACCATCGCGTTCCTGGGCCTGGCCGCCGCGCTGGGCGCCTCCTCCGGCGCGACGTTCGCCCTCGTGGCCCCCGCCGCCCCCGCCGACAAGGTGGGCGCCGTGACGGGCATCGTCGGCGCCGCCGGCGGCCTCGGCGGGTTCATCCCGCCGCTCATCCTGGGCGCCGTCTACCAGGCCCACGGCACATACGGGCTCGGGTTCGCGCTGCTGGCCGCGACCGCCCTGCTCACGCTGCTGTTCACCCTCGGGCCGGTGCGCCGGTCGGCGTCGAGGGCGTGACACCGACGCAGCCTCACAGCGCGGCCGGCGTCGTCGAGAGGCGGGGGTTTCCCGCCCGAGACACGGGCCAGCTAGCGTCCGGGGGTATGCAGCCCCTGCGGTCGGTCGCCGAGCACGTCGCGGCAGTCCTCGCGCGCACGGCCCCGCTCCCCGCGGTCCGGGTCGCGCTCGCGGAGGCCGCCGTGGAGGCGCCCGGGCTGGTGCTGGCCGCGGACGTCGCGGCGGCCACGCCGGTCCCCCCGTTCGACCACTCCGCGGTCGACGGCTACGCCACCGTGCTGCCCCCGGCCTGGGGGCAGGAGGTGCGCGTGGTGGGCGGCGTGGCCGCGGGCGGCGCGCCCGCCGGCGCGGTCGCGCCCGGCGAGGCCGTCCGGGTCATGACCGGCGCGCCCGTCCCGGCGGGGGCCGACGTCGTCGTGCCCGTCGAGCTGAGCTCCACCGGCCGGTTCGTGCCCGGGCAGGACGACGGGGCCACCACCGTGACCCTGCTCGACCCGCGCAAGCGCAACATCCGCCGCCGCGGGGAGGACGTCGCCGCCGGTGACGTGCTGGCCCGCGCCGGCTCGCTCGTCACCCCGGCGCTGGTCGCCGCGGCGGCTGCCGCCGGGGTGGCCGACCTGGCCGTCCACCGCCGCCCGCGCGTGGCCGTGATCTCGACGGGGTCGGAGCTCGCGCCCGCCGGGACGGTCCTGGGGCCCAGCGGGATCGTCGACTCCAACTCGCTCATGGTCGCCGCGATCGTGCGCGCCGCCGGCGGCGAGCCGCTGCGTCGTGGCGGCGTCCCGGACGACGCCGCCACGCTGCGCGCCGCGCTCGACGCCCTCGCCGAGGACGCCGACCTGATCGTCACCACCGGCGGAGTCTCCGCCGGTGCGTGGGACGTGGTGCGGCAGGTGCTCACCGAGCCCGACGCCCGCCTGTCGGACGCCGACCTCACCGCCGTGGCGATGCGCCCGGGCCGCCCGCAGGCGCTGGCGCGCTGGCGCGGCGTCCCGTGGGTAGCCCTGCCGGGCACCCCGACAGCGGCGTTCGTCGGGACACATCTTTTTGTCCGCCCCGCGATCGCGGCGCTCCGCGGGCAGCCACGAGAAACCCTCACCCTCGACCTGAACCCCACCCTCACGTTCGGCTCCACCTTGAACGTTGTGGGACCCCCGGACTCCGGTCATGAGGGGTCGAGACCGGAGTCCCAGGGACCCACGACGGGCAGCGGGGGGCGGGTGCACGTCGTGCCCGTCACCCGGGACGGGCGGGTCGTGCCCGGCGGGAACCACTCGCTCCGCGCGCTCGTCGCCGCCGACGGGCTCGCTCTGCTGCCCCCTGGGGTCCGCGACGGCGACGCCGTGCCCGTCGTCCGGTGCGGGGGTGCGGCGTGACCGGGTTCGACGCGATCGTGCTCGCCGGCGGGCGGGCCTCGCGGCTCGGCGGCACGCCCAAGCCGGGCCTGGTGCTCGACGGCGCCACGCTGCTCGACCGCGCGCTCGACGCCGTGCAGGGCGCCGCCTCGGTCGTCGTCGTCGGGCCCGACGACCTGGACGCCCCCGGGGTGCTGCGTACGCGCGAGGCCCCGCCGTTCGGCGGCCCCGTGGCCGGCATCGACGCGGGCCTGCGCGCCCTCGACCGGGCGGGCGCGCCCGGCGTCGTCGTGCTGCTGGCCGTCGACGTGCCCGGCGCCTCCCCCGCCATCCCCCGCCTGCGGGCGGCCCTGGCCGACGACGGCGACGGCACCTGCCTGGTCCGCGACGGCCACCCGCAGTGGCTGGTCGCGGCGCTGCGCCGCCCCGCCCTCGCGGACGCGTTGCAGACGCTGCGAGCCGAGGCGGGTAGCGTGCATGATCAGCCGGTACGTCGCCTGGCCGCCCTGCTGCGGCTCACACTCGTGCCGGACGACGACGGCGCCAGCGCCGACGTCGACACGTGGGACGACCTGGCCCGCCTCGAGGCCGCGAGAACGAAGGGGACGACGCCATGAACGACCCGCAGACGCTGCTCGCCGGGTGGGTCTCCGCCCTCGAACGGGAGCTCGACCTGCCCGCCGGGACCGTGGACGTGCTCGCCGTGCTCGACCTGACCCGCGACGCCGCCCACCACGTGGCCCGCCCCGCCGGCCCCGTCGCCGCCTACGCCGCCGGGTACGCCCGCGCACTGGCGGACGTCGCCGGGGGGACGCCCGCGGCCGGCGGCACCGCCGACGCGGTGGCACGCGCGGCCGAGCTGGCGCGCGGCTGGACGCCCGCCCCGGAGACCCCGTGACCGCGGTCGACCTGGGCATGCCGGCCCTCCACGCGGCGAGGGCCGAGGCTGCGCTGCCCGCCGACCGGCCGAGCGTGCCCGGCCTGGTCGACCGGTTCGGCCGCACCGCCACCGACCTGCGCGTCTCGCTGACCGACCGCTGCAACCTCCGCTGCACGTACTGCATGCCCGCGGAGGGCCTGCCCACGCTCCCCCGCGACGCCGTGATGTCCCGCGCGGAGATCGCCCGCCTGGTCGGCGTCGCCACCAGCGAGCTGGGCGTGCGCCAGGTGCGGTTCACGGGCGGCGAGCCGCTGCTGCGCGCCGACCTGGTCGACATCGTCGCGGACGTCGCCGCGCTGCCCGTGCGGCCCGAGATCTCGCTGACCACCAACGCCGTCGGGCTGGCCCACCGGGCCCGCGCGCTCAAGGACGCCGGCCTGGACCGCGTCAACGTCTCGCTCGACACGCTCGACCCCGACACGTACGCCCTGATGGCCCGCCGCCCGTTCCTCGAGCAGACGCTCGCGGGGATCGACGCGGCCGCCCGCGAGTTCGACGTCGTCAAGGTCAACGCGGTGCTGGTGCGGGGCGTCAACCTCGACCACGCGTCCGCGCTGCTCGAGTGGTGCCTGGAGCGCGGGTTCGAGCTGCGGTTCATCGAGCAGATGCCGCTCGACGCCGACCACACCTGGGACCGGTCGTCCATGGTGACGGCCGCGCAGGTGCGCGCTCAGCTCGGCGACCGGTTCGACCTCTCCCCCGACCGCGCGCCCCGCGACGGCGCCCCCGCCGAGCGGTACGTGGTGCGGCGCGCCGGGAGCGGCGACGTGCTGGGGCGCGTCGGCATCATCGCCTCGGTCACCGAGCCGTTCTGCGCCGACTGCCGCCGCACCCGCCTGACCGCCGAGGGCGCCGTGCGCGACTGCCTGTTCGCGCACACCGAGACCGACCTGCTGGGCCCCCTGCGCGCCGGCGCCGACGACGCCACGCTCGCCGACCTGTGGCGCACCGCCATGTGGGGCAAGCACGCCGGACACGGCATGGCCCGCCCCGACTTCGTGCAGCCGGAGCGCACCATGAGCGCGATCGGAGGATGACGA
>Ga0082212_10000670_pt1 | contig 49816 bp, 50 predicted proteins | sample TergutNt197P3_FD_71548 | JGI IMG/M metagenome (GOLD analysis project Ga0082212, IMG submission 71548) | Neocapritermes taracua P3 segment gut microbial communities from Petit-Saut dam, French Guiana - Nt197 P3 | ecosystem: Host-associated > Arthropoda: Insects > Digestive system > Gut ...
TTATTCGGAAACCGAAAAGACCGCTAAACACAACACTCTCAATACAAAAGATAAAGACCTCTTTACATATGACAAAGACGATTGCTGAAACGCAATCGTCTAGTTATTTCTTTAGCTTACAGCTTCAAACATCCTGCTTATATTGATAGTTCCCCCTGTCAGCACTTTTCCTAAATACTGCGCTTTTTTATCCGCATTGGACAGAATAATATCTTTAATTTCCAAAGCGGTCAGCTCCGGTCTGTAGCCTTTCAATAAAGCGGCAGCTCCTGCCACGTGGGGCGCGGCCATAGAAGTCCCGCTCATATATGTATACCCGCTGCCAAGAGCGGTGCTTAATATATCCGTTCCGGGCGCGGCAATGTCAACGCTTATTTCTCCGTAATTTGAAAATGAAGCCAGATTGTCATTTTGGTCGGCCGCCGCGACCGATATAATATTTTCACTGTCGTAGCTTGAGGGGTAAACCGGCATTATATCATTATTTGAACCGTTGTTTCCGGCGGATACAACTAAAAGTCCGTCATAATTATCTATCGCGTATTTTAGCGAGGATGAAAAAAATCTGCTGCCCCAGCTGCTGTTAATAATTTGTATCCTGTTTCTGTTTGCGTAATCAATGGCGTTAATAGCCGCCGCCATATCAAAAACATTACCTCCGATTTTCAGCGATGCCAACCTCACGACCCAAGAAACCCCTGTTACCCCGATAAAATTATTCCCAACCGCGCCGATTGTCCCCGCAACGTGTGTGCCGTGTCCGGTGTAATCTTCACAATTATTATTGTTTCCTTCAAAATTCCAACCGCGCTTGCCCTGCCCCCTCGGAGCAAGCCACATATTGTTCATTAAATCCGGGTGGTTAGAATTTATGCCGCTGTCCGTAACGCCGACAACAACGTCGGGACTTCCTACAGTATAATTCCATGCCGTGGGGCAGTCGGTTTTTTGCAAGCCCCAGAGGTTACCAAAATACGGGTCATTGGGAATGATATGGGGTTCTAAATGAAAGTCCGGCTCGGCAAATACCACGCACGGATTTTCGTTAAACCTTTCAATCGCGTTTATTACCGCTTGGGGGTCGTTTGTTCTTAAATCAATCATAACTATCGCGCCGATATTGCTGCCATTTGCCGGATCGCGGTTTTGAAATAAAATTTCTATGTTGTTAATCTCAATTCCAAAAAGATTGTTTTCAAAGGAAGCAGGGGAAATTCCTTGAACGCAATCTTTATTTATAGCTATAATCACTCTTCCCGCCACAAAATCATTATAATTCATGATAGCAAGCCCGCCTTTCTTATCATTTTATTTACGTTCAGTATACCGGACGTTGAGATTTTACCGTGCAGACATCGGTGTCTGTCGGCACTGTGCAAAATGATGTCTTTAATATCCATAGCGGTTAAATCCGGCCTGTATCCCTTCAATAGAGCCGCCGCCCCGGTTACATGGGGTGCCGCCATCGAAGTTCCGCTCTTATAGCCGTAAGTACCGTTTAATGTGGTGCTGAGTATGTTTATGCCGGGGGCGGCTATATCAACGCTTACCGCCCCATAGTTTGAAAAAGGGGCTAGGTGGTTATTGAATCCGACTGCCGCTACCGATATAATATTTTTACTGTCATATGAGGCGGGATAAGAGGGATAAAGGTCGTTATCCGTGCCGTTGTTTCCGGCAGAGTCTATAAACAGACCGTCATACCGCTCTATCGCGAGCTTTAAGGTGTTAGAGAACGCTTTGCTGCCCCAACTGTTATTGAGAATTTTGATTCCATTCTCACGCGCGAATGAGATAGCTTTGATAGCCGCCGAGGTGCTTAGTTTTTTCGAGCTGCCCCCAATTTTAAGCGCGGCCATTTTTACATTCCAGCACACGCCCGCCGTTCCGATAAAGTTATTCCCCACCGCGCCGATAATGCCCGCCACATGAGTGCCGTGACCGAACCCATCCATGGGGTCGCAGTTGTCGTCATAGAAATCCCAACCATAGCCGCCTTTACCTTGCGTATCTACCCACATATTGCCGTTAATGTCAGGATGACTATAATCTATGCCGCCGTCTATTACACCGACCGATACGCAGGGACTTCCCGTAAAATGATTCCACGCCAAGGGAGCTTTAATTTTAGGCATACCCCAAAGATAGTCATAGTAAGGGTCATTGGGAATGATATGTGTCTCCATATAGTAATCCGGTTCGGCGTAAAGCACTCTTGGATTTGCCATGAGCTTTTCAATCGCGTTATTTACAGATTCATCCTTCAGCCGGAGCGATATAACCGCTTTTTCCCGAGCCGTGACATCGTGAAACAGCACTTCTATTTTTTCGAGTTCAATCCCATGAAATAATCGGTCTTCGGAAGTTGGTATATCGGTGTAATCACCGCCGAGAGCGATAATTATTTTACGTGTATGAAAATCATTTTGACTATTGATTATGACCCCCTCCTCATAATCAATAATATGTATGAAGAGTTGTGTTTGTTACGCATATGTCGAAAAAAGTCCGTAATAATCGGACTTTTTTCGACATATAAGATAATTATTTTGTAACGCGGTATGATGAGCTGACATAATATAAAACAAGATGGGAGGATTGAATTTTCCCATATCTAAAAACAATAAAAGGAGCAAATTTAATTATGGATCCCAAAAATAATTTTGCGAACGCGCCGATGAATAACCCTATGGCAAACCATCCGAATCCATCAATGAGCCAAGATGAAAGCATTGAAAGGATGTATCCGTATGTCCATAGGATGATGAGACCGTATGTTGAAAACGCGAGTTATATGCTCGCGGACGATGAAGATTTAACCGAGAACAAATTAAATCTTATGGCGGATGATGTGCTTAAAAACAGCGGATTGGCCGACAACCCGCTCCCCGGGCATAACCTCGGTACGCTCAGTGACCTTGCGAAGGTTATGGTGATGAATAATTTATACGATGACGCTGATGAACTTGACTACCAACAAGACCCGCGCTTCGGATTTTTCCCGTTCTCTCCGTTTTTCTTTTTCCCGTTTGACGGCAGAAGATTCAGACGCCGCCGCCGCGGAGGCCGCGGTCGCAGATAAGAGTAAATATTGAGTTCAGTGTAACCCCAGCGCGTTTTTCAAAAATCCCAACGACTTATCGCGTTCAATTTCCAATCGCCTGTTGACTTCCGTGTAGTCAATGGGCGATGTGTCTGTTTCAAAGCGTGAAGATAATCCGAGTGTGTCAAGCAGATTGCCTATACGCGAGCCGCGCTTCTCTTCTCCTCCGCCCGCGCCGCATATAAACGGCTTGTTGAATAGAATGGAGAACACCGCGCCGTGAAAAGAATTTGTCAGCACAAAATCCGCGTTTTGGTAAAGCCCCAGAAATTCTTCCGGTCCGGCATCAAGCACAAGCTCGTCCGCGCCCTTTACGCGGCGGCGAGTACCCGCAAGCTGGACAACTTTACGTCCCATTTCTGCGGCGAGAGGGGAGAGCCGCCCGGGGTCGGAGACAAAATAACAGAGAGTATAAGGTTCGCGCTGTTTCGGAGCGCGAGCCAACGCGATCCAGTCTCTACCATCCAACAAGAGGGTGGGGTCGAGCGTTACGGGAACATCAAGTCCGGCGACATCTTTTATTATGTCCGCGCCGCGCTTCTCCCGCGCGGATATATGCGCGAATTTTGACAAGTAACCCGCCAGCTCCCCGCGCATATCATCGGGTATGGAAGCCGCGCCGAAACTCGGGGCATATGACACGAGCGGCTTTCCGGCGGCGAACGAGAGAAAAAACGAAGGGTCGAACTTTCTGTTTTCAAAAATGAACGGATTCCATATTTGGTCGCTGCCGCACAAATACGCATCGTATTGCGGCGGGTCGTTCAGCAAGTCTTGGAAACATGAGTAACGCTTTGTTCCAACATTCATATGCTTGTCTATAAAACCGTGAAAACGGCGCGAACGCCGCGTCAGCGGCGATAAAAACGCCAGTGTATGAAGATTTTTCGGTATGGAAAAAAAGCCGCCTTGGAACAGGCGGCTCGATTTTTCGGTATGAGGCAGTACATAATTGATTATCTCGCAGTCCGCGCCGATGTTCTGAACAGAGCGCGTGAGCGCGTAAGCCTGAAGCTGCGCCCCGTAATGGTGAGCGTAATGAAAGGTTATAAGCCCGGTTTTCATTAAGGATTAAGCTCCTTTTAGCAGCATAGATACTGTTTTGCCCATCTGTTCGGCGTATGCGTCAACGACTTTCTCGGGATTTGCCGTGAATTGCGTATAAGTCGTGCCGCCCGAGACATAGACTTTTTTACACTCCGGGCAAATATCGGTGTGTATGGCAACGGTTGACATAGCGTTCAAGCCCTTCTCACGGGCTTTCGCACTTTCGTTTGAGACGTGTTCCTGCTCGTGCGCCCTTACAAGGCTTGCCGCCGCTTCGGGCGCGACATTGGTAGGAGTTTGGAACGAGACGCTCGAATCGTTCGAGCCGTCTTGATAGCGGCGTTCCGCGCAGGTTTGGCACTGACCGGGTTCGCTCTTCATGCGCGATTTTCCCATAGCGATGCTGTCCTCAACGGGTCTGCCATCGGCGTTATAAAACCCGCTTTTGCCGACATCTCCGGCGGTAAATTGCAGGACAACGCCGTATTCGAGCGCGGCGGGGACAGAGCCGCTCTGCGGCATGACAGGCGCGGAAACAGGCTCAACGGGCTTGGAAACCGGAGCTATGCCGGAAATCTGAGGGAAATTTTCTATCGGCGCGATATACATAAAACCACCTCCATGCGATTTTACATTTTCAGTTTATAAAGCAGAGATTCAAATCTGACTCCTTCTGATGAAGATGTACCGTCACCGAACGACAACTCGCAGCATTCACGGACAAATTCGGCGGCGAGTTCGATTGAATCGGCAAGGGGCTTGCCGTGCATAAGAGAACCGACAACCACCGAGGCGTACAAGTCGCCTGTGCCGTGGAACAACTGTCCCACGTAATCTCTTTCAATGAAGCCGAAGTCCCCGTGAATACGGTCGAAATACACTTGTCCTATGCGGCAGTGTGTCGGGCGCACGCCCGTAATGATGACCGAACGCTTGCCGCCGCCCGACAATTCCTCAAGCCAACGCTTAAAATCTTCGGGTTTTACCGGGGCTGATTCATACGGTTTGCCGAGCAGAATCGACGCTTCGGTTATGTTCGGCGTTATCAGGTCGGCTTTATCGGCAAGTTCACGCATACGACTGCACATACCGGGTGTATATGTCTTATACGCTTTGCCGTCATCGCCCATGACGGGATCAACAATAATAAGCGTATTATCATTGGTCTTGAATGTCCCGAAGATGTTTGAAACAACGTCTATCTGTTCCTCACTGCCCAAAAAGCCGCTGTAAAGCGCGTTGAAATTTAGGTTAAGCTCTTTCCAGTGTTCCGCCGCCTTTATCATGTCGGCGGTCATGTCAAGAAACGTGAAGTTCGGGAATGCCGTATGCGCCGAGAGATAGGCGGTCGGAAGCGGGCAGCACTGCACGCCCATGGCGGACAGGGTTGGAAGCGCGACGGTTAGGGAACAGCGTCCGAAGCCGGACATATCATGTATAGCCGCAACGCGGGTAATTGGTTCGTTAGTGGGGGTAAACATTATAGCTCCTTCTTATGTGATTGACTTGATTATTTCCACCGAAGCGGACGCGCCGATTCTGTCGGCTCCCGCTTCGAGCATTGCGAGCGCATCGGGCAAAGCGCGTATGCCGCCGGCGGCTTTGACTAAAAGCCCGCCTGATGCGTGTTTCATCAGTTTAACGTCTTCGGCGGTCGCGCCGCCGGAAGAAAACCCGGTCGAGGTTTTAACGAAATGCGCTCCCGCTTGTTTGCACAGAGAGCAAGCGCGTTCTTTTTCGTTGTCTGTCAGCAGACAAGCCTCGATTATAACCTTTACGGTCGCGCCGTCCGCGGCTTTCACCACGGCTTTTATGTCCTCAAGAACTTCGCTGTCGCGTCCGGATTTCAAAAGCCCTACGGCAATCACCATATCGACTTCGTCCGCGCCGTCACGAACCGCCTGTTCCGTCTCAAAGGCTTTGACGGCTGTGCTTGAAGCTCCAAGGGGGAATCCGGCAACCGTGCAGACCATGACATTGCTGTCTTTCAGCAGTTTCGCGGCAAACGGCACATAAACCGGATTGACGCATACGGAAGCGAAACCGTAATCCATTGCCTGTCGGCAGAGGATTTCAATCTGTTCCGGCGTCGCATCGGGTTTTAGGATTGTGTGATCGATTTTTGAGGCAAGAGCCTCACGCGTTATCATCTATATACCTCGCAACGTCGGAAACGGTCTTGAACTGGGCTATTTCGTCTTCTTCGATGACAACTCCGAACTCCTCTTCAATGCTCATCATAAGCTCGATAACATCAAGCGAGTCCGCGTCTAAATCTTCTGAAATGTTGGTGTTTTCAGTAATTTTATCCTCATCGATATCCAACTGTGCGGCAAGCAGCTCCCTGACCTTGTCAACTGAGGGCTTCATACACTTCCTCCTTGTTTCGCGCGGCGATTAACCTTGCGTACATAGTAACAGTATATACGATAAGGCTTGTACAATGCAATACTTTTTTGAAAATTATTTTATCTTAGTCCTCTTATTTGCGTCACTCTGCGCTTTGCCGTGTCCGCCCTGTCGCGTGAGAGGACAGCGCGTGATACGAGAGTGTCCTCAAGGGTTCTAACCTCGCCTTTCAGCCTTGTCTCCAGCGCGTAATACGACATATACATCAGATGGTCGCGCAGGAACAACTCCCTAAGCCCGGACATCTCGGCATAGGTCAGCAGCCCCACGGATGTGCCGTACTCGAGACCTCTATCCCATGTAAAGCCTTCGTCCTGCCCGTCAACATAACCCAGAACACGCAGAAGCATGGTGGCAAACTGTGCCGCGTCCGCCGCCCTGTTAGGGTCAAAAAGCGTCCCGCCGACACCCTGTGTATAGCCTTTCATGTATGCGTATTCCATGGCGTTCGCCGCCCAGTCAGGGACATCTGTAAAGGCTCTCCCTCCGGTGTAAGCGTCCGCCATATCGCGCTCGCCCAATAAGGTCAGCGTCATGTAAACCATTTGTACGCGCGTCACGTTCAACTCAAGCTCAAAACCCCTGCCAGTGCCTTGGACAAGCCCCATATCAAAGAGAGCTTGCGCGAGGTCGGTGTATTTAGGTTTATAAGCGGGCGCAGCCAAGACATACTGCCCGTTGACAAGCACTGTGGACGGCGCGGAGAATGTCATCAGCGCGCCGCTGTCCGCCAACAAGAATTTGCGGTTAAGCGCGAGCGCGGTATCCGCCGCGCTGTCCGCCCCGATGTTCAAGTCAACGGCGGGCTTGGACAGCTTCGCGCCGCCGGACATCAGTACGACAAGCGAACCCTGTCCGAGTGACAGCGTATGCCCCGGGAGGGCTGTAAGCGTGACATCCTTGCCGCCTGTTCCCTTTACGGCTTCCGCGATTTTGTCACTGACGGCATTTATAACGGCGGGTGACGATGCGAGAGCGGCTTCCGGGCTAAGCTGCTTATTTTTTTCGGTCAAGGCCGCGTTGGCGAGCTTTGACGCTTCGGCGGTCATCGCGGGAGTAAACTTGTCAAGCAGGTAACTCAGCGTTATCAGCGGATTAGAGGGAGAACCCGGTTCACCCGCCGCGAGCGCGGTAATCAAAACCCCCAAGAGGGCAATCGCGAGGCAAAACGCAAGAATGCGTTTTATCATTTCAAGCTCTCCAAAACATATTGACAGAACTCTTCTCCGGTCGCTCCGGTGCCGCGTCCCGTTATTACAAGGCGTTTATCCTCAAACATACAGTAATCCAAGGCTTTTTCGAGAGTTTTGGCTTTATCGGCATACCCGATGTGTTCCAGAAGCATGACGGAAGCGCGGAGCATGGAGCATGGGTCGGCGTATTGGGCGCGGCCGTCCTCTACCATACGGGGTGCTGAACCGTGAATGGCCTCGAACATAGCCCAGCGGTTACCTATGTTCGCGCTGCCGGCTGTGCCGACACCGCCCTGAAGTTCCGCCGCCTCATCGGTGAGAATGTCGCCGTACAGGTTCGGAAGAACCATAACCTGAAAATCGCGGCGGCGTTTTACATCGAGAAGTTTCGCGGTCATAATGTCAATGTACCAATCATCGAACGAGATTCCGGGATATTCGGCGGCAATGTTCTTGCATATGTTAAGGAATTTTCCATCGGTAGTTTTGACAACATTCGCTTTTGTAACGGCGGTTACGCGCGTGCGTCCGGTCTTTTTGGCGTGTTCAAAGGCAAGGCGGGCAATACGCTCACTGCCCTGCGTTGTGGTAATCGTAAAATCGACCGCGATATCATCCGAGACATTATAGCCGCGGCTGCCAACGGCGTATGCGCCCTCGGTGTTTTCGCGGAAGAAAATCCAGTCAATGCCATCGCTCGGCACTTTTACGGGGCGGACATTGGCGTAAAGATCCAACTCTTTACGCATTGCGACATTAGCCGACTCGATATTCGGCCAGCCATCGCCCGCGCGGGGCGTTGTTGTCGGTCCTTTTAATATGACATCACAGGTTTTCAGCTCCGCAAGCACGTCATCGGGAATCGCCTTGCCGCATTCGGCGCGGTATTCGATGGTAAGTCCGTCAATTTCCTTGAACGATACGCGGGTATCATCCTTTAATATCTGTTTAAGTACACGGGCGGCGTGTTCCGTTATCATCGGACCTATGCCGTCTCCGCCGCAGATACCGATAACGATTTTATCCAGTTTATCGTAGTTTACGGGAGGTTCTTGTCCTTTCATGTTCTCAACGCGCTGCTGCTGCTCGGTCATGAGTTTTTCGATGTGGGCAAATAGCTTGTCCATTGTATTCCTCCATATTGAGATTTTTATCTTAATATGGTTATTATACAGGTTCTATCGGTTTATGTCAATAACGCCGAGGTTGTTTGCAATTCGCGGACACCATATATGCCGTCCCTACAAATACGATAATTATTCCCCGATTATTTTTACCAATACACGCTTGTCGCGCATACCGTCAAATTCGCCGTAGAAAATCTGTTCCCATGTGCCGAAATCGAGCTTGCCGCCCGTCACGGCAACAACGGTTTCACGCCCCATGACCGAACGTTTAAGGTGCGCGTCGGCGTTGTCCTCGTAGCCGTTGTGGTCGTATTGGCTGTGAGGTTTCTCAGGCGCGAGATTTTCAAGCCAACGCTCAAAGTCGCGGTGCAGTCCGCTCTCATGGTCGTTAATGAACACGCTTGCCGTTATGTTCATGGCGTTGACAAGGCACAAGCCCTCGCGTATGCCGCTCTCGGCGAGTACCGCCTCAACGCGCGGCGTGATATTGAGGAAAGCCCGGCGTGTTTGGGTGTGGAATGTCAGTTCTTTGCGGTATGATTTCATGGTGGATGCCTCTCTTTCTATTTGGGTTGTTATATGTTGGTTAAACGCGGGCGGACGAACGGCCGCCCCTACAACAAATTACTTGTCATCATAAATATTATGTGTTAAGATAAAAATATCAAAAGACACAGGAGCGTGAAAGAATTGTCACAGAAGGACAAACTAATTGAGCGTCTGCTAACCCGTCCAAAGGATTTCACATATAATGAAGCAAAGACTTTACTCGGTCATTTCGGTTACAATGAAGCATTAGGCGGTAAGACGGGCGGGTCAAAAATATCGTTTACTAAAGATAAAGACTATATTAAGATGCACAAGCCGCATCCAATCAAGATACTCAAAACATATCAAGTAAACAACCTTATCAATAATCTTAGAGGAAGGGGATTGTTATAATGAGCCAATTAAGCTATAAGGGTTATATCGGAAGTATTTGTTTTTCTAAACCGGACGGAGTATATTGGGGGGAAATTATTGGTATAACTGATTCAATTTCCTATGAGGGAGAAACCGTAGAATTACTAAAAGAAGATTTCGAGTATTCTGTAGACGACTATCTGGAATTTTGCAAAGAAGTTGGCAAAGAACCCCAAAAAACTTCTTTTACGGTAAATCTGTCTCCCGAGCTGTACAATATGGCAACACTGAACGCGCATCAAAAAGGCTTACCGCTGAATCTATTTGTTGAGAATGCCATAAGGAACAATATCGCGGCTCATCAGTAATGAGTGCCGCGCCGCGCGCTCTTCGCCTTGCTTCCACAAAGTTTAGCTATCAATCGAACCACGGCTCATGACCACTAGCAGCGTACAAATAATAATCAACAGCCGACATATTATCTTTACCATGTTCAATAATCGCATTAGTTTCGTTTTCAATAACTCTCCATCTAAAATCATCGCATAAATCACAAAGTGATTTTACAATGTTGCCCAATGCGAGTGTGTACCAATTTTTAACGCCATCTTTTGTGTACCAACCTTGAAATGAATACTTGTAAAACATTATAATTCCTCCTACAATATGAAATAGTATAGTGTTACTTTAACATTTTTCATAAAGAAGGTCAATCCGTGGATTGAGTAGGCAACAATAGGCGTAAACCTCCGTAAATAGGATTGTGTCATCATTTTTGGCATTAGCGAAACACACAAACTTTCGCCGCTATCTCAGTCATTTATTGTGAGATTCCACCAATTCTCTATACCTCTCCATCAACCTCGCCACACATTCCGCCTCGCTCGTGTCCTTAACACTGAATCCGTACAGCTTCATCACCGCCCTGTCAAGCTCCTGATGAGCTTTCTTTAGAATGGGATAATAATCCAAACCCATAAGAATGCCATTATGTACCTTGCCATACATATCTGCAAGAGATTCTCCCGCATAACTATCCCGCGCGTCAAGAACAGCTTGCGCCAACTTTTCTATTTCTGATTTCTGTTCGTCTGTGACATCAGACCACGGAAAATTGTTATATACAAGTGTGTTAGAGTAGCTATAACGCATTTCTAACCTACCGGCAACAGCTCTCATCCAAGCGTTATGGACATTTGAAGTCAAAATACCAAAATGATATAGTGTGGCGTTTGGTATGGTGAAAAGTTTATCACCAGCAATAATATTATTGCTCAAATACCCAATAGGAATGTAACGCCTTTGTTCGGAAGATACTTTTGGTATGGCTATATAATCTGTGTCGGGTTGCCGATTACTTTCAAACAACATTGGAGTTTCTGCGGCTCTCAAAGTATTGCTACGGGAACTTTTAATTCGCATTTGGCGGCATTTTTCTATTCGCTCCATAGTCAGGGGCATTTTCCGAAACTCTGAGGGTGGTACACCTTCAAGCCAGAGACAATAACGCTTCTTGTTGTTCAAAAACTCATTACCCATCATAAATTGTCTGATATATTTGGTAACTACAGGTTCTTTATTTACATATTTTTCGTATTCATCGGATTCAATAATCAAATTCCCGCCGTCAACAGGGTCACTGCCACGAAACATTTCGGGTACATTACATAATGGTTTTGCCCTTTTCTCAATAAATACCGTTGGGGCTTCCAGTAAATATTGATTTATATTTGGTTCGGTTTTATTGCAGCTAAAGCCGATTATCACGCAATGAACTGCCGCTTTGCCTTTCGCTTCGTTACTCCATTTGAATGTTGGAACACCAAAATTGATAAAAACACCTTGTTCAAATAATGGTTTCCATAAAATTGTGGGTTGCTCACCTTGTGCCACGGAATTGGTAGAAACAAACGCCGTTTTTATTTGTGTTTGCTTCATCATATCTGTAGCTTTTTTGTACCACGCACAAACATAATCAAGCGTTTTGCTTTTCGGAAATATCTGCGCCATGTCTGCTTTTTGCTCTGCATTGGCATAAGCATACCCCACAAACGGCGGATTCCCCAAAATAAAACTCAGCTCCCGCTTCGGCACAATGTTCTCCCAGTCAATCCTCAGCGCGTTTCCGTGTACGATTGTCGCGCTCTGTGTCAGCGGCAGGCGGGCGTAATACTGCCCGAACTGCTCCGACACGCGCAGATTCATCTGGTGGTCTATCAGCCACATTCCCACTTGCGCGATTTGACAGGGGAAGTCCTCGACCTCAATGCCGTAAAACTGCTCAACACCCACTTTAAGCATCGGCGTGATGTCGAGAGTCATTTGGTCTGTGCCGCTTTTCATAATCAGAACTTCCAGTTCAAGCTCCCTCAGCTCCCGATAGGTGACTATGAGAAAGTTACCGCAGCCGCAGGCGGGGTCAAGGAATTTCAGTCTCGCGATTTTGTCGTGGAAGCGGTCAAGCGCGGTCGGGTCGGTCTTTACGCGGTCAAACTCCCGCCACAGCTCGTCCATGAACAGCGGGTTAATCAGCTTTAATATGTTCTCCTCACTGGTGTAATGCGCCCCCAGTTCCCGCCGTTGATTTTTGTCCATAACGCCTTGGAACATCGCGCCGAATATGGCGGGGGAGATTGTATTCCAGTCAAAATTCACGCAGTCAATCAAAGTCTGCCGCATTTTCGCGTCAAAATCCGCCATTGGCAGTATGTCCTTGAACAGCCCTCCGTTGATATAGTGGAACTTTTTCAGTTCATCGGATAACAGGGTGCGCTTTGCGCGGACATCATCCGGCATATTCAGAGCTTCAAACAGCTTTCCGATGCGTTCCGATAAATCCGAGCCATCGGGTTTTGACTTCTCTATGTAGCGGAAAAAGCTGTCCTGCGGGAATATGCCCGTATCATCGGCGAACATACAGAAAAGCAAACGCACGAGGTAAACCTCAAGGTCATGCCCATCGTAGCCGTGTTTACTCAATGCGTCGTGGAGCTTCGCCATCTTTTCGGCGGCTTTGACGTTCAGCTCAAACTGGTCGGCGCGGACGCGCTCGGCGGTATACCCGGCGATGTTGGCAAAGCGGCGTATGTGCTTGCGGAAAACGCCACGGCGTTGGCTTGTATTGTGTCCCATGATAGCGGCATAAATTATCACCCAATAACTTCTAAATCAGATTTTTCAAATGTTTTCGCAGCAAATGCCTTACAAGGCATAAAATTATAATGCCGGCTATAGCCGCCGCAGCGGTTCGCACGCAGTTTGAATCCGCCGCCAAACCAAGGGCGAGAGCCGCCGAGGGCGGATGTATAAAGCGCGTCCAAGCCATCAGGAATGTTGTTAGCGTCGCGGCGGAAGCGCATACAATAATCAACACAATATCCAGTTCCGTAAACTCAAAAACATAGGATACCGCAACACGCAGATAATAAAACGAAACCCCTGATACAGCGGCAAACAAATAACCGCCGAGCAGGTTAGGGGTTCGCGATGCCTTTGTGTGCGGGGTAAGAAACAAAATGCAGCTGCTGGCCCCGAATGACGCAACAATAATGCCGCCAAGAAACTCATAAAGCATAAGAATTATACTCAAAGCGACAAAAATCACCGCGCATTGCCTGATAGTCTGCCTGAGATTTCTGTTGGGTTTTTCAACGGATCTTGCAAATATTTCTCTCAAACGTGAAAACATACTACCTATCCAACAGCCCTTTCAATATCTCCCTGACGGCGGCGGTGTCGGCCTTTCCGCGCGTTTTACCCATAACGCTGCCGAAGAACGAATCGAACACCTGCACCTTGCCGCCTTTGTATTTCTCAACGCCCTTGGGGTTGCCCTCCACGGCCTCCTCGCACAGGCGCGTCAGCAAATCGCGGTCGGTAATCATGCCGCTGCTCTTTATATACTCGTCAAGGTCGATGTCTTTGCCGTCATATAATTCATAAAAAATCTTTTTTGCCGTGTTGCGGTTTACCGTGTTGTCAAGCACGGCTTTTATTATTTTCGAGAATTTTTCCCAGTCAAAGGTTATGTCCTCTATTTCCTTTTCCTCGCGTTTAAGGCGGCTCAGAAGCTCCACAATCAGCCAGTTGGCAACCTCTTTCGGGTTGCCGCAGTATGACACTGTCTCCTCGAAAATCTCGGAGAGACGCTTGCTCTCCGTAAGCAGATTTGTGTCATAGTCGCCCAATCCGTATTGCGTGATGAAACGGTTATACTTTTCTCCGGGCATTTCCGGCAGTGAGGATTTGACGTTTTTGACCCACTCGTCACTGATGACTATCGGGGCAACATCGGGATTGGGGAAGTATCTGTAATCGGTAGCGTCTTCCTTGGTTCTCATGGAATAGCTCCTGTTTTTCTCATCGTCCCAGCGGCGCGTCTCCTGCACGATTTCCTCAAAGCCTGTCTCCAACGCGTCTATCTGGCGGTTCTTCTCGTACTCAATGGCGTTTTTAATGGATCTGAAAGAGTTGAGATTTTTCACCTCCACCCTTGTCCCATATTTTTCATCGCCGACCTCGCGCACGGAAATATTGATGTCTACACGCATTGAACCCTCGTGCATTTTGCAGTCCGAAACCTCGGCGTATATGAGCAGTGCGCGAAGCCGCCGAAGATAGGCGGCGACTTCCTCCGCGCTGCGAAAATCAGGCTCGCTGACAATCTCAATCAGCGGAACGCTCGCGCGGTTAAAGTCCACCATAGAGGAACTCGAACCGGGCATATGCACCAGTTTACCCGCGTCCTCCTCTATGTGAATCTGCTTTAGGCGGATTTTTTTCGTGCCGTCTTTCGTCTCAATGCCGACCCAGCCGTTTCTGCATATTGGAGCGTATAACTGCGTAATCTGATGACCCGTGGGCAAATCCGGATAGAAATAATTCTTCTTATCAAAAGTGATTGTCTCCGTAATCTCGCTGTTGGTGGCAAGCGCGGCCTTTATGCCGAACTCGACCGCCCTTTTATTGACAACAGGGAGCAGACCCGGCATCCCGGCGCAGGCGGGGCATACGTTTTCGTTGGCTTCCGCGCCGAACTTCGCGGAACATCCGCAAAACAGCTTTGAATCTGTCGCCAGCTCCACATGAACTTCCAATCCCATAACAACTTCATATTGCATATTGTTCCTCCACCGATTAAATGTTGCGGTTTGTAGGGGCGGCTATTAGCCGCCCGCGGACGACCAAAGGTCGTCCCTACACAGATAAAAATTTTCATCGAAATTTTTAACAAGTATCTGACGGTTATTTACGGTGAGTGACGGACACCCCACCAAGTCGGACAACGCCGATGTCACGGGCAGAACGATATAGTCGAGATTTTCCATATGCCTGTCAAATTCATCTTTTATCAAACGCCTGAGCCTCAACGCTTTCAGGTAATACCGCTCAAATTGTCCTTCCATAAGCACATACGCGCCCATGAGGGCTTTCTGTTTCGTCTCGACCGTGAAGCACTCGCTCCGCGTATTTGTAATGACATCATTTACATTCTTAAAATTTTCGGTTCTGTATCCGTATTTCAAGCCGTCAAATCTCGATATATTATGGCAGAACTCCGCCGCCGATATAATCGTGTGTACTTGGTCAAAATAATCGGCGTACTTTGTGACATAGTCTGCTGTTTTGTAGGGGACGCTGTCCTCAGCGTCCCGTTTATTCGGTATACCCTGATATGACATACCGTCTTTTTCGTCATGCCCCGCAATCGCTGACAGCACCGCTAAAGCGTCTTCGGCGGTTTTCGCGTAAACGCCAACACAATCCATCGAGGATACATTAGCCGCGATACCGTAGCGCGAAACAGTTCCGTATGTCGGCTTGAGATAGACAATATTATGTTCGGCGGCGGATTTCCGCGCCGCGCCGTCCGTGTCCAATCCCAACGCGGCATCGACCGCGCCGCTGCTCACCAAAGAGGCGGCACAGTTTTGCGGAGACGCGCCGTTGCCGAACTCACCTATTCCGGAACGGCACGCAACCGTCATGCCCGCCGCTGTCAGCTTGTCTACTACTGTCGCGGTATATGGTGGTCTGAAATTATACAGCATTTTTGACCCGGCGGTACATATTTCGTCTTTGACAAATATGTTTTCATCTATGGCTATTTTATATGGCTTCATTTACTTGCTCCTCTTGTCCTCATTTTCTTCTCATTTCACCTGTTCTAAGTAACCGCAAAATATCTTCCTCTGTCTCTAAATCATAATCACCGGTATAACCATCTCTGTGATATTCCACCCCATTGTTATAATTCCGCATTATATATTCCGCAAAATTATCAAGCCCGTCTTCTTTAATACATTTAACAAAAGTTTTTAATCTTAAATGCCCGTTAAACATATCTTTATCACAGGAAAAATCAGGACACTCCCAACACCCGTTCAATCCTTTTTCACGGCAGCACCTATATTGAAAACATCCGTCAGGTGTCATGTTTTTACCGCAGTGGTTTTCTGCCCTGCAATCACAGCTGCCGTCAGGACTGCATAATCGGCACAGCAATCCGCAATATGAAATAGATTTTTTGATTTGTTCCGCTGTCATTTCTCTTTCTTTCGGTTTCATTTGATTTCTCCATCAGATAATGATTATTAGGCGAAATTGTAAAATGTCCATTATAACTTTTTGGAAACCGCCGAATAATAACACGGAAAAAAGACGCATACAGACAGCACCAAGAGTAAAGCTACACCCGAGAATAAACTGAGCGGGGCAGCCATAAAAAAGCTGAACGGAAATGTAAACGGGAACACCGCAATGCCCGCAGCTAAGATGAATACGGGGATAAAATAAACCATTCTTTTAGAGGTCAATTTTATCCTTTCCCGCTTCCCGTTGCGGATTTGACGCTTCAATCGGACTGTAATAACCATCATCAATATTATACCGATTATGCAAAGAACGGTCACAATCGAAAAGATAATGTCAAAAATAACCCAAATATCGGGACTGTATGCTATGATGTCCTTACCCTCGAGTATATTTAATATATTCTCGGCAATGTTACCTGTGTTTGATACCGCGCTCAGATTTGTCAATACACATACGCCGATATTACTTTGGGGACGTATAGCGATAAATGATGAAAATCTTGCCGTTGAGCCGGAATGATAGATTTCACCTGTTTCATCTCCTATAGACCACCCGGCTGCGTAATGCGAACCGCCCATATCACTGACGGGGTTAAACTGATGGGACTTCTTTATAATTCTTTGAAATTGTTCGGAAACTTCTATGTTTCCCATCTGGATTTGCACCCAACGACCCATGTCCCGCAAATTGGAATATATATAGCCTTCCGGTACATTTCCTTCTGACGCAGGAACATAGCTCGGCCATGCCCGAAAGAAGGACAGCCGATTGCCTTCTATCACTAACCCTGTATTCATGGCATTTTCGGGCGACGCGTATGTGCTGTTAAGTCCTAGCGGCAACAGGATACGCTCTGTCAAAAAATCATTATAATTCCGTCCCGAAACTACCTCAATTATCAATCCGAGAATACGATAATTTGTATTTGCGTAAGCATATTGCTGTGACGGGTAAAACGCTAATTCTTTTCCGTTTGCCAGACGCACACCTTCTTCAACAGACATTCCAACGCTTGCGCTGGGGTATTTGTCGCTGTTAGTGAAACCGCTTGTTTGATAGAGCAGATTAGCGATTGTAAACGCTTCGGGCGGTACGCTTTCCCCATCATAGGATACCGTAAACCAAGGGAGATATTCGCTGACAGGGTCATCGAGCGAGAGCAATCCTTCATCTTCCAAGAGAAGAATGCCAAGCCCTGTATAGGCTTTTGATAAAGAACCAATTTGAAATAACGTGTTCATATCGGCAGCCGTTCTGCCGTTTTTATTAGTATCCGGGTAGAATAGATATTCTGTTTCCTCCCCGCGCATGATTGCGATGGCGGCGTTCGGGATTTTAGCTTTTGCGAGTTCATTCAAAATAACACTATCAACTTGCTCACGGTCGGAGGATTCTGCGGCGGCGTTTGTTTGCGCTGAAAATATAATGGTTATGGCGATAAAACATACGATGGTTATGTATACAATAGCTCTCTTCATTAAAAAAATGTCTCCTTTTGTATTATAGATATATCTTTGTTTATATGGCGCATTGTCACGCCCGGTCGAGAATTTACAATAGCTTCTTTGACATATAATAGCGATTGTGACCCTCGGGGCAATCTTCTAAAACACCAAACACTGTATATCCACGTTATTTATTCCTTTTCAAATCGGCTCTTATACTCGCGTATTCATTGTTCATTTCATCATACGCCTGTATAATCGGCTTGGCTTCCTTCTCTATCTCTTCTGTTATATCGTCAAAACGCTCAACCGCCATTGCGGTTATTTTTTGGTCTATTAGATCTTTAGAACTCATATCGCTCAATATCCCAACGATTTTTTCTTTTGAAAAAGAGTTTTTATAACTGCGAGTTCCGTATAACGCGCCGAAAATATCGGCTATTGACACAATTCTTTCGGAAAATGAAATGTCTTTGCTCTCCAGTTGATTCGGATACCCCGTTCCGTTTATTTTTTCATGGTGATTGACGGCGATATTCTTAATATCTTCATCCACATTCCCTTTAAGAATCTTCCCCGTTATCGTTACATGAGTTTTCATAATGTCCATTTCAGCATCGCTTAGTTTACCCGGGCTTTCCAAAATATTAAGCGGTATACCGATTTTGCCGATGTCATGCAGCATAGCTCCTGTTTGAATTTTCTCTATTACGGTGCTGTCCGCGCCCAATAAGCTCGCCAGCATACCGGAAATACAGACCGTGCCGACCGTATGTATAACCGTTTGACTGCTTCGGAAATCTATTGAATATATAATCATTTTAATATATCCGCTTACTTCGTCATCGGTCAAATGAGTGTTAAAAAGGCTGTCATAAAACTCAGCATCGGTGTCGATTTCATCAAAGGCCGTGTCAATATTGACACCGGATGATAAAAACATATCCACAACGTCACTGCGGTATTTAATATCTCTTTGCTGATTCAAATATGCCTTGAGACTTTTGTCACTCCCGCCGTGCAGTGAAAAAACATCGGCTCTGTCACACAGGGATATGAGTTGTGCAAGCACTTGATATTCGGGATTGTCAAGGTTCTTTAACTCATCGCAGTCCGCGTGATGGTATAAGATGATAGGAGACATTTCTTCAAGCGGCGAAAAATATTTCAGAAAAAGATACCCGTAGATAGAATGCTCCCATACGTCAACCGTTTCAAATATCACCATTTTGTCAACTTCTTCCGTTTTATAAGCCCCTATGTCATGAAGCATTCCGAGAATCAGAATGTCACGCAGCCGCTTCCTTTCATATTTACGCAGCGGATTCAATACTCTGTACATTAAATACGCAACCCGCTTGCCATGGTCAACTAATCTCGCGTCCATGTGATTCAAGGTGTTTTCCATGATGTTAATCATTTTTTCATTCTTTGTCAGCTGCATAATTAAGACCTCCTGAAAAAATTTAGTTAATCCAATATTCTCGGCACAACAAAATACCCGTTGTGCCGCTCGGGGGCGTTTTCGGTCAGAATTTCCGCGCTCGATGTCTTGACCGCGATGTCCTCGCGCATTACATTGACGAGCGTTGACGGCGTAATAAGCGGCTCAACGCCCTCGGTGTCTATGCCGTCAAGCATATCGAACTGTTTTGTATGAAGCTCAAAATACTCTTGGGTTTTTTCACGTTCAGCGTCTGACAGGTTAATCTTCGTCACTAACTCCAGTTTTTGCATTGTTTCGCTTGTAATAGACATAGTAACCTCCTGTTCGCGGGCGGCATATATGCCGCCCCTACGGTTTTGCGGACGACTAATAACCGCGTTTCTGCGGGCGGACGAGACGGCCGCCCCTACCTAATCTTTATGTGAGTTTCTCTTAGCTGTAATTCATTTACCGTGCCGGGTGCGCCCAACAGTAAATCCTGCGCGTTGCTGTTCATCGGGAACGCAACGACCTCGCGTATATTTTTCTCACCTGTCAGCAACATTACGATGCGGTCAACGCCGGGAGCCATTCCCGCGTGGGGCGGCGCACCGTATTGAAAAGCGTTGTACAACGCGCCGAACTTGCCTTTGACCGTCTCCTCGTCATACCCCGCCAGCTCAAACGCCTTAACCATTATTTCGGGTACATGGTTACGCACCGCGCCGGAGGACAGTTCAACGCCGTTGCAGACAATGTCGTATTGATATGCCTTTATTTCCAAGGGTTCTTGTGAGTTCAGAGCGTCCAAGCCGCCCTGCGGCATGGAGAACGGATTATGTGAAAACTCAATTTTTCCCGTTTCCTCGCTTATCTCATACATCGGGAAATCCACAATAAAGCACATCTCGTATCTGCTTTCATCGGTCAGCTCCATGCGGCTGCCCAGCTCGTCTCTAATCTGCCCCGCGAGCCGATTCACGATACTGATGTTGTCCGATATGAAGAACAGCGTATCACATTCTTTCATGTTCAGCATTTCCATGAGTTTACTCTGTTTTTCATCGGACAGGAATTTTACAATCGGTCCTTTCAGCGTTCCGTCCGGCAGGACGGAGATATAACCCAGTCCTCTCATGCCGATTTTTGTAGCGAAGTCGAGCATACCCTCAAAGAATGAGTTGGTTTTCTTGCCGCATTCCGGCACGACTATGCCGCGCACGGGCTTGCCCTTAAACGGCATGAAGTCCACATCTTTGAAAAAATCGGACAAGTCATTGATTAACAGCGGATTTCTAAGGTCGGGCTTATCCGTGCCGTATTTCAGCATACTTTCATTGTACGGTATCCTCGCGAACGGCGGCGGAGATACATATTTATCGGAGAAATTTTTGAAAGTATCGTAAAGAGCCTTTTCGGCAACGGCAAACACATCCTCTTGAGTTGCGAACGCCATCTCAAAGTCAAGCTGATAGAACTCACCGGGGGAGCGGTCAAGCCGTGAATCCTCATCGCGGAAGCAGGGCGCGATTTGGAAATAACGGTCGAAGCCCGACACCATCAGCAGCTGTTTGAATATTTGGGGTGCTTGCGGCAGCGCGTAAAACATTCCGTGATGCTTGCGGCTTGGAACGATGTAATCTCTCGCGCCTTCCGGGGAGGATGAGGTGAGAATGGGTGTTTGAATCTCCATAAAGCCTATTTCTTCCATCTTTGAGCGCAGATAGCTGATTATCCGCGAACGCTCAACGATATTTTTATGGATTTTCGGATTGCGAAGGTCTAAGAAACGGTTTTTAAGGCGCACATCTTCTCTCGTAGCTGTTGAGTTGTTTATCTCGAAGGGCAAATGCGGGTTAGCGCGGCTTAAAACCTCAAATGAGCCGGTTTTTACTTCTATATAACCCGTGCTTATCTTTTCGTTTATGGTTTCATCATCGCGTTTGACAACAGTACCCGACACGGAAATGACGCTCTCCCTTGTCAGACCCGCAATCATGCCGTCATCGGACAGGACAACCTGTGTAACCCCGTAATGGTCGCGCAAGTCAATGAAGATTACGCCGCCGTGGTCGCGTATTGTATCGACCCAGCCCGCCAGCTTTACCTGTTCATTTATATTCTTTTCCCCTAACTCGTTGCACGTATGCGTTCTGTAGATATTCATTCTTATCCTCCGTATTAAAAATGCCTGTAACAAAACCGCGTAACGGTTCTGCTACAGGACAAGAAATCTCCCGCGGGTTTCTTATTTGTTAGCTTATCATAGCACAACAGATGTGTCAAGAAATTTTTTGCGGCGGGAGTGTCGTTGCCGTGTCGTCCATTAGGCGCGATGTTGACAATTTCGCCGAATTATGCTAAAATACGCCTTGCAAGAGGGTGTTGGTCTCCGGTTACGCTGCCTTTTCTTCTCCCCGCAGATTCTGTGTGGAGGAGGGAGGTGATTGCTGTTGGTAAAAAAGTTGATTCGCTTTGCTGTCTGCGCGATATTCGCGCTTTGGCTCTTGGTGATGTTAGCTCCAAACGCAATGTAGCCGCCCAGCTCTCCGCAAAAGACTGACGGCTACATAGTCGTTTATTCTAGGCGGCGTGTCGGTATCGACACGCTCTTGCATTTACATTCTACCACTATATTTTCACTATGTCAATATAAAATTTATCGTTTTGTTCGGTAAAAATGTAAAAACGGTGCGCCGGGGTCGTCGCGCCCTACGAATTGGAAAACATACGCGGTCGGGCATGGAAGCCGCCCCTATAAATGTCTTGTTGAAATTTGGAAGTTATGGTATAATTTTGTTGGGAAAGATATTATATGCAGATGGAGGCTCACGATGAAAAAGGCATTTATTTCAGTTCTCACGGTAAGTTTATTGTTATCTGTACTAATCCCATTTGCGGAAACGGAAGCACAAGAATCTTCGCTGGTCGTTAGCACTAATCCGCCAAGTGTACAAGTATACGGCGCAAAAATAAACTCTCCCGCGCCGTTTGTTAAAGACGGAGTAACATGGGTGCCGTTTCGCGCCGTTGCCGAAGCGTATAATTTTCGTGTGGAATGGGACGATGATACTAAGACGGTTATACTCATTGATTATACAGGGTTAGCTTCCTTTTTTGTCATAGACGGCATAAACGCGGTTATTGTTGACAGCAGGACATTTGTGCCATACGATTTTTTGACGGGATTAAACTTTGACGATAATAATCTTATGAAAAGATTAGGATATTCAAAAGAGTATATTTCGGTAATTGTCAACGAAGACAGAGAAATATTCAGAAAGCATTTTACCGAGCCAAACGAAACATGGAACTTGAGGAAAATCACGCGCGGACTGCCGTATCCGTCCGGTCGCCGTTATCAGACATCTGATATACAATTAGAGCCGTTAAAATCAATCATTGTCGAATATGAGCTTGATGAAGACAGTCCGTACCAAGGAGGAAACGGGTTAAACCCGTTCTACGAAACGGGCTTAGAAAATAACGCCTTAATTTTATTTGCGATGATTGAGGATTTGGAACAAGTAAATTTTCTGCATTATTTCGGCGAAGAGCGAAACAGCACCAATACTTATACCCTTGATGAGTTATCAGAGCGTTTCGGCGCGGTAAACCCGTTAGAGATGGATGTTGAGGAACTGTATTCCGCGTTATCGGCGAATATCCAAATATCGGAATTTTATTTCGCGCATTACTCCAGAATTTATTTGGGAGCAGATTTTGATTCGGTTTCATACCGCAACGGCAATCCGGACGAAGTACGGCAGTATCAGGACAATTCTGTAGAATGGCTGTACAACGACTTAGGTAAAACCTTGAACAATCCCGGATGTACGGCTTATTATTATTTTAACAGCCCCTTAGCCGAGCAGAATGATAACCTTAACGGCTTGTACGCTACAAAGTTTTCTGTGAACGATGGAGAATCTTATCTTGAATTGATTGCATATTTAGGATTTCCGTCTGTTATTAAAGACATGGGCAACGGTTACAAATACATAGCTTACCCGCTGAGAGAAGGACAGCAAAGATATGCTTATTTTATTTTGCGAGATGAAATAATAATAACGGAAGGCGTAATGTATGGTACAGATTATACTACACTGAATTTCCAACAGTAGCGCAAGAAATAAGCATTTTCTGACAGATGAACAAACAAATTATTTGCCCCGATAATCAAGATTGTCGTTCATAGGACGGTACGGTCGATATGTAAAAACCTTGCGCCGCAGCGCAAGGTTTTTACTGTTTCATTTTAGATTTTCTTGTTGTTTCGCCATGATATAAAGTATACCGCGAATACCGATGACGACAGGCACATCAGGATAAAGTATTTAATTATACCGGAATCGCCTGTTTTAGGATTGACCTTGACCGCTTCGGTGTCGTCAAATTCTGTGAGCGGCACGTCTTCGTCAAATATCCACTCGCCGTCATCTTCGCTCCAGTGCCATTCGCCCATCGGAACGCCGTAAGCGTCAAACTCAAAGAAGAATACATCGCCGTTTTCGTCTATGGAGGGCATAAGCGTGAACGCGGGATTGTGTGGAACAGGCGGTATCTCGTGGATAACTCCTCCGGCGTGTGACTCATCGGGCTGATGTTCGTCAAAGTGCATAGTCGGGAAGTCTTCGGGAGTAGTTCCCTCCGGGAATCTTATTCTTTGAGGCTCGGGAGTAACGTCAGGTGTTGGATTTGGTGTCGGGTCGGGATTAGGGGTCGGGTCGGGGATTGGGTCTGAACTCGGTGTAATATCGGGTGTTGGACCCGGCTCGGGCTCGGGTTCGGACGTTGGCTCAGGTTCGGGTGTTGAGCTAGGGTCAGGTGTCGGTTCGGATTCCGGTGGAGTGCTGGGTTCTGGCGTTGAATCGGGATCCGGTGTCGGACTGGATTCTGGTGGAGTGCTGGGTTCTGGCGTTGGTGTTGGGTCTGAATCCGGCGGAGTGCTAGGCTCAGGTGTTGGACTGGGCTCTGGCGTTGGGTCTGGGTCTGGCGTTGGGTCGGGGTCGGGCGTTGGATCTGGGTCTGGCGTTGGGTCGGGGTCTGGTGTCGGGTCAGAGCCCGGATCTTCGCCGCCCGTTTTGTGTTCATATGTGTTTACAACCGTGACCGTCATATTTGTTCCCTGCGGAAATACCGCGTTATTGCCCTCATATGACACCGCGTAATGCGCGCCGCCAACCTCTTCCACAAGGTATTTGCAGTTAACCCAAAGATTAGTGACGGTTACGGGCTGACCCGCGCTTATGGTTATAACATCACCTGTAGAGCTGTCTGCGCTGCCGTTGTTCCCGTAGCAGTTGTATTCCGCGCCGCTGCCTGTAAACAGCAGATAGTTATCGTTGGTAACGTCTTTTATACGCACCTGATATGTGGTATCATTGCCCGCGCTCCAGTCTGAGTAACTGCCCGCAAGCCGCTTGTTTATTATCATGTTGCCCGTTTTATGCTCGTATGTGTTGGTGACGGTCGCCGTGCTGTTCTGCCCGCCGGAGATGACCGATGACGCGCCGCCGCCCTCGTAGCGATAGTCGCTTACATACGCGCCGCTGTCTTCAACGACTGTGTACGCGCCGTCAGGCAGATTTATTATCCGCGCGGACTGACCCGCGCTGATGGTTATCGGGTTGCCGGAAGCGTCAGCTCCGTCATACTCATACTCCGGTCCGCTGCCTTTAAGTTTCAGGAATTTACCGGATGAATCTTTTACCCGCGCTTGGAATGTGATGTCGTTATTAACACCCCAGTCGGCATAACCGCCCGCGAGCTTCTTGCTGACGATCAACGCGCCGGAGACCGCGATATAGTCGTTGTTTACCGTGATAGAAGTGTTTCCGCCGCTGCTGACCGCCGCGTTATTGCCGATATAGGACACGGTGCAGTTGCCATCGTCCAGTTCCTCGATTTCATATTTCCCGTCTGTAGGCAGACCCGTTATCATAATACTGTGTCCCGCGCTTACGGTAATAATATCTCCGGTTGAGCTGTCTGCGCTTCCGCTCAGACCTCTGAATTCATATTCCGGCTCATATCCGGAGAAGCGCAGATACTCGCCCGTAACGGTATCCTTGACCCGTAAATCGAATGTAGTCGAAAGACTAACGCCCCAAGCGGTGTAACTGCCGCTGAGAGTTTTATTGATAACAAGGTTGCCCGTGCCTGAGCTGAACGTGTTAACCACCGTCACCGTGCGGTTCTCTCCATCGGGGAACGACACGTTATTTCCGGTATATGCCGCCGTGTAATGCGCTCCCGCTTTCTCGATTACCTCATACTCGGTATCAGACCAGAGATTCAGAAGCGTCAGCGGGCGTGACACGCTGAACGGCAGCTCCATCACGACATTCCCGCCGTAAGGTTCGCTAAGTCCGTCCACATCGTTACCCACGCACCGATAACTCCCGTCCGGTTCGGGGGTGTCCTTGAACAGTAAATTATTGTTGCGGGTAACATCTTTTATCACGGCATAGAAGTTCTCATCGTTGTTAACGCTCCAGTCCGCGTAACTTCCGGAGAGGACTTTTTTGACTATAAGTCCGCCCGTGCCATGTTCATAGGTATTAACGACTGTTATCGTCTTATTTGCTCCCGTGGTAAGCGTGACGTTATTACCCTCATAAGTCGTTGTGAGATGCGCCGCGGCAGCTCCCGATGTCTCGTTGACCGCGTACATCCTGCCCGACCACATATTGGAAAGTCTTAACGGTTTGCCCTCGCTGACAGGAAGCTCCGTTATTGTCGCGCCGGAGTAATCAGCAGGATTGCTCAGACCGCTCGCGGTGTTCCCAACGCATTTATAGCTTCCGTCCGCCTCCGGTGTCGGCTTGAAAAGCAAAGTGTTGCCCATGGTGACATCCGAGACCTCAACATAGAAGTTGACGTTAGGGGTAATACCCCAATCGGAATAGCCGCCCTCAAGCCTTTTGTTGACTATCAAGATGCCCGTTCCGTGTTCATAATTGTTGGTTATAGCCACTTCGTCACTTCCGCCGCCGGAGAAGCTCGCCGTAAAGACCCCCTCCGCCGTGTAATGCGCGCCTTCGATCTCTTCAACCAAGTATGTAATATCGGCGGGGAGATTAAATATAATCGCTTCCTGCTCGGCGGTGAATGTTATTAAATCTCCGGTTGTGTCCGTACCGTTAAAGTCATAGTAAGGACCCGTGCCAACCAGCCTTACATACGTATTGTTTGTAATATCTTTTATTTTCGCGTGAAACTCTGTCCTATCGGTAATACCCCAATCTCCATGGTTCTCGCCCAGCGTCTTTCTGACCGTAAGCTGACCGGACTGTTCACCGCCGCCGCCGGACCAAGTGTTTTTGAACTCCCTGTCGCCTTTGGTGTATGTGACGACCGGGCTGCCGCCGCTGAGTGTGACCTTAACCTCGCGCACCGCCGTGTCGTATGTCCACTCGTCATCGCTGTAATCCGCCTCGTAGAGTTTGTAATAGAAGGTGTCCGGAGTTCCCCAAGGGTTATACGGCATTACGACCGACAGCTCAAACTCCCCGCCTGTGGTGACAGTCGTAGCGGCTATGCCGTTGTTATAAGTATATGTGCTGTCGCTCTCCGCCAGTGTGAATATAAAATCCCTTGGATTTTCCGTAGCACCGACTATGGTCTTTTCGCCGCTGATGATAAAAGAGAGTATTGAAAAACCGCCCTCGCCTGTTACAATGCTGCTCGTCTTAATGCTGTAATCGCCCCAGCCGCAGATTGCCTGTCTCCCCGCGCTGTCGGGACACCAGAAGAAAAACCCCTCGTTAGTTACGGAGCAGTCAACCGTTGCCTCGGCTTTGACAATCTGTACAATCCCGCTCGGAGGGCTGCCCATCTCAACATAGAACTGATCGCCGTCTTTCATGACAGCCGAAGAACCCAAATATGCGTTATCGGGATAACTGCGAAGCTGATTTCCCATTTCGCCGCTGACTTTCACGGGTATTTTAGAACCCCAGATATCATATGGCATATTCATAGCAACAACTTCGAGTGTCAGCGGCCCGTAACATCCCGTTGCCGGGTCGTAGCCGCCATCGTAACTGAAGCCAATCTCTATTTCCGGGTCTCCGTAGGGCAGTGGGTTGTACGATGCCGCGCCCGCCGCGTCGCTGATAAGACCGTTATACACATCCAACATAGCGGCATCAGCACCGTCCGGGGGCGTGAAACTTTTATTGCTGCTGTAATACCAAATTGCCCACTGGGTAACTACATATGCCTTTTCCGGCGTAAGTCCGCCGAAGGTTGTGCCGACACCCATGCCTCCGGACACAGTTCCCCGATACCCGTTCTTGGCTATCCAGAGCATTTGATCGCTGTAGTAGCTGCTCCAACCCACGCCGTCAGGGTCAAGCACCGTGTCGTATGTGCTTCCCGTGGATTTGCCTTTTTCGATGCAGTAAACCGCATAGTATGCCGAGCCGCTTTCGGTCTTCATACCCATAATAGTAACGCCGTCTTCAGACGTGGGGTACTCCACCAGATTATGACTGCCGGTTTCGGCGGCCTGCCCTATCGGTATTGAAGCCACCGCCCACGGCAAGCACATCAGAAAACAAAGAAAAATACTGGTAACACGCCGTGCCGTGCCGTTCCTCGATTTTGTGTGATTATGTATATGCCGATGTCTATTAAACATTATATTTGCCCCCTTCCCGAGTGGACGGAATCCGTTTCCGTCCAAGCGGACATTGAATCCGCTCTTACATAATGATTATAATCCCGGCAAACATATATGTCAATAGAGATATGGCGAAATCCACACATTGCTATGTTTGGAAACTGTTCCTCCCGCGCCGCCCGTGCTATATTACTTTTTTTCGACCCTTATCCACGTTTCGCAGTAGCACATACCGTCTTCCGTCCCCCAATACAGCTCCATATCGTATCCGTAAACTTGATTATAACTCGCGGTCGGAAGCCAGTCGGTGTAAACACGTTTTATAAGACCTTGTATTTCGCCCGATGTCTCCTCCATCGTGTGCTTCTTAGTCTTAAATATCGCCCATGTCGCGGCGGGGACATCAACCTGAGTATAGCCGTCTGTTTTGCTGTTTTCCGTCTTGAACGCAAAAAGCATATAAGGGAACTTGCTGCCCTCCATTGCCCTATAACCGCAAACAGCGTGAATATGACCGTCGCCGCCCGTGGAAGCGGCAAGTTTCTCAAACCTGCCGTCAGTCATGCAATCCTGCCAAAACTTTGGTATGTCCCTCGTGCTGCTGTCATCTTCCATCGAAAAAATCCCTTCGATTCCATAGACTGAAAACGCTTCTTTGCTCTCGATTCTGTAATCCATTGCTATATCTCCTTTAACAGTTAGTAGAAAAGTAATGCGGGGGAATGTTATGAGTTCCGTTCCCTCTCTGCGAGCCAGTGACGGCGGCGTACCGTGAACTTCCTTGAACGCGCGCGCGAACGCCTCAGGTGATTCATAGCCGAACTTAAAGGCAATATCTATAACTTTATTCTTGCTGTTTTGCAGTTCAAAAGCCGCTAATGTCAGCCGTCTTCTGCGTATATACTCATGCACGGACATATCCGTGACAATAGAAAATGTACGCTGAAAATTAACGGGCGATTGCCCGACTATCGAGGACAGCTTTTCAAAATCTATGTTTTCGAGTAAATTATCCTCAATATAGTTGATTGCCAAATTCATCCGTTCGTGCCAGCTCACTTCGCACTCCTCCTCTCTGTGTACAGTATAGCAAGAGACAAACAAAAAAACCTTGCACAGAACCGTTCGCCTATGCAAGGTTTAGTGTTATGTTCCGTCAGTGACACCACAACCACTTTACATCATATTTCCTTACATTTTCATCAGCTGATAAAAAGGTCATATTCTCGGCTATCGCCGTAGCTATGAGCAGTCTGTCGAACGGGTCTCGGTGATGATACGGCAATGTTTCAACACGGTGAATATGGTGAGGTTCGAGCGTTAGCAATTCAAATTCGCTTGCCGCAACTTTATCAAAAAACTCCTCAACGCTACACAGCGGCGTTTTTTCCCGGTTAAGACTGCGTTTGATAGCTATTTCCCACGCCGAAACAACGCTGACAAATATTTTGCTGTCGTTATCAAGTATCGCCGATTTTGCCATCTTCGAGAGTTCCGGGTTGCCTGTAAAAAACCAAAAAGCAGTATGTGTATCAAGCAGATACCTCATCACATATACTCCTTGAAGTCATCAAGCGGCTCATCAAAATTCTCGGGCAAGGAATATTTACCTTTCCATACGCCGTATTGCGCTTCGCGTTTTTGAGCTATATTTTCCGCCTTGTACTCAGTTCCCACCACAAAAGGCAGATTGTTAGCCCTTACCGTTTGTTTGAGGAACAGATTTACTGCCGTGGACAAATCCAAACCGATAGACTCAAAAATCCTTTGAGCTTGCGTTTTTAGTTCCGCTTCTGTTCTCACATTTATATTCGCACTTGACATAACGACACCTCCTGTTTGCCATATTGTATCACGAATGAATCGCGTTGTCAATACATTTTGTGTTAATATGGCTAAATTGAGTGCCAAAAATTGATATTATGCGTTCAACACCTTCTCCAGTGACGGCGGCGTACCGTCAGTGACAATGCTCGCATTTGCCGTCGCAGCCGACAATGGGGACAGGGTCAATGCCCTGTTTGATATAGTAATCCGAAATTGCCGACTTAATGGCCTCTTCTGCCAGTACGGAGCAGTGCATTTTTACGGGCGGCAGCCCGTCAAGAGCCTCGGCAACCGTTTTGTTCGTCAGCTTGAGCGCGTTTTCGATAGTTTGTCCTTTGATAAGCTCAGTCGCCATCGAAGACGTTGCCACAGCCGCGCCGCAACCAAAGGTCTTGAACTTTACATCGCTGATAACATCGTCTTCAACCTTAATACTGACACGCATAATGTCGCCGCACTTGGGGTTGCCGACTTGCCCGACACCGCTTGCGTCCTCTATTTCGCCGACATTGCGCGGATTGTTGAAATGGTCGATTACTTTTTCTGAATACATAATATCCTCCATTGGTAAATTAAATCTATATATTAGAAGTTGTGTTGTGAAGGTTGTTTGTCCAACTTCGTCTAATGTTTATTAAACGCGAAATCTATGTATTAATCAATTTTTTAAGATTATCAATACGTTCAGGGTTTTCAGATGTAGCCCATTCTCTAAGTTTTTCACATGGAAAATCAGGGCATAAACCGCAATGAACCAATTTTTTCCCCGTGGCGCAGTCATAAAGCTCACAACGCCCACCCCAGATACATTCACCTTTTGGCGCACATACGCTGCAACCTTTACACCCATTTTCTTCTTTGCACTTGCAAATATCGCAATCAATTCCGCATATAGAATAATTCGCCATTTTATTATGCCTCGCACTAATATATATTTTATTCAGTCCTGCTGTTGCCCGACAGGCGCACGATACCACTATGGCTTGACCGTTGTGGTATATCAGTGCGCTGTTGGTTCTTTCTGCGATGGTTTCGTGGGGCGCGGCATCCTTGACGCGCCGTGTATAATTCTGTTGCAATTTCCGGCGCGTCTGGGAAGCCGCGCCCTACACCGCCCTTACATTTGGACAAACCACCTTCTCCGCACGTTTTTACAATTATTACTCTGTTTCGCTTAAAATTTTATCAATATAGTTAAGAAGTATAGGTATATCGTTTTTACAAGATTTCCATATGGCATTAAAGCTGACACCTTCATAGTCATGTCCCAGTACATTTCTAAAGCGATAAGCCGCCCCCCAAGCAAAATCGGGATATTGGGTTTTTAACTCTTCACTTAATTTATGGGAATGTTCACCTATTTGAAATAACCTAAATGCACATACATCCCTTGCATCAATACCGTTTACAGAATTAAAATAATCTATCGAAATATTCTGAATGGTTTTTTGAATATTGACGCAGTGTGTCCTTATTTTTTGGATTCTCTCTATATCAGATTTTTTCATATAAAAGAACACCGTCCTTTTTTAGTTCAAGGTCAATTTTGCTTTTTGGAATAATATCAGCGGCGTATAAGAAATCCACATTTTTTCCCAGTTTGTTAATTATTTTGTCGGCTATATCACAAAAGCTCAATATGGACATTTCATCATCAACCAAGGCGGCTATATCAATATCACTTTCTTCTGTAGCCTCACCTTTTGCATATGAACCAAATAATATTGCCCTTACGACACCTGTTTCTTCAAATATTGAATTTAATTTGTTTTTAATTTCCTCAATGGTGTATGGCATATGTTAAACTCCCCTGTTCCTGCATAGTATGATTTTTACAGTTACCCGACAGATGGCGCGTCCGGGAAGCCGCGCCCTACATATTTTGCCAAAACCTCTCTGTTGGTTTTCCGCCGCTCCAGAGCGGCGACATCTCTCTCGCTCTTGCCACGACCTCGGCGACCGCTTTTACGACATATTCCGCTTCCTCAGCAGTGTTCTCCTCGCCGAATGTCAGCCGCAGGCTGCCGTGCGCCACCTCGTGCGGCAATCCGATTGCCAGCAGTACATGAGATGGGTCAAGCGTACCCGATGAACACGCCGAGCCTGACGATGCCGCAACACCTTTCGCGTCAAGCCCAAGTACAAGGCTCTCACCCTCGACAGCCTCGAATACGAACGAAACTGTTCCGGGCAGGCGTTTTTCGGGGTGTCCTGTAAGGTGTGAGTACGGTATTTCGGAAAGTCCGCGTTTGACGGTCTCGCTCACGGCGGACACTTTTTTTGTGTTTTCCGCAAGATTGTCTGTCGCAAGGCTCAAAGCCTTCGCTAGACCGACTATACCCGCTATGTTCTCTGTCCCCGAACGCAGTCCGCCCTCATGCCCGCCGCCGTCAACCAGCGGCGGTATAATAATGCCGGGGCGCAGATACAACGCGCCCACACCTTTCGGACCGCCGAATTTGTGCGCGGAGAGCGTTAACATATCAATGTTTTGCGTATCCGGAGCGACATGACCTATTGCCTGAACGGCATCGGTGTGAAACCACACGCCGCGCTCCCGCGCAATCGCGCCAAGTTCATCAATCGGCTGAATCGTGCCGATTTCGTTATTGGCGGTCATAATCGTTACAAGAACCGTGTCGTCTCTCAGTGCCGCGCGTAAATCGTCCGGTGAGACAGCACCGTATTCATCCACGGGCAATACCGTGAGTTCGCAATGCCCGCTTTTTCGCAAATGCTCCAAGGTGTGTATAATAGCGTGATGTTCAACCGCCGTGGTAATGACGTGCTTGCCTTTGCGCGAAAGCGCGGTAAGAACGCCCTTAATGGCGGTGTTATTCGATTCTGTGCCGCTGCCGGTAAAATATATCCCGCGTTTGTCAACGCCAAGCAGATTGGCGACATCCTCACGCGCCGCCTCAAGAGCTTTTTTTGCGCTACGGGCAAGCCCGTACATACTCGATGCGTTGCCGTACTGCTCTGTGAGGTACGGCATCATAGCTTCTAAAACTTCCGGTTTCAATGGGGTTGTCGCGGCGTGATCCGCATATACTTGCATAAATTAAATCTCCCTTACAACCGCCGTAACGCGCCCTAAAATCTGACAGGTATCACCCTCGATGGGGTCGTAATCAGGGTTCTCCGGCATAAGCTGAACCTTGCCGTCCTTGCGCCAGAGACGCTTGACCGTTGCCTCGTCCTCAAGTAAAGCAACTACGATTTCGCCGTGCGATGCTATGTGCTGTTTTCTTACAACGACATAATCGCCGTCTAAAATCCCTGCGTTAATCATTGAGTCGCCGGATACCTCCAGAGCAAAATGCTCCCCGGAAGCTGACGGGCTGAACTGCAAAACGCCGATTTCCTGCTCGAACGCCAATATGGGGCTGCCGGCGGTAACGCGCCCGATGATAGGTACGCCCCCGCGCTGACCCTCGATTTTTATCGCACGGGTTTTATGGTTGTCGATGGAAATAAGTCCCGCCGCTTCGATTTTTCGCAGGTGCGAATGTACGGTTGACGGCGATTTTAGATTAACTGCCGAACAGATTTCACGAACGCTGGGCGGGTATCCGTTTTGTTCCGTAAACTCAATAAGAAATTTATGAATTTCAACTTGCTTTCGGTGTAAATTCATATCTGCTCCTCCCCGCTTAGTACATTTGTTTGGTATTGTATCACATATATTTAATATTAACAAGCCCTTTGCGCAGGAAAGTTAAAAAAATTTGCCGTGTCATTGATTTCCGGGGGTCTTGACAAGCCTGCGTTGTTGTGCTATTATCTTGTAGTGTTGGAATATATGGGGGAGTTCCCGAGTGGCCAAAGGGGGCAGACTGTAAATCTGTTGCGTTTCGCTTCGATGGTTCAAATCCGTCCTCCCCCACCAAAGCCTCAAACGCTTGTGACTGTAAGGTTACGAGCGTTATGCTTTTTCACATAGTTGGTCAGCTCCTTAGCTTTTAGTATAGCATCTTAAAAAAACCTGTCCTCTCTTTTTATGCACAAATTAGAGAGCTGCCTTTTCATCACCATCAACGCTCCTTATTTTCAAGTATTGAAACAACCCAATCTGCATTAGGGCAAGGGGTTTTCTAATCAGTTTGCCGGATTCGGAAAGCATTTCTTTAAGGTCGGATGGCAGTGAATCCAGATGTTGTGCATTTTCCATAAGCACGAATAACTTTGCGGCAAATGAGTTTGTGCTTACCATATTAAAGATTTGGATGTACTCGCGTTGGATTACTGCGGGGTTTTGCGAAATTCTGAGCAACTCAAACCACCAAAAGTATTGACAAAACAAAGAGACAGCTTCATAATTGAAGCTGTCTTTAATAGTGAAATCAAGAGGGGATGGGACTATGTTCAAAATCATTGCGGCTCGTGAAGCGGCGGAGTTAATAAAAGACGGCGACTGTATCGCCATCAACGCCTTTTTGGCTCTGTCCAACCCCGAAGCTCTCCATGACGCTTTATATGAGCGGTTTATCCAAACCGGCGCGCCAAAAAATTTGCGTTTGTTCTGCGCGGCGGGATTCGGCGTATGGGATGAAAACCGTTATGCCGACCGCTACATTAAAGCGGGCGCGGTATGTGAAATTGTGGCGGGGCATTATAACAGCACACCCGCCGCCATACAAATGGCTCTCGCGGGCAAAATCGAGGCGTACTGTCTGCCGCTGGGCGTTCTGTCCCACACCATACGCGCCGCCGCCGCTGGGAGGGACTGGCATTTAAGTGAGGTAGGGATTGGTATTTACGCCGATCCCCGCGTGGACACCTACGCGCTTAATGACATATCAAAAAAAGAGCTTGTTGCCTTGCGCGAAATTGAGGGCGAGGAGTATCTTCTGTATCAAACCCCCAAGATTGATGTTGCCTTTATCAAGGGTACTACCGTTGACCCGAACGGGAACATATCCTTCGAGAAGGAGTACCTGACCGTGGACGCTCTGGCGGTGGCTCAAGCCACCAAGCGCAACGGCGGCAAGGTAATCGTTCAGGTAGAGCGGGTTAGCCATCAGTTTTCTCGCCCGCGCAATGTTATTGTTCCGGGGCTTTTAGTGGATGCCGTGGTTGTGTGCGAACCGCAGACTGACGCAAAGGAATATAATCCCGCGCTGTCCGGTGATATGCACGTCCCCGCGTCGCATATGGACTACTTTGTAAATAAACTGTCAACCACGAAGAGAAAGAAAACCCAATCAGGCGATAAAACCGCCGACATCATCGGTGAACGCGCCGCAAGGGAGCTGCATCCCGGTCAGATTGTCAATATCGGTATCGGTATCCCCGAAATGGTTGGCATATACGCTTCAAAGCAAGGTATCTTAAAAGACATCTATATAACGGTGGAAGCCGGCGGCGTGGGCGGACTTCCCGCGCCGGGCGTGGCGTTCGGAGCGACCATCGGCGCGGATATGATTTGCGACATAGCAACGCAGTTTGACTTTTACGATGGCGGCGGATTGGACATCTGCTTCTTGGGCGGCTTGGAAGCCGATATGCAGGGCAATGTGAACGCGCACAAACTGCCCGGCGGCTATGCAGGTATCGGCGGTTTCGCGAATATCACACACGCTACGAAGACAATCGTGTTCTGTATGAGCTTCAACACGAAAGGTCTTGTGGCATTGAACGAAAACGGCAAAATCCGCGTTGCGGAGGAAGGCTCTGTGCCAAAATTCAAAAAGGAGATTTCCGCGATTAGTTTTTCCGGCAAAAACGCTCTTAAACGCGGACAGCGGGTACTGTATGTTACTGAACGCTGTGTTTTCGAGCTGACCGAAAAAGGCTTGGCGTTGAAAGAAGTTTACCCCGGTATTGACGAAGCGCGGCAAATTCGGGGAATGTTGGATTTTAGTATTGAAAGGAAGTAATGAGATTGTGACCCAAGCGGTCGCGTAATGCGACAGATTTTACACAGGGCTTGTCTATATAATAAATGGCATTATAATAGAAGACAAGGGGTGATTGATAATGTCACGAACGGCATCACAGGCGCAGCCCGTTCAAGAAACGGTATCGCGTATCGCGTGGCATACACTGACAATCAGAGAGTGCTTGCGAAGACTTGATTCGCGCGAAGATGGACTTACGGCGGCTATGGCGGACGAACGCCGTGTCAAATACGGCGATAACGAGCTTGCTCACGGGAATAAGAGAACGCTGATTTCAATATTTTTCGCGCAGTTCTCAGACCTTATGATATGGGTGCTGATTGCGGCGGCGGCTCTGTCCGCGCTGATGAGAGAACCCGTTGATACCGCGATTATACTCTTTGTCGTTATTGTAAACGCCATTTTAGGCACAGTGCAGGAATCAAAAGCGGAACACTCGCTCGAAGCGTTAAAAAAAATGTCCGCGCCCACGGCAAAGGTTATGCGGAACGGTACGCCGCATAAAATTCCGGCGGGCGAAATAACCGTAGGCGATGTTATTATACTTGAGGCAGGAGACAGTGTCCCGGCGGATATACGCCTGTTGACCTGCAACTCGCTGAAAGTCGAGGAGTCCGCGCTTACAGGGGAATCCGTTCCCGTTGAAAAAATCTGTGCAAATCTGGATGATGCTGATTTGCCTCTGGGCGACAGATTCAATATGGCATACATGGGGACAGCCGTCACATATGGGCGGGCAATCGGCGTGGTATGCGAAATAGGTATGTCTACCGAAATCGGAACTATTGCGGAACAGCTTGCGTCCTCTGAAAAAGAGACTACTCCTTTACAGAAAAAACTTAATCAAATATCCAACGTGCTGTCCGTTGGCGTACTGTGCATAGCGGCGGTAATATTCGGCATTTCGATACTTATGAAGGGCTGGGGCAGCATACAGGATTCATTCCTGTTGGCAATCTCGCTTGCCGTTGCGGCAATTCCCGAGGGCATGGTAGCCGTTGTGACAATCGTACTGGCGATGGGCATGAGCCGTATGGCAGCAAAGAACGCGATAATCCGCCGTTTGCCCGCTGTAGAAACACTTGGTTCAACACAGGTTATATGTTCTGACAAAACCGGAACGCTTACCCAGAATCGTATGACCGTGCGGGAATTGTTCGCCGAAAAAGAGGACGAGTTACTCGAAGCTATGCTTCACTGCAACGATGCGGCTCTTGATAAGACAGGTAAAGCCGTTGGCGACCCGACCGAAACCGCGTTGTTGGATTATCTGCTTGACAAAAACCTCGCAAAAGGAGATAATATAAGAGAACGTACCCGCGCGGGTGAGATTCCTTTCGATTCTGAACGGAAACTCTCAACGGTAGCCGTGAGAATAGGCGATAGTATAAGGCTCTATGTCAAGGGCGCACCCGACATCCTGTTAAAACGGTGTATAAAGGGTAATATCAGTGCCGCCGAGAGCGCGAACAGCCGCATGGCAGTTCAGGCGTTGCGCGTACTCGCTTTCGCTTACAAAGACGTTCAGCGCGTGAATCTGTCTGATACATTTGGTTCTGAGAGCGGGCTTACATTCTGCGGGTTGGCAGGAATGCTCGATCCCGCCCGACCCGAGGCGAAAGCGTCTATCGCTGTATGCCGCGCCGCCGGAATACTTCCCGTTATGATTACGGGCGACCACAAGGAGACTGCCGTTGCCATAGCGAACGATTTAGGTATTCTTGGTGACGGGCGAAAGGCTGTAACGGGACAGGAACTGGCGTTGTTAAGCGACACGGAGCTTGAAAAAGAGGTAAATAGTATCGGCGTTTACGCCCGCGTTGCTCCCGAACATAAGACGCGCATTGTATCTGCGTGGCAGAAACTGGGTAAAATCGTTTCGATGACGGGAGACGGGGTTAACGATGCCCCCGCGCTGAAGACCGCCGACATCGGAGTGGGCATGGGTATCACGGGTACTGATGTGTCAAAAGGCGCGTCTGACATGGTACTCACCGATGATAACTTCGCGACAATAGTCACCGCCGTTGGAGAAGGACGGCGCATATTCGATAACATACACAAAACCGTAAGGTTTTTGCTGTCATCGAACGCCGGAGAGGTAATAGCCATTCTTGCCGCTACTTTGCTTAACTGGAATCTCTTGGCGGCTATACATATACTGTGGGTGAATCTGGTGACAGATACATTCCCCGCTCTGGCGTTAGGAATAGAACCCGCCGAACCCGATATTATGACGCGCAAGCCCCGCGACCAGAAGACACCATTTTTTACGGGGCGCGAGTGGTTCAGGGTTTTAATAGTTGGAGCGTTTGAGGCGTTTTTGACACTGGGCGCGTATATGCTCGGGGGCGGAGGTGTCTTAGGCACTACAATGGCATTCCTCACGCTGTCGCTGTCGCAGTTGTTTGCCGCCGTTGGATTTCAGTCGGAACGCAACAGCGTGTTTAACATGAAGCTGAAAGATCACCCCATGCTATGGCTGGCTTTTATCGGTTCTGGCGCGTTACAGGTATTGGTTGTGCTTATTCCTCCGCTGAGGACGCTGTTCAGGCTTGTGCCGCTCGGTTGGCTGAACTGGATGCAGGTCATTGCGCTCTGCCTGTGTATGCTGCTGTTCATAGAACTGCAAAAGTTTATCGCAAAACACACAAAGAGTTAATACGGTTTCTAGAGAGGAGCAATACAAATGCAAGCACAAGCCTATGAGGGTTATTTTGAGAGCGGTACGTTTTACACTGCAGGTCAGCCACTGCGTATACCGGAGCGTAAACGTGTCCTTATAGCTATATTGGGTGACAGGCAAAGCGACATTGAAAAGCAAGCGGCATGGAACGGGTTTAAGCAAATGATGAAAGATACGGAACATGAAAATGTTTTACTGGATGATGAATCTTTTCTCCGCAGAGACAGCGGTCGTAGCTTAATCAATTTTGCGGATGAGAGGTAACCTTATGATATATGCGTTAGACACAAACATAATCATACACCTGCTGCGTGATACATCATCGGTAGTTTTTCAATATGATAAAGCAATGGCGCAAGGCACTTCGATAATAATTCCCCCTTACGTGGACTTTGAAATCCGCCGAGGATTGCGTTATGCGAACGCAACCGCAAAAGAGAGGATATACCAACAGTTGTGTGAGAGTTGTACTGTAGGCGAAATGCGAAGAGAAATATGGATTTATGCGGCAAACCTTTATTCCGAGTTGAGGCATAAAAAATTTACCGTAGGTGATGCCGATTTATTGATAGCCGCATATTGCTTAATTGATAAGTATACTCTTGTTACAAACAATACCAAAGACTTTACGAAATTTCAAAATCTTCAGCTTGATGATTGGGTAAATTAAACTTAGTTTACAAAGGGAGGGATTTTAATGTCCGATTCATTTCCGCGCACATTAGTTGGCGGCGTATCATTGCCGCGTATGCTGATCGGCACAAACTGGCTGTTGGGATACAGTCATAGAACTCCGTCCAGCGACCGCCTTATAGAGGAACAGAATAAAAACAGAGAAGCTATAGCCGATATTATAGAAGCGTTTCTTACATACGATATAAACGCGATTATGGCACCCGCGTCACAGAACGAAGTAGTCATTGAAGGCATTAAAATCGCCGAGGACAGAACCGGAAAAGGTGTTATTATCATTGACACACCGATACTTAATGTAGACGATACTCCCGAAGCTCGCCGCGAAGCCGAAGCGGTAATTAAAAACAGCGGTAAAATGGGTTCGGCGTTTTGTATGCCGCATCATTTTTCCGTTGAACAGCTTGTCAATAAAAACAAACAGATCATAGACCGCTTGCCGGACTATCTATCAATGATACGCGGCAGCGGCATGATACCGGGACTGTCAGCTCATATGCCGGAACTCATAGTTTACTCAGACGAACAGGGCTATGATGTGGAGACATATATTCAGATTTACAACTGCATGGGCTTTCTTATGCAGGTCGAGATTGAGTATATCAATAACGTCATATGGTTCGCCAAAAAACCTGTAATGACCATAAAACCAATGGCGGCAGGACGTGTTACGCCGTTCGTTGGGTTAACATTCTCTTACGCGACCCTTAGAGAATGCGATATGGTAGCGGTGGGATGTTTTTCAGCGGATGAAGTTCATGAGGATGTCGAAATCGCGATGGCGGCGATTGAACGCCGCAAGCCCGGTCTAAAGGGCAGACAAAGCCCGGGCAAGAGCGCGATAATGAAGGAATAATAGAGTTGGAGGTCGGTATGGATAACACGCCTATTGATTACAAGCGTTGGTTTGAAGCCGCGCGTTTCCGCGTTTCAACGCGGAAGTATTTCGGCGCGCCCGAAGAGGGAGAGCTTGAAAGGTTAAGCCTGTTGGCGAAAGCACTTGAGGGCGATGGCATAAGATTAAAAGTTACCGAAGCCACACCAAAGCTGTTCTCGGGATTTCAATCGTTAGCCATTAAAAACGTCACTCATGTTGCCCTGATTATCGGCAAAGAGGATTCGCCTCTTAACCGCATTGGGTACAAGGGTGAAGCTCTGACACTCGAAGCAACGGCCATGGGACTTGCCACTTGTTGGATGGCGGGTACGTTCAAGCAGAGCGAGGCTCGTAAAATAGCGGAGCTTGAGGACGGAGAGAAATTATTCGGCTTAATTTCATTGGGCAAGCCGTCCGAGCCGTTTAAGGAAATACCGGACAGCGAACGCGGCCGTAAACCTCTCGAAAAGTTGGTGCAATCGGAGAAAGGTATGTCACTCGCCGATATTGAACCGTGGCAGAACTCCGCGCTGAAATGCGCCAGAATTGCGCCGTCGTCAGTAAATTTCCAGCCGTGGCGTTTCGCCTGCACCAAAGGTCTGATATGTATGGTTGCATCGGGATTATTCAGCAAGAAAGCGGAGTTGGATTTAGGAATCGCCATGCTGCATATTGACTTGGGTACGGCTGTTGAGGGCGTACACGGTTCATGGGGCAGAGACGGCGATGTCTGGGTATTCACAAAAGCCAATGCGTAAAAAACGTAAGAAACGGGATATAAGAAAGCTAATCCGTTCCGGTATCACATTGATTGTTATTGCCGCCATTGCCGCGGGAGTGTATCTTGCGGCTCCTATTGTGGTGTCAAAATACAGAGCCAATGAAGCCGCGCGCGCGGTTACCGATGAACGCCCCGAACGCGCGATTGAGATGCTGCTTCCCGAACTCGACCGCAACCCCAAGGATACAGAGTTAAGGCTAAAATTAGTCGATTTATATGTTGAGACCGGAAACTACTCCCGCGCCGAATATCTTCTTTTGCGCGGTACGTTGGAAAAGGCGGGACAGATTGAGTTGTACCGCCGCTTGTGCAACGTCTTTGTCAAACAGGACAAGCTGTTCGATGCCGTAAGTCTAATCAACGATATGTCAAATCCTAATATTAGGGAGATGTTAATGTCGGAACGCCCGCCGATGCCGGTCTTCAACCCGTCTCCGGGCGATTACCGTGAGTTTTTAACGGTTGCGGTCAGCGTGCGTGAGGGCGACATATGCTACCTTTCGCTGAATGGTGAAATTCCCGTACTTGCGGAAGAGTATAATGAACCGATAACTCTAACCCAAGGCATTACCAATATTAAAGCGGTAGCCGTTTCACCCGAAGGGATTGTTTCGGACTGGGTGGACATCAGCTACCGCCTTGACGATGTTATTGAGCCTGTCGTGTTTGAAGACGCTGTTATTGAGAGAATAACCCGTGAAATTCTGGGAATACCCAATGGTATAATAATAAGTGATAAATTGCAAGCGGTGAAAGAACTGTCTATTCCCGAAAACGAGAATTATGTGACATTGAACGACTTGCGTCACTTTACACATCTTGATACGCTAAAGCTCGTTGGAAACGGAACGCCCGTGGACATCTCCGCGCTTTGGAACTTGTCGCGGCTTAGAATAATGAGCCTAACTGATTTTGGCATAGATTCTTTTAATTTAGAATCTGTCGGTCAGCTTGAATGGCTCGAACACCTTGATTTATCAAGGAATAACATAGTATCGCTTGAGGCTTTATCCGGACTTGTATCGCTGAAAACATTGGTTATCAGCGGCAATAATATACTTGACATATCGCCGCTCGCGGAGCTGGTTTTACTTGAAAGATTAGATTTCAGTCAAAACGCGGCGGAGAGTACGGGTGCTCTCTCAGAAATGACAAATTTGAGGATTCTCAATATGTCCGGCAACCTGATTAGTTCGCTGAAAGGACTTGAAGCTCTTCGCGGTCTGGTAACTCTGGATATGAGTTCCAATTCTGTCGCGGGTAAAGAAATGACATATCTCGCGGGATTGTCCTCACTTAAAGAGTTAAATATATCCGGAAACCGCGGCTTGGAAGATATTTCGGCACTCGGAAACCTTAGCAAACTGGAGGCGTTGACCGCCGACAACTGCTCAATAAAGGATTTAACAGAGTTGGGCGGGCTTAGTTCTTTAACATTCCTGTCGCTGAATTACAACGCAATCGAATTGTTGGATGGCTTAGAAGAGTTAGAATCTCTAAATATTCTATGGGCAAACAGAAACGAAATCAATTCACTCAGAGCCGTATCCCTCTTGCCTTTGATCGAACTGCATATCGAACATAACAAGCTGCCTTCACTTGTAAGAATCAAAGACAACGAGACGTTAAAAAAAGTTTACGCATTCGGAAATCCCTTGACCGAGACAGTCGTGTTCAGAGAAGGCGTTGAAGTGTTTACAGGAAGATAAATATGAATGTACTTATCACAGGTTCAAACGGTTATATCGCCCGTATGCTTCATGCCGCGCTGTCAGAAGCGCGGCATGAAGCGCGGCACTTAAACGTTCGCGGCGATGAATGGCGGAACACGGATTTTACCGGGTATGACAGCGTTGTACACCTTGCGGGAATAGCGCATAACAGTTCCTTCGACCCGGAAGAGTACAGGCGCGTCAATATCGAACTGACATCGGCATTGGCAAAAAAGGCGCGTGACAGCGGCATACCGCAGTTTATATTCGTTAGTTCTATGGCGGTTTACGGTTTGAGTGACGTGTTTGCGCCCCTTAATGAACTAACGCGAAACACTCCTTTGCAGCCCAAAACACTCTACGGTAAAAGTAAGCTGTCTGCGGAATCAGAGGTTCTAAGTGTTTACGGCGATACTTCCTGCATAGTTCGACCGCCGATGGTTTATGGGGAGAACTGCCCGGGTAATTATGCCCGTTTGCGGAATATTGTGCTGAAATACAAGGTAATTCCCAATTACAAGAACAATCGCGGTATGATATATGTTCACAATCTATGCGAAATGCTGAAACTACTTATAGAAAACCGCGCGAGTGGTTATTATCACCCGCAGGATGCTGAAACACTGTCTACGCGAAAACTGGCGGACTTGATAGCGGAAGCCAACGGCGTGAAAGTTCGCGCCATACCTATACCATTCCTCAAGTTTGCCGCCAAAGTATTACCAATAATAGGAAAAGCGTTCGGAAGCCTGTCATACAGCCCCGAATTGACGGCATATAATGATGGAAATTACCAAGTTTATGATGTAAAAAGCGCGATTGAGCGAACAGAAAAGTATTGGCGTGAGAGGTGAACCATGCGGGTTATACATTTAATTAGCGGGGGCGATGTCGGCGGCGCGAAAACGCACGTTCTGACGCTGCTGAAAGGCTTGTCCGCGCGTATGAATATCACGCTTGTGTGCTTTCTCGACGGTCCTTTTGCGAGTGAAGCGCGGGCAATGGGTATTGATACGCGGATTATCAGCGGAAACGGGGTTTTCGGTGACTTGCGAGCGTTGGAAGTGCTTATTAAGAACGGCAAATATAATATCGTACACTCGCACGGTTCACGCGGTAACGCATTTTCCGCGCTCTTAAAACCGCGTCTTGGACTGCCTGCGGTCACTACCATTCACTCGGATTACAGGCTTGATTATCTCGGTTCACCTGTCCGCGCGGCAACATACGGTACGCTGAACAGGTGGGCATTGACAAAAATGGACTATTACACAGGCGTATCCGATCCAATATCAGAAACACTGATAAAGCGCGGATTTCCTGCGGAGCGTATGTTCACGATATATAACGGCATTGATTTTGAGAGCGTATCACCCGACCGCAATGTGTCAAGAGAAAAACTCGGGTTCTCGCCAAGCGATGTAATAGTGGGTATAGCCGCCAGATTTGATCCGGTTAAAAACGTTGGCGAGCTAATAGCCGCGTTTGCTAAGGTAGCCGATGACTGCCCGAACATGAAGCTCGCGCTCGCGGGCGATGGCCGCCTGTGCGATACGCTTAAAAAGCAAGCCGCGAATCACGGTCTTTCGGAGCGTGTCATCTTTTTGGGATGGCAGGAAGATATGCGGGCTTTTTACAGCGCGATTGACATTAACGCGCTGACCTCACGCTCGGAAACTTTCCCATACGCGCTCACAGAAGGTGCGCGGTCGGGAATCGCGACTGTGGCATCGAATGTCGGCGGCATCCCAAAGCTCATCGACCATGGCGTTAACGGCTTTCTCTACAAGTCAGGCAAAGCGGACGCGCTTGCCGTGTGCCTTAAAAATTTTTATGACAGCACAGAGTTGAGGACATCTCTTGGAGCGCGGCTTAACGCTAAGGCACGAAAAAACTTCTCAATTAAGAACACCGTAGACACGCAGGAAAAAATATACGAAGACATCCTTGCCCGTTCGGCGCGTGCGAAAAAAAAGCGTGACGGTATCACGCTTTGCGGGGCTTACGGATACGGGAATGCCGGGGACGATGGCATTCTGACGGCGATTTTAGATCATATGCGCGAGATGGATCCTTTCATGCCGGTACGGGTCATGTCGCGCAATCCGCGCCAGACCGCCTGTCAGTTCAGAGTGGAAACCCTCCATACGCTCAATCCGTTCGCGCTGACACGCTCACTGAAAAGAAGCGAGCTGTACGTCAACGGCGGCGGCAATTTAATGCAGGACGCGACATCATCGCGTTCGCTGTGGTTTTACTTATTCACGCTGTGGCTGGCAAAAAAGCGCGGCGCGAAGGTGCTGATGTATGCTTGCGGCATAGGGCCTATTGACCGCAAACGCAACCGCCGCCTGACGGCGAAAATAATGTCAAGATATGTTGACGCAATCACGGTTCGAGAGCCGGACGCGCTGCGTGAGCTTGAAAATCTCGGTGTCAGAATTGAAAAAACATTGCTGACCGCCGACCCCGCTTTGCGTCTCGCCCCGGCTTCCGATGAGGCAGTCGATGCCGCCATGCTGTCAATGGGTCTCGAACCCCGTGGAATGTACATCGGCGTTGCGCTCCGCGAATGGTCCGGATTTACTGAAAGCATTGCCGCGTTTGCCTCAATGCTGGACACCGCGTATACTAAATATGGGCTTACGCCCATTCTGCTGCCGTTTGAGGCAAAACGTGATGATGCCGCCGCCAAAAGCGTTGCCGGACTGCTCAAATCACCTTTCGTGTTTGCGGACGGATTGCGCCGACCCGAAGAGCTAATAGGTATTTTGTCGCGTATGCGTGCCGTTGTGGGTATGCGCCTTCACGCGCTGATTTTCGCGGCAGGGCAAGGTGTGCCGCTGATTGGCGTTTCATATGACAACAAAGCGCGCGCGTTTTTGGATTATCTCGGTCAGGATTTGTGCTGTATGTTGAGCGAAGCGTCTCCCGAACGCTTGACGGCGTTGCTTGACGAGTGTATGTCGCGCCCGGACGACCCTGCAGAACGGCTTGCGGCGGTCACACGGCTGAGAAACATGGAAAAAGGCAACGTTCAAATGCTGCGGGAGATGTTGGGATAACTTGATTTTCAACTTCCAACAAAACATAGCACGGCAATTTAGTTTTGTAACTGTTTAATGCAAATCGTGGTGTAGGGGCGGCCATTGGCCGTCCGTATCGTGTAAAAATTCGTATTTTTAACAACGGACGCGCAATGCGCGCCCCTACAAGTTACAAAACTAAATCGCCGTGAAAACATAGCGTTTGACAAATACAATGATAAATGGTAGAATTAAGCTGACAATAATTAAATAACGGGGGTGCTTCTATGCGTAACGAAACACTTACAATGTCCGATGGGGCGGCAATATACCTTGCCGATATGTCTCCCAGTCAAAAGCCAAGGGCGGTTGTTCAGTTCGTTCACGGTTTCAGCGAACACAGCGGGCGGTACATAGAGTTGGGCGAGCGTTTCCGCGACCAAAATATCGCTTTCGTCATGCACGACCAACGCGGTCACGGCAGAACGCCGGGTAAGCGCGGCGTTGCGCCGTCTTATGACAAACTGCTCGATGATGTTGAAGCGGTGCGCGGACGCATTGACGAACTGTACCCGGAAACACCCGTTATCATCTACGGTCACAGCATGGGCGGAAATATTACCGCTAACTTCATGATTTCCCGCACACAGAAACGCCACGTCTGCGCCGTTATATGCGCCCCGTGGATTCGCCTTTATAAACCGTACTCCACATCCTCCGTTGTGTTTGCGTCCATTGCCGGAAAACTGACCTCTAAGCTCGGGGTTGTTAACCCTCCGAACTTTGAAATACTTACCCACGATGAAGAAATTATCCGCAGAACGCGGGAAGACCCGTATTTCCACGGACGCTTATCGTTCCGGCTCTTCACCCAGATAACCGCAAAGGGCGAATACGCGATAATGCGAGCAAAACTGATAACGCTGCCCGCGCTTCTTATGAACGCTTGCGGTGACAAGGTCGTGTCGCCCGATGCCGTCAGAGAGTTCCACAAAAATTGCGGGTCGAACGTTGTGCTTAAAGAGTATGAGGGACTATACCACGAACTGCATAACGAACTTGAGAGCGAGAAGGTGTTCGGGGATGTGATGGAGTTTATTTCGGGGTATTGCTAAGGAATGGAAGCTCCCAAGATGTGTTCCATAGATTTTCTTTGAAAAAATCCGGCGACCTTGACTGAATTTGCCCGCTGTGATATAATGCACTCGTCATTACGCATAATAATAGAGTAATCTGTCTTTTGGAGGTCTTAAATATGTCAAATCTTATAACGGTTGATAACGGCAACTTTAATGAAACTATATCGGGCGGTACTGTTTTAGTTGACTTTTGGGCTCCGTGGTGCGGGCCATGCCGAATGGTCGGACCTATTGTCGATGAACTGGCGGAAGAATTTGCCGGAAAGGCAAAGATATGTAAGCTGAACACAGACGACAACCAAGCTCTCGCGCAAGAATACAACGTTATGACCATCCCTACGTTGATTATCTTCAAAGACGGCACGGAATCGGAACGTTTGGTGGGTGTGCGCCCCAAAAGCGAACTGTCGGAAGCGATAAATAAATACTTGTAATAGACGGGCTTGCCCGGTCTTTAGTAAGGGGCGATAACAATGTCAGCCGATAGCAGGAATTTCCGTTCGGCCGTTTTGGGCTTTGACCGGAGCGACGTAATCAATTATATTGAGCTAATGGCAAAAGAGCGGCGCGATGAAGTAGAAGCACATCGGCGTGCCGCCGATGTGTTGCGCCGTGAGCGTGACGAAGCGCGTGAAGAGATTGCCTCTCTAAAGACCCAACTTGACGACAGTGACGGCGAGCGTGTCAGGCTCTCCAATCAGCAGGAGGAGCTTGCGGCTAAACGCATATTATGCACAGAGCTCTCCGAAAGACTTGCCCGCATAAATTCCGAACTCATAGCGGAACGTAAGAAGAACGGGGAGCTCGAGGAATCCCTCAAAGAGTATGAACGCGAGAACGAGGCTGTCGGGCGTGCCAAAAGCCGCGCCGCCGACCTTGAGTTTATGGCATATAAACGCGCCGAAGCGATTGAGGCGGAGGCCGTGCAAAACACGGAGAAGGCTCGCGGCTTACTTAAAAGGTTGGTCGCGGACACAAGAAGCAAATACACCTTGGCGAGAAACGATGCCGAGGGCGTGGCGTATGGAGTATTGCAGGAACTGGGAAAGCTGACCGAGTGGTTTAACGAGTTTCCGCGTCTGTTCGATACTATAGACGATAAGCTCGACTCAATGCAGGCACACGAAAAACCGATGATAAAGGCATTTGTCCCCCATCAGTTTGACGAAGAAGGCGCGGATGAACAGCAGTCTGACGAAAGCGAATAGGTTCTTATGAAACGTATCACAAGTATACTTTTAATTCTTCTTATTACCCTGTCTCTTTTTGCCGGATGTACCCCCAAAGCACAGCAGAACGAGACAGTGCTTCCCTACAATGCCGATAATGCTGATAAAACCGATAATGCCGATAACGTTGACATTAACGATATCGGCACACAACGGCAGGCTATGCCCCTCATATGGCAGGTCACCGATACAAGCGGGCAAATTATGTACTTGTTCGGGTCAATACACGCCGCTGACAGCGTACTGTATCCCTTGCCGCCAACAATAATGAACGCTTTTGAGAGCAGTGATTATGTGGCGGTTGAGGTTGATGTGAACGCTTTTGAGAATGATTTTGATGCCCAGATGGCAATGTCACTCCGAATGATGTACCAAGACGGAAAATTGATAGATGATGATATAGGTTCGGAACTCCACGAGAGGGCAAAAGACGTTTTTACAGAACACGAGCCGCTTTTAGATTTAGGGTTTCCACTTGAAATGCTCGACCTCTTTAAGCCTTATATGTGGACATCACTGTTAACGAGTATCATTGTAAGCAAATCCGGCCTGTCGGAAGAATACGGATTGGATAAATATTTTCTGACCGAAGCGGCGGCACGCGGCAAGAGTATACTTGAAATTGAATCTATGGATGAGCAGTTAGATATAATATTGGGGTTTTCAATGCCGTTGCAGTCTCTTCTGTTGGAGAGCGCGTTGAATATTGACAAGTCCGCCAACGAAATTAGCGAACTCTACAACCTTTGGAAGCAGGGCAATGAATCGGGTATTGAGGCGGTATTGAGTTCGGAACTGGAAGATATACCCGAACATCTCGCCGCCGAATACAATGCCGCGCTGATGACTAAGCGTAATTTGAAAATGGCGGAAGCGGCAAAACGGTATATGTCCGAGGGAAAAAACGTGTTTTACATAGTCGGAATCGCGCATATGCTCGGCGGCAACGGTATTATCGCGCTGCTCAGGCAAAGCGGATATACGGTAGAATTATTGCAGTAATCGACCGCACACGCCCGTGATGTTAAGGTTTTGCCCTCTACAGCAATTTCTGCACCCTTTTATATAGTATAAACGCCAAAATACAGTTTCCAAACGATTTTATCAAATTGAACGGCACGATTACCGGGATTAGCATACCCGCTACATCTCTCAACGAAGCGTGGGGGATAAACAGCGGCACAACGACAAGATTGAGCGGAATCATAATCACCGTGCTGGTCAACGCCCCAACAATCAGCGCGATAACCGCACCCGAAAGGGTGCGTTTGTTTTGGTATATCAGCGAAGCGACAAAAACCATCAAGCCGGTCGAAACAAAGTGCATGATGAATCCCATCCACCCGCTTGCGGCACTGACGGTCAACGCCTGAATGACACACGCCACGAACACCAGCACAAGTCCCGGCAGCGTTCCGTAAAATAACGCGCCGATAAGCAGAGGGATGTCGGCGGGGTCATACTCCATATGCGGAGCGGCGGGGAAGATTGGGAATCGGATTAAATACACCAACACAACGGCTACCGCCGCCAACAGACCGATGCCTGTTATGGTTCTGAGTTTGTCTTTGGACATAAAAATACCTCCTTCTCGTATCCGGACTTTTCACTGTTCCCGCAAAGGGAATAAATCCTTTTGCTTGAAAACAGCGACTTACCGTCGGCATCGGAATCTCACCGAATTCAACCTTATATAAGGCTCGCGGGCTTGCCACGGTAAAACCGTGTATAACCGCCGGTGGGGAGTTTCACCCCGCCCCGAAAGACTTGTTGAGGGTATTATAACACTGAGAGCGAGCGAGTGTCAAGAGGGATTTGACGCGGGTTCATAATTATGCCAGACATTCTGCACATCATCGTTGTCCTCGAGCATTTCGAGGAGTTTATCCATCTTCTTGATGTCATCGGGGTCGGTCAAAGTTATATAATTCTGCGGAATCATCTCAACCTCCGCGCTGATATAAGCATAGCCGCGCGATTCCATAGCGTCTCGTACCGCGCTGAAATCATCGGGCGCGGTCGTTATCTCGTGCGTGCCGTCACTTGAATTGAAGTCGTCCGCCCCGCATT